>Ga0114980_10002667_pt1 | contig 12433 bp, 9 predicted proteins | sample S_140806_EF_Meta_FD_87018 | JGI IMG/M metagenome (GOLD analysis project Ga0114980, IMG submission 87018) | Freshwater microbial communities from Lake Simoncouche, Canada to study carbon cycling - S_140806_EF_MetaG | ecosystem: Environmental > Aquatic > Freshwater > Lake | place: Lake...
GATACAAGAATTCCTAGCGAAATTGTATTAAATGATTCTATAACTAATATTTCCGAAGAATTAGAAGCTAGCAAAACCTCGGAATTTTATAGTGATGACGAAGAGATCGAAACCGATTATGAAAAACATATTTTAACATTAAATATAAATGACTTTTATGAGAACACAGAAAAACTTACTCTAGTATTTATAACAACGGTCGGTTATTCAATTATACTAGCTGTGATTTATAATTTATTCAAAATGTAATAGCATAATTTATATGTAATTATATATATCAATTATGTCAACACGATCAAATAAATCATCGAGCCCAAGCAAAACATCAAACAAACGAACAAGAAAACCATCTGCGTCAAAACCCCGAAAATCTAGAAAAGCGACACCAATTCCAGAACCTGTTATAGTTTTGCATAAACCCCACGTAGAACGTCTACCGACAAAATATAAGGCTTTAACCGTTTATAGAATTAAATTCGATCTACCAAATGGAAAAGAATGCGTCACATATATGGACAATACGAATAAACACGCTATTTTTAGACAACGTGATGGAACATTTGGAATTTTTCATCTGGAAGACAAACCCATAAAAGAATCACTCATCGCATCTTGTAAGACCGCATTAACCAAATTACTCACCAAATATAAATCAAATCCCCCTCCGATTTCCAAAAACACGGGTTTGATGAAAGATGTTGTTCTTTTACAGTCATGTGAAATGGAGCTAGATCTGAGAGAGGTACAATCCGAACTCGATAAATTAAATAAAATGTTACATAAGGGATGTCCACACTTAACCATTCGATTTGCTCCCTTTTATGAGTTTTTAATTCCAATGGCGAGATATAGTGAACATGGAGAAGTTTGTATTGGGTGTAATTTTTATGATACTATGATTTTGGGATTATGTAGTGCAGAAGCATGCATCTCAACAATAGAAGTTAAAATTGCACCAGATGGCGAAGTAGTTATAAATTCCAAAACGGATCCAGCGTTTGAGGGAAATAAATATAATAAAATGATGCGACTCGTGTTATTTATCATCGCTAAAAAGATACAGGGATTAATACATGTAAAATCGGTTGCAATAAATCCGATAAGTGTAAAATTATTAATTCATGACTCGGATGCATTATTAAAACCAGATGATAAAGATAATGATTTATTTAAAGAGTATTTACAAACAAATCGGTTGGCAGATTCCAAAGGTAACCCAAAACGAGATATTCCCATGGAATCTATACAGCGATTCTATAGTGCTCCTGGAAAAAAAGTGAATTTAATCATTCCCATAACTGAATCGATTGCGAAAAGTTCCTATGATAAATTTGTCACATTAATGAACGAGACAGATATATATAAAAAAGTAAAATGCTAGTTTATTAAACTGTCAAATTCACATATCCTTTCGTAGATTTCTTGCGAATAACTGTTTTCTTAGATGAATGAATAGAATCATGACACTTCGAGCAGACCGTCATCAAATTCGCGACATGATCCTTATGAAATGTCCCAATGAATCCATTTATATCCGCATTTTTCTGTGGATCTAAGTGATGTATTTCTTCACCCAATTTTTCATTACATAATTCACAGATTCCTCGAACTTTATCTTTATTATAAGGCGACGAAGCAAAAGACAATTCCGACTTGGTGAAATACTTTTGTCTTATTTGATATGCTTTTTCCAAGAACGTGTCATCCAAATGCAGTGATTTACATACTTCCAAGCCATACATTCTATTTCCCGGACCATCACATAGTCGTCTATCATAAATTAATGCATCCATTTGGCGATCATAAATTACAGACATATGTTTCAAAACAAGCCGATCCAGTTCTTTAATTTCATCATATCCTATAATTTCGTGAAAATGCGTTGCAAATAAGAAGCTTGTTTCAACACGATGTAAATGTTGTAGTCCAGCAACAAAGATACTGAGTGCGGATTCTGTTTCCGTACCAGAACAGAGTTCATCTCCAAGAACTAAACTATTCTGATCCGCCATCTTCAAAATAATACGTAATTCGGACATTTCCACCGCGAAAGTTGAAAGACCCTTGAATAAATTATCATTTCCAAGGATACGTGAAAAAATAGCAGTATAAGGCTTGTATGCGTATTTAGAACAGGGAACATATAATCCGGCCTGTGCCATGATTACAGAAATACCTAATGCTCTAATTAGACTCGTTTTTCCAACCGCATTTGTGCCATAAACCAACATTCCATCTTGATCGCCACATCCAATATGAATGTCATTAGGAACATAGATCTCATTTTGTTGGATATGTTCAATAAGACAATGTCGGAGCTTTTCGGACTTTACAAAAGACTTATTAACCGAATCATCTATCACCGGTCTACAGTAATTAAATTCTCTCGCAATAAAAGCTTTACATTGAAGAACATCGAGTTTTGCGATAGTCTGTGATAGAGACTCTATTGTTTGATACCAATCCGACTCAATCTTTGTCAAAATTTCATAATAAGTATTTACCAAAGCTCGTGTTAATCCATCTTTCTGATATAAAATGTCATGGCAAGTCTTCTTTAGAAAAGGAAATTCGATTTCATCCGCAGATCCTGAAGCGGAAACCAACTTTACATCCTTGGTTTCGATTACTATGGGTGTTCCCGGGATTTTAATGGATTCGCGTTTTGATAAAATGGATTTCAGAACTATGCCACGTTTTTTCGTAATTTGAAGTGTGGATCCAGATTTTTCCGTCTCATGAATCTTGACATATTCCGTGGTATCAATATTCTTGGATTCACTTTGTATCAATGTATTGAAATATTGATGGATTTTATTAAAGTTCGATGTGTTTTCTTTATAGGAGATATATAGATTATCTAGAGTCGGACTTACACCGGGTTTTATAAATGTATCATCTATATTTGAAAAAGAGGATATATTAGAACACCGATCCATATAAAATTGTCTATCTAGAAACTCCAAAAACTCTTGAATTCGTGGCATTTTCGTGTCTTTTGTTACATAATTTAAAATATCAGGCAAATCTTGGAAACATGTTAGAATTTGTTGTGAAAGATTCACGGATTCATATAATTGAAAAACGGTAGAAGGATAAATCTTTTTCACAATGATCTGGCGGCACATTTTATCCATATCACGGATTTTAGTTAGAATCTTTCGGCATTGTGGAACCATATCATATTGATCCAACATGAGTGCTGTCATTTCATATTCTTGATTTAGCCATTTGATATCGGTTGTTGGGCAAACGATTTGTTGGTGAAAGAGGCGACGGCCCATTGGAGTAGAAGATTTATTCAGGAACGCGGAAACAGAACCTTTTTTCAAAGATATAGGCCCATCCGATAAAATATTGAGTTGTTTCAAAGTATGATTCGCCAAAATCATCTGATTCGAGACATGAAAATCGGGAACGCCAATTTTTTTTACCAGATTCGGGTTATGATCTTGGATAAAGTCGAGTAAATAACAAAATGACTGCGTGGCAATGGAATACGTCGAGAACTCAGAATATGTTTGAACTGATTCTTTCCCAAAAAAAGTATCGAGAATATGCTGGGCATGTTGTTGCCTTTCACAATTTTTCGCCTTTTCAGAAGTCTCCGTGTTAATAACATGAACCAAGGTTGAACTTAGTCCAGAGAATTGCACAACCGAATCAAGATCTCCTTTTGAAAACTCCGAAATAATAATTACTTCACTAGGGGAATAAATAGAAACACATCTCTCTAACTCATCAAATGCCGTGGGAATAATTTCATAGGGATTTTGGAATTCCGTAATCGCTGATTTCCCGGTGAAAATATTTGCGACGGATAAGCCACATATCAAAAAATCTTTGGATCCGATCTTTGTTCTCGGCTTAACCCTTTCAAGCCAAATGCACATAATATTATTTGACATCTGTGGTAAGCATTCTGTATCATAAGAAATATAAGTGCCGGGTGAATGAATTGCGTCCAAAACCCGCGTAATATTTTTCCCCGATTTGTCTTGGACATAAACGACCGCAGTGAACCCATAATCCATTATTTTTTGCAAATATTTATCAAGACTATAATCACGGAACCCGGCCATTATAACTTGTCTGGATTCATATACAATTTTTTTTTCCGACGCATTCAAATTACACATTTGAGTGAAGTCTTCTATTTTACTATATTGAATGGAACCCGTTATCGGACACTTGAACCCATAGACTTCAAAAAACGCTCCCACTTGCATGAGTAAAATCGTATTTTCACCATATTGTTTTTGGTATGTTTTTGTAAGATCAATATAATCTTTATAAATGGAAGTGGATTCTGTCATATGGATATAAGATATATGAAAAAAAGTTTATATCAATTTATAAAAGTTTTTACCATTACGAATCATGTAGCCATGTTAGATTAGATAGATACATCAATATTTGCGATTCCAATGACATTGCCGGGGAGAAGTCTGAACCACAATACATATCATTTGGATTAGTGTCGTAATTCGGCTTTGTGACTCCGTTTTCTTTGAACGAAATCAAGGACCAAATAAGTGGTCGGAATGGAAAATCACTAGGAACTTCCAAAGAATAAGTTATTCGCCGATTTACCGCAATATAAGAGTAAATATGGTTATTCATATCTCTAGGCAACTCAGCGATATACGTTTGCAAAGGATTTAACGCGGACTTCTTTTGTCTTATAGTTAATTTGAAAACATTTGCCAAATTCAGATCTCTTGTCAAAGAAATCTTTCGAATATTGTCTTTTGTATCCTTATATCCGAAATATTCATGCATGTTATTAAAATCACACCCACATAATTTCAGATGCTGAAGTCGTCGATTCAAAGTTCTACGTGAACCCACGTCCATGTTGTTTTATTTTTTTTGAATTGACATGCATCCAATTTATTAATCAATTTTGTTTTTACGTAACAAAATTGATCGGCTTTTTCATTTAATTATTCAAATTAGAACACACAAAGCCAAAATGGCTACTTTCATGGAAGAGCAGGACACCTACCTTATTGGAGGGATCAAGTATCACTCAAGATTTCCAAGGGAATGGGCGGAAAATCATCTGGAGGGAACGGGACCGGAAAACTGCGGGAACTGTTTGTGCCACGGTAGTCTTGCGGGAGTTTTCATCGGATACTGTGGAAACTGTGCGGATTATGTTTATGAAGGTGACCGAGGGCAGGGACTTATGAAAGACGGGATCGAGTTTAACAGTCGCGGTCAGAGCATATATGAGACCTACCTTTATGGACTCACCTTCAATATTGACGCGACACGGCTTGTTCCAGAGGACGACCTAGCGGCGATGACCGAATCTAATTATTGGATTTACCGTTGCAAAATTTTGGGTGAGTTGAACACATGTCCAACGGATAGTGAAGAATGCGATACACCATCCGATTGTGAATCCGACACTGGGGACAATTCTGATATGGACATTTCTATAATGAACTGCCATTTTGATGGAGGTTACAACGACATGTAGTAGGGGGAACCCCCGGTTCCCCCTATAACCCCTTCCCGCCCTTCGGGCATTTTATTCCTTACCATTTTACCTGACATGATTCTTTAATGAAAAATACATGTAACTTTCCGGGGTTCCCGGTGGATACTGCTGACATGTAGAAAAAAAGCGAATATATTAATAACAAGATGTACATTTGTTTTTGTTTTTTTTATGCAGCATCTATAAATTCCTTTTCCGCCAAATCCATATCAAAATATCTCCTTATTAAATCATTTTCTCTATCGTAATTCAAATATTTTACATGGTTATCAGTGCCTTTTTCCAAGAATTGTTTTTCATATGTGGGAACACGTTTTACAATAAATAAACAACGATCCACAAAATAATGGTGATCATCTTGGTCATCACAGCACATTATATAGACGAGCCATTCTTTACAACGATATTTGTTTTTCATGGTTAACAAACGTAAAATTTCACCTTGAACGTTGACTCCGTGTAAAATCTGGGTTATATAAAACAAAACACAATCTTTCCACCAATTATCCGCGACTTTCAGAAACCGATCACATCTCTTTTGCATACCATTTCGAACATGACCGTCTTGCAAATTATGATGGTGATGAATGCAAATTCTAGGCCAAAAATAAATATCATCAAGAGGTTCATTGTTTTCATCGAACACTCGCGTATATGTTTGATTTATTCGCAAAGTGGTCCAAGAAAAGTCATCGTTCATGTATTTCATGTCTTTTTTCAATAGGAGTGAATATTCTTCATCTGGCACATTCGTATTCTTTCTATAAATCAATTGCATACTCTTATTTTGGTTATCCATTAAAACAAGATCATTACAAAAATCGGAAAAACGTTTTTGAATTATTTGCAAAGCGGACTCAAAATCCACATACATATAATCAAATGGAGAGCTGTATTTCCTTAAATCATATTTTATAGCAAAATCGGTAGAATTACATCGATGTCCAATCGAGAAAAAATAACGGATTTTAATGGGGTTCATGTCAAATAATATTTATTATAAAGTAATATTTGCATGGTTTTATGTTTTTTTCGAATAAAAATTGATGTTAAAGTTTTTTAAATCAATTTAACATAAATGTTTTACGCCTTTGTCACTGATAAAAGGCGGCGATTTAATTTTAAAAAATGACCGAATTCTGGGGGCTCGTTTTGTTCGCCATGGTTTGTGGGATGGTTATAGCGGCAGCATTTTCACTTCTATATTGTGGTTATGTGTTTTTATGCAGAATGAAAAAACCGGAACCTTTGGCAGCTTGTGAAAATCCGGTTTGAATAAAATTGAATTTCATGCCAAAGTTAGTTAAAAAAATAAAACCTACTCATTAATAAAATGAGGGCTTCTAGATCGGAGCCCACAATAAAGGGTCCAAGATATAATATTGGAAATGGTTATGGTCAATATTGTGTATTAGACGATCCACGCATTAACCCGAGCATTTCAACAAAATCCAGTGGCAAAATAAAAATAAATATTGTTACCCCAAATTCATCAGACAGTGACTTATCGGATAAAGATTCAACTGCATCGGAAAACAAAAATAATAAATACAAAGATCGAAATAAAATATTTCTTGCGGGCGTTTATCTAACAACCGCAGCATTTATCGCATTTGAATATTGGTATTGCTTTATACCCTTGAAGAATTCATAACTCAGCTGAAGGATAAAACAAACGATCGAATTTAGTTTTCATCTCTATAGTTTCCAGGTCGAAGTTCGAAATGTTTACCTATGGGACCGCATTGTCCGGTCATCCTTTGTTTAAGAGCACTATCATATGAAATTTCCTTGGTTGCATTATCACTAATGAATCCAAATTTTTTACACTGATCAATTTCATTTCTACCTATCTGTCTTGGAAAATAATAAATACATTTCTCACACTTATTAATTTTATTGAAAACTCTTATATATTTCGACGAAAAAATGGGTTTAATTGTCAAAGCGGATGTGGCAAACATAAACAATATCTCCCACATATTCATTAGTCTCTATAATAAGTAATATTTATATGACCTATGGTTTTACATCGTTCAAAAAGTTATACAATAAATTATCCGGATTATGGTTTTGAATTTCACCGCAAATTAAAACGGCACTTTCATACATTTTTCTTAAAACATCATTCGGTGCGTCAGATCCAACACGAATGAAACCTTTTTTCGTAAGATATCGTCGAACTTCATCGATCGGTGTCTGTTTCAATAAATGCGTTTTTGTGGTTATTTGATTTCTTATGGTTTTATTCGAAACAAGAACAGAAATATGTGGTTTTGTCTTGGATTTTCCAACTTTAAACGTACGTCGAACAGTTCTCTTTTGTTTCGGATAACGCAATTTTTTTGGTTTCTCACGCATCTTTTCGAGAGTCTGTCGAATTTCACTCTTTTTATAAACATCTCGATTGAAATCCTCTGGTTTTTTTTCAGAAGAGCTAGTTACTTGTGACGATGATTGATGTGTTTCGGCATATCGTTTCTGTGTCTGATTGTGATAAGTTTTATAGGTTGGTAACGAGCCGCCTTTCAAACAACCATATTTCGGAACCGCATTAAAATTAGGTACCGACAATTGGGTTGAAAAAACGGGAACAGTGGGACCTGAAACAAAAGTGTCAATTATATTTGGACCACCAGAATCGCCAATGTTAAAATTTACATTGGTTTTTGGCGATGAATAATTTTTAAGTGTATTATTATTGGGAACACCCTTTTTCCCTTTTTCTTTTTCATCGGATAATGACATCAAATAATTGAGAGACTCGTTGAAATCACCATTAAAATCGGTTGATTCTGATTGTGCCGTTTTTGTAGACTTGTCTGTTTCCAACAACTGTTTCAAATTTTTCTCTTGTTGATCACGGATGAACTTTAAAACATGGTTTTTTCTTATAGATCTTCGCTTTTCTTTTGGTGCTTTCACTCTTATATCATTTGTTCCGGCTGGTTTCTTTTTTCTTGATCCGCGATTTGATGAATGTTTGAATAGTTCCGGATTGATCGTGATTGTTTTATTCATTCTTTTATAAAATATAGATTATAGTAAATATACATAATCTATATTGAAGGTAAACTCATGTATAAAGCCCATAGGGTATTTGTGGTTTATTATTTGCATTTTTCGAATTTGATAAAAACACTTCATATCCTTTATTCAAATCTTCTAAATTTATCTTTTTACGAAGATCGGACGGTTTTCCATAGATTCTTCGACCGTGTGCAATTTTAGTATATGAAAACAATAATTCCATATCTCTACCAAAGTGTTTAAATGTATCTTTCTTTAAAGAAAACCATTTATTAAGTGTTTCGTCATCGACAAAATCCCATTCATTGTCTTTGACCTTTTTCAAAAATATATGCATGAGTTCATCCGAACTATAATCATCTAATTTAAATCTCCATATGAATCTCGACTCTAATCCTTTATTTGCTTTAAAAAATGTTTCATTCAATTCTTCTTCGTAACCCGCTATTATAACCATTAAATCTTCTTTATGTTCACTCATTGATTCGCACAATGTATCCAAACATTCTTTTGAATACGAATCCTCACGATCGGAACTTGCCAAAGAATAGGCTTCATCGATAAATAAACATCCACCCAAACATTCAGTGATTACTTTTTTTGTCTTTATTGCCGTTTGTCCTAAATAACCGGCAATAAGATCACTACGGGTTACTTTTTTGAAAATATTATTTTTAAGAATACCCAGTTTCGAATACATTTTACCCAAAATCGTAGCAATTTCAGTCTTTCCTGTGCCCGGTGGACCAGACAAAATCATATTTTTGAAATCGGGATCCTTCCCCGCATGAAGGTTTTGAATAAAATAGAGGAGTTGATTCAAGATCGCATCTTTAAATTTTGTTATTCCAATCATGGAGTTCAACTGCAAAAGTTCTTCTTTTATGTTCACCAATGCTTTAAGATCTATGTTATACTCAGTATCATCGCGATATTCATTCGAATTTATAATATTCAAAACATCTTGGAATGTATTTACCGAACATTCAATGTCTTCTTTTCTAATTTTTTGAACAGTCCTCTTTTCTTCAGGTGTTACATTATTTACTTCGTGTTTTTGCTTCCAATATTCATAATAATCTGGCCTTGGTATCAATGGAATAACGAAAGGATCGGAGTCAAAAAAACTAGGTTCAAACAAGTTATAAAATACCGATTTTTCATTAGAAAAAGGATTTTCCCCCGTATATTTTTTCTTATGGTAATCATTTTTAACAAAATGTTTATGACTATTATTAAGAACGCTTACCACCTCAGACTTTTCAAAATCTCTCTTTGGCTTATATTCATCTAGATATTGAACGAATTTATTATAGGTTGAACCGCTCATTTTATAGGATATATGAGGTACGTTTATACCATTTTATATAACTTTTGAAACAACATAAAAAATTGATTCGTATTATAAGTTAAGTTGCCGCCGGATAACCCAATGGATTCTATGAAAACGAAAATGATGTTTGACAGTCAGACTTATTCTGGTTCGTCGATTCAAATGTCAGACGTGTTTGAAAAAAAGGAATCAACCCTAGGAAAAACAATTAAAATAAAGAAACCCAAGAAGCTTCAAGTACAAGAATCATTTGATACAGAAGCTCTTGTAGATGATCATGTTAAAACTTTGAAAGATATGATTCGATTAGAAACCGAAAAAGAATGTTTACCGAAAGATGTTTTGGGAGTTCTTTCTCATCTAGGATCATACACGGAAGAGCCATATGATATTATTGAATCATATTTTCGAGGTCAGCATCTTGAGCGTTTGGTTCGGCATCAAATCGAATCCTATAATCATTTCATCAACTATCAAATACAGAGAACGATTCAAATGTTTAATCCGGTAACCATAAGATCGGAGCATGATTATATCGAGGAGCACGGTAAATACTTCTTGGAAATCCAAGTGTCTTTTGAGAATTTCAAATTATATCCCCCACAGATTCATGAGAACAACGGTGCGACCAAAATGATGTTTCCTCAGGAAGCTAAATTGCGGAATTTCACATATGCATCTACTATGACGGTTGACGTGAATATTAAATATATTGTTCGAAACACGGAGTCCATGGATAGTCCAAAGATTATTCAAAGGATTCTTCCCAAGATCAATATTGGCAAAATGCCGATCATGTTGAAGTCATCCATTTGTGTTCTTAGTCAAAACAAAAACATTCACCCCAAGTTGACGGGTGAATGCAATATGGACTGTGGTGGGTATTTCATTATCAAGGGTTCGGAGAAAACTGTTTTGGGACAGGAGAGAGCCGCTGAAAACAGAATATATTGTTTCGATGGAAAGAATACCGCAAAGTGGAACTGGTTTGCCGAGATAAAATCCGTTCCTGACTACAAGTGCATTTCACCGAAGCAGATCGAAATGATGATATCAAGTAAGAACAACGGGTTTGGTCACGGACTCTATATCAACGTCCCGAGAATTAAACAACCAATCGAGCTTTTCGTTTTGTTTCGTGCTCTCGGTGTTCCTTCGGATAAGAAGATCTGTCAGTATATATTGTTGGATATTGCGGATGAGAAACAAGCTGAGATTCTAGATTGCTTGCAGGCATCCGTGATCGATGCCAATAAATATCCTACTAAGGAAGACGCATTGAGACATATCACTGCATATGCGGCATATACTCCGATCAATATGGATAAGGAGAAGGGTTATTTGAAGAAGCAGGAATTCACACGAGACGTTCTGAATTCGGACCTTTTCCCACATTGTTCCACTCTCGAGCAAAAGCTATATTTACTCGGATATATGGCCAAGAAGTTGATTCAGACAAGTTTGGGATGGATTCCTACCGATGATCGTGATTCTTACTTGAATAAGAGAATTGAACTTACGGGAACGTTGTTGAATAACTTGTTCCGAAACTATTTCAATAAGTTGGTGAAAGAGATGCAAAAGCAGGTAGTCCGTGAAATCAATAACGGGTCATGGCGTTCCACCGAGGACTATGAAAACATTATCAATATGACGAACATTTATAAGATCATGAAATCCACCACGATTGAGAACGGTATCAACCGTGCTTTGTCTACCGGTGATTTTAGTATCAAGCAGTCAAATAGTAGTAAAGTCGGCGTAGCTCAGGTTCTCAATCGTCTGACTTATATTGCCAGTTTGAGTCATTTGCGTAGGATAAACACGCCGTTGGAGAAGAGTGGTGAGCTCATCGCTCCCAGAAAGCTACATAATACAACATGGGGATTTCTATGTCCAGCAGAGACTCCGGAGGGGCAATCGATTGGCGTTGTGAAAAATATTAGCTATATGGGTCACATTACTATTCCAACAAATAGTGCTTCCCTTTATGAATACATTAATCCATCGATTTTAAAGGTAGACGACACACCTCCAGAAGCTCTACATGGAAAGACCAAAGTGTTCATTAATGGCTGCTGGGTTGGTGTGACTGAATCTCCTGTTGAACTCTATGAAAACCTGAAGGATAAGAAATATCGCGGAATTATAAACATTTACACTTCAGTCGTGTTTGATTATAAAATGATGGAGATCAGAATCTGTAATGATGGTGGTCGGCTTACACGTCCAGTTCTAAAAGTGAAGGGGGGAAAAGCTCTTTTAACAAAAGACATTGTTTCGAAAATCGTGGAAAAGGAGCTTTCATGGAACGATTTGCTCACAAATTGTAAGATTGACGAATCTGTAATCGAATATATTGATCCCGAAGAGCAAAACTTTGCAATGATTGCTATGAAAGCCAAGGAAGATTATCTTATTCCGAAAGAGGCAAAAATGAATTTTACACATTGTGAGATTCATCCGAGTACGATTTTCGGGATTTTGGGATCTTGTATTCCTTATCCAGATCATAATCAAGCTCCCAGAAACACATACCAGTGTGCGATGGCTAAGCAGGC
>Ga0114980_10002668_pt1 | contig 12429 bp, 8 predicted proteins | sample S_140806_EF_Meta_FD_87018 | JGI IMG/M metagenome (GOLD analysis project Ga0114980, IMG submission 87018) | Freshwater microbial communities from Lake Simoncouche, Canada to study carbon cycling - S_140806_EF_MetaG | ecosystem: Environmental > Aquatic > Freshwater > Lake | place: Lake...
ACTGGATGACTGGATGACTGGATGACTGGATGACTGGATGACTGGATGACTGGATGACTGGATGACTGGATGACGAAAGGTACGCTTAATTTACAAAGGAAAACGCTTTCGGTCCTCAGTCTCTATTACCTACTATCTATCACCTACAACCTAAATCAGGCGTTGCTCTTCCAGATGAACGTCGCTACGGAAGTGACGATGTAGAGCAGTATGAGCAGTGGAATGATGAAAAGCCAATTCTCAAACAAGGCGTAAACACCAATTGAAAGAAGGGCTCCTAATATGGCAAATGCGGTTTGTGTTTTATTCGCGGCAATACCACCCGGTTTGAACTTGAATGAAAACATTTCAACCTGAGAGACCATCAGAAGGGAGGTAATGATGAAGAACGTAACCACGAGGTTGGTGGGCCACACCCATTGGTCGGTGGGTAGCATGGCCGGGTGATTGCTCTCTACAACAATCGCCAGCATAGAGGCCCAGAAGATACCGTTGGCAGGTGAGGGCATACCGTTGAACGTTTTTCCTGTCGACTCTGAAACGTTGAATCGAGCGAGACGATAGGCAGCGGCAAGCACATTCGCGAAGGCTACATACTTCAATGGCTGCAATGCACCCTCGAGCGATTGCTCAAGCATGGTGAAAATGATGAGCGATGGAGCCAGTCCGAATGAAACGACATCGGCGAGTGAATCAAGTTCACGTCCCATATCGCCGTTAACTCCAAGTTTTCGTGCGGCAGCTCCATCAAACAAATCGAATAGGGCGGCTAGAAATAGCAGATAGACCGCGTCTGTCTTATCATACGAATGTGCGATATGATAAGAAGCTATGGCGCCACAAGCGAGATTGGCGAGCGTGAGTGTGTTGGGCAGAAGCCTCAGCAATTTCATGCGGCAATATTAGTGTAGATTCTCAGCGAGTGACTGAGACTATACCCGATGTTGACTGTGAGTTGATTTCGTCGCGCCCCCTAAAGAAGAGCAGCCAGGAATAAACGCCGTCGGTTATGTAGTGATCTCCGCTTCTATACTCACCGGTCCATCGTTCATTCGGATCCGTGCTTTCAAACACCAAGGTTCCCCAACGGTCGTAAATCACAAACCGATAATCGCGAACCAAATCGATGTTTGAAAATACAGGACCGAATACGTCATTGATTTTATCTGTGTTGGCTGAAAAGGAGTTGGGCACCCATGCAAACAACGGCTCGAAAATATATTCCCCCGAATCTTCAAACAGGCATGTGTCGGGCTCTACAAAGAAGTGCTGTGTTCGTGGACAAGGTGCATCAAGTGCGTAAATATTCACGCTGTAAAACCCGGTGTCGTTTACAAAGATGTTTGGGTTTACCTGCCCGGTACTCCATATGCTCTGTCCTGATATATCGGATTGTAATTGTATAAACTGGGTGCCTCCCGGACAAACACTGTCTGTATAAACAATCGGAGCGGGAGGTGAGGCCGGAAGAACGTTGTATTCTCCGAGTTGGGGACAAATCTCATTGGGGACATCGACGCTCAAATAGTACATGCCCGTGTCGCTGATAGGAGCGTAGTAGTCTGTTGACCCCGTGCTCCATTCGTATTGGCCTGTAATGAAGGCTTCAAGTCGAATGGTACTTAACCCACCCGTGCAGATGCTATCTACCAATTGCGCAGCCGGGTTCGGATAGTTGATGATAACGAGAACTGTATCGGTATCGGCGCATCCCACGTTGGATGTTACAGTGCCGTAGTATTCTGTATCGGCTGTTGGGGTCACCGAAGTAGAATTGGTGTTGGCTATGGCTCCGTTAGCATCGGCCCACGAATAGGTGAGAAGATTTTGAGTGGCCAAATCGAGCAGAGCTTCTTCTCCTTCACAAATATCGATGTCGCTTCCGGCATCGGCTATGGGCGATTCAACAACGGTGATTGTGAATTCATCATCGTTTGCACCACATTGGTTCAACACGTTCAGATTGAGTGTGTAGCTACCCGCCGCGTCGAAGGCAATGTTCAACACGTTGTTTGATGTGTCTTGAAACGCCACTTCCTCGGGCAACGCATCGTTGGTCCAGGAATAGTAAGTGCTTCCAATGAAAGGCACTTCGTAGCTATTGGTGTCGCCAAGGCAAATCGGGCTAGGGCCCTGTATGAATACGACCGGTGGCCCGGCTACTACTACGCTATGCACAGGATTCCATGCCCCTACACAACCGTTGTTGGTGCGTTGTACTGAGAAGTCTAAAATGGTTGGTGCATTGGCGGTAACGAGCAGCACATTTGAATTAGCGCCATTGGGCGATTCGAACGGAGCACCGTTGTTGATGCCGCTGCAGCTCCACTCATAGGTCGATCCGTCGGACGGGTCATATGGATTAAACAGGAGCAGAATGCTGGCAGGTGCGCACAGCGTGTCGGCCACAGAGAAGTCGGCATAATCGTATGAGGTGATAATCTGAGGCACCGTTGTAATGCTACCTACTGTTATTCGAATGAGTGAGCTGACCGTGTTGGTTGGGTCTGAAGGATTGGATGCCACAACGCGCAGGTAGCTCAGGCCAATGGGAATGCCCATGGCAATCGCATCTTCCAAACAGGGTACATTGATTTCCAGTATAGCGTCTTCATTGGCTTGAATCTCACCGAGTATTCCATCGCTGCCAATTTGCATGAATGTCTGACTCGAGAATAGCTGCGTGGTAAACACGTTGTTGGCGGCATAGTTAACCGTTTGATTATTGGTGTTTATATCGAGCACAATGTTTTGTGACTCACCATCGGGGTCATTGGCGCAATCGGTGATACAAAAACTAATGTCTTGGGTTTCATTGGTAGTGATGTCGCATCGTTGGATACAGAAGGGGCCCCATACGGTGCCAACGACGGAGGGGTTTGTTGAGACGATTCGGAGGTAGTAATTACAGCCCGGTTCGGTGTCGGGTATGATGCCCGAAACGGAACCCGGAAAAGGCACAATGGTAGGGTCATAAGTGCTTGCATCCGGAGAACTTCCAACGATAGGAGGGGTAGTTGAGAAGGTGCCATCGGGTTCGGAGAGCTGGCATACGTATGCGTTGTTGGCGGCAAAGATTCCGGTAGAGAAAAGGGGAATATCAATAACACTTCCCACGCACACTGGAAGTGGATCGAGTGTCACAACAGGCGGCCCAATAGGTGCCGTGGTAATTACATTGGGGCACTCAATAATTTCGAAGCATGCGGAGGCTATGCCGGTTATCATCGGCTCCGGAGAGGTTCGGCTCAGTCGAACCGTATAGCAATCGCCCGCTACAGCTCCGTTGGGCAGGAGAATGGAGGTGCTTCCTGCAGTTGTTGGATAGTTTATGTTGATGGCCCATGAAGTGAAGCCCGAAGGGAAGGTGCCACCATTGTTGGAGAGCTCAAGTAAGTAGGTGCCATTGCAAAGGGGCTCAGACAATTCATAGTTTATGGTCAAGAAAGTTCCCTCACAAACCGGATTGGGGGCAACCGAAGTAATGTTGATTTCAACGGGGTCTGCTACTGAAAGATCAGCCACTACGTTTATATCATCTACACCGAAAGAGAGTTCGCCTCCGGCTCCGGAGCCATCGTTCTGAAATCGGAAAGCGAATTGTAAGTTGCCTACATTGCTAAACAACGGGTTGGTAATGTCTTCATATTGCCAAGTGGACGAATTGTTGAAGTTGCCAATTTGTGTCCACCCGCCGCCATCGGCCTGAAACCACAGCGACCCAAATGAATTGGCGTTTCCCTCGCCAATCCAAAAGAAGCTGATGCGTATTTCATCTAAACCGAAGGTGCAAAATCCTGAACTTATGTAGGCGAACTGATCGCTGGCCGCTGCCTGATCGAAACAGGCATTGGATGAAGGAGTGGAGATGCTTTGAATGTGGAGATACTGACTGAAAGGAGCTCCACCAATAGTACCACCGGTGGTGTTGGTTTGATCGGGCGTATTGGCGCATCCTCCTGTACCGGAGTATTGGTTATTGACTACCCATTGATTCGAACCGCTGTTACTGCCCGGGCCGCTGTTGTTTAAGCTGAATGAGCCACCGCCGGTTTCAAAGTTTTCACTGAATAACAAGATATCTTGAGCGCACAGTGATTGCGTTAAAAGCGTTAATAGAACAAGCAGATATGTGCAGTGAAAAATCCGCATGCAGGATTTAAAGTCAAAGGGTTACCTCAACAAATATAACAGGAATTAAGTAAAACGCTAACGCTTAGAGCGTTTGCTTCACCTCTACTTCTTCAAATGCTTCCACGTTGTCGCCCACTTCAATGTTGTTGAAGCGATCGATGTTGAGACCGCATTCGTACCCTTTCACTACTTCTTTCACATCGTCTTTGAAGCGCTTCAGTGAACCCAGTTCGCCCGTGTAGATTACGATACCGTCGCGTATTACGCGCACTTTGCTGGTGCGTCCAATTTTTCCGTCGAGTACCATACAACCGGCAATGGTTCCCACCTTGGTGATTTTGAACACCTCACGGATTTCGGCCGTACCGGTAATCTGCTCTTCGATGCGAGCTGAGAGCATTCCTTCCATCGCTTCCTTAACCTCTTCGATGGCCTTGTAGATGATGGAGTATAGCTTGATTTGAATTTCTTCGTTTTCGGCAATTTTGCGGGCAGGGGCACTTGGTCGAACCTGGAAGCCGATGATAATCGCATCGGAGGCGCTGGCAAGGAGTACATCAGACTCGCTGATTTGTCCGACGCCTTTGTGAATGATGCGTACCTGGATTTTCTCGGTTGAAAGTTTCTGCAAGGAGTCGGTGAGTGCTTCCACAGAACCATCCACGTCACCTTTAACGATGAGGTTGAGCTCTTTGAAGTCGCCCAATGCAATACGGCGGCCGATTTCTTCGATGGTGAGGTGCTTCTTCGTGCGCAGACTTTGCTCGCGTTGCAATTGCTGACGTTTCAAAGCGATGTTGCGAGCTTCGCGCTCGTCTTCCATCACGTTGAACTTATCGCCCGCGTTGGGAGCGCCTTCAAAACCGAGCAGCGATACCGGCGTAGCAGGTCCTGCTTCATTAACCTTTTGTCCGCGTTCGTTGAACATTGCTTTTACGCGTCCGCTGGTGTGGCCCGCGAGAATCGCATCGCCTACGCGAAGCGTTCCGGCTTCTACGAGCAGCGTGGTTACATAACCACGGCCTTTGTCGAGGGCCGATTCGATTACGGTTCCTACCGCACGCTTTTCAGGGTTGGCCTTGAGGTTGAGCATATCGCTCTCGAGCAGCACCTTTTCAAGGAGCGCGTCGATGTTGAGACCTTTCTTGGCCGAGATTTCCTGGCTTTGGAATTTCCCGCCCCATTCTTCCACCAAGATGTTCATGGCAGAAAGTTGTTCGCGGATTTTATCGGAGTTGGCTCCTGCCTTATCAATCTTGTTGAATGCGAAAATCATGGGCACACCTGCAGCCTGCGCGTGCGAGATGGCTTCTTTGGTTTGCGGCATCACGCTGTCGTCGGCCGCAATTACGATAATCGCTAAGTCCGTTACCTTGGCACCGCGAGCACGCATGGCGGTAAACGCTTCGTGACCCGGAGTATCGAGGAAGGTTATTTTTCTTCCATTGGCCAGTTCGACACTGTATGCGCCAATGTGTTGGGTGATACCCCCTGCCTCGCCGGCAATTACGTTTGCTTTGCGCACGAAGTCGAGCAACGAAGTCTTACCATGGTCTACGTGACCCATCACGGTGATGACCGGTGGACGCGTTATCATGGTCTCAGGGCTGTCCTCTTCTTCGGCGATTTGCTCGATTACGTCGGCGCTTACAAACTGCACCTCGAAACCGAATTCACTTGAAATGATGTTGATGGTTTCTGCATCGAGGCGTTGGTTGAGCGAAGCAAAAATGCCAAGTTGCATGCAGGCCTTGATGATTTCAGTAGGCTGAATGTTCATCATGGACGCCAATTCACTTACGGTAACGAACTCGGTGAGCTTCAACACGAGGTTTTCGGCCTGTTGGCGCGCTGCTTCCTCTTCGGAACGACGCGCAACGAAGTCACGCTTTTCACGACGGAACTTACTTGACTTCGATTTTCCTTGTCCGCCCAGGCGAGCCAAGGTGGCTTTTACCTGGTTTTGAATATCCTGTTCGCTGAGTTCCGTTTTTTTCGGTTCAGCAGGTTTTACTGTATTGCGTTGACGGCGATCGATTTCCTGTTGACGCTGAATATCCACCTTTCCAACGCGCTTGCGTTTGCGCTTCTCGGCTTCCGCATTGGCTTGTTCCGCCTTTTTCTTAGCCGGATCGGTGGGTAGTTCAATTTTACCCATCAACTTCACCCCGGTAAGTTTTTGAACATTCACACGGATGAGTTCTTTTTCCGGTTCGGGAACTTTTTCCGGTTCGGGCTCGGGAGCAGGAGCCGGGGTAGGAATAGGCTGTGGAGCTGCGGCTGCTTTTTTCGTTTTGGGAGTAGTTTTCTCTTCTACAGGGGCCTCCGGCGTGTCTTCTTTCTTTTTGCGGCCTTTCGTTTTAGGTTTTTCGAGGCTCGATAAGTCGATCTTGCCAACCACCTTTACCTCGTTCACTCTTTCCTCTTCTGGAGCAGGAGCCTCCACAATTGTTTTCTCTGGAGTAACTTCTGCAACGGGCTCAACAGGTGTTTCAACAACTGGCTCTGCCGGCTTAGGTGCCGGTTTTTCTTTTACTTCAACCTTGCGCTTGAATTTGCTATAATCGATTTCGGGCTCTTCGTCTTCCTTGGAGCCTCCTTTCGTTTTCTTCGTGTCTTCGAGGGTAATCGTAGCGCGTGACTCACGCACTTTGGCTGCAGTAGCAGCCGATTTTTCTTTAGCGGCCTGATCACCAGCAAACTCGCCCAGTAGCAGTTCATACGCTTCCGTTTCAATCTTAGCCATCGGGTTGTTCTCTATCGAAACCCCTTTTTTCGAGAGGAATTCTACGATAGTGTCCTTACTAACGCCGAGCGTTACTGCTGCTTTTCCAAGCCTTTGTGGTCCTTTTACTTCAGACATAATCCAAAAAGTTGTCGAGGAGTACACAACGCAATGGCCAGATTCAGGGAGCTATATGTTTGCTTCTGCTTACTGTTTCATTGCTTTGTGATCTGTTGACGTTGCCGTTTTTATAAATTTATTTGCGGGTGCAAGTTAGTTTGTTTTGTCGGGTTTTGCCATAAAATCATGAATTTCATGGTAATTTTAAGCCAACTTCAGTGCATGAAGTACATGAACAGTACATGACTTTTATCCGAAATATTCTCTTCCTCTTCTTGTCGGCTTTTGCATGTCCTGCTCTAGTAGCGCAAGTGAAGGTTGCATTCTTTTTAGCGCCCACCTGCACTATCTGCCGCTACTATGCGCTTGAAATGCGCGACTTGTCGGCCGATTATGCCTCACACGAAGTGGAGTTCATCGGATATGCGGTGGGCCCTTTGCTTACAGACAGCGTCGTTGCATCATTTCGGGAGGAATACAAGATTCCGTTTTCGGTAGTGTTGGATGACACGATGCACCGCGCGCTCAATGCAACAGTGACTCCTGAGGTTTTTGTGTTGCGCAACGATACGGTTGTTTATCACGGCCGCATCGACGACAGTTTTCTGCGTGTAGGAAAGCGAAGGGCACATGTGAAGAACAGAGAGTTAAGAAGTGCTATCGATAGTATATTGCAGGGCCGAAGTGTGGATGTACCTTTTGTTCCTGCAGTAGGTTGTATCATCGAAAAATAGTTACTATGAAAAGAGTTTTTATTCTAATCGTTATGTGCTGCGCAATGCGGATGCAAGCGCAAGTCACCTTTTCGGAAGACATCGCACCCATCATTTTTGAGCACTGCACCAAGTGCCATCGCGAAGGTGAAATTGGACCGATGCCATTGACGAGTTACGCGGAAGTAGCCTCATCGGCATCCATTGTTGAATATGTTACAGGCATTCGTTACATGCCGCCATGGACACCTGACCATACCTACAGGACATTTCGTGATGAAAACGTGTTGACCGATGAGGAGATAGCGGCCATTGCAGAGTGGGTGGCGAATGGATCACCTGAAGGAGACCCATCGCTAACACCGCCTGTTCCGGTTTATCCGGAAGGGTCTCAAGTGGGCACGCCCGATTTGGTGCTCACTATGGCAGAACCTTTTCAGCACATAGGAAACAATGCTGATATGTACAAGGTTTTTGTCTTGCCAACAGGTCTTACGGAAGATCGCGATATAGAAGCTATTGAAGTTCGTCCCGATAACAAGGACATTTGCCACCACGCTATTTTGGGAGTGGATGTGAGTGGCGAAGCGGCGCAACTAGACGCTGCCTCGCCGGGATATGGATACACGCAATTCGGCGGATTTGGATTTAATCCAATTGATAATTTCTTCAGCGCATGGGTGCCTGGGTCGAGCCCGTTGGTTTTCCCTCCAACGTTGGGAAAAAAACTGTATGCGAATTCAGATTTACTGATTCAGATGCACTATGGTCCATCGAGTATCGATCAAACCGATCAGTCGAGTGTGAATATTTTCTTTGCCGACTCTCCTATTCAGCGCTACGTTCAAACGACGGCGATTAACCCTCAAAATTTGGACGAGACATTTTTCATTTTACCGGGGGAGGTAAAAACCTTCCATGGTACCATCGAGGTTCCTGTGGATGTTTCGTTGATTAGTGTTGGGCCTCATGGGCACCTGATCTGCAGCAGCTATGAGGTCTATGCCGTAAGTCCAACCGGACAGGATACCATTAACATTATCAAGATTCCGGAATGGGATTTCAATTGGCAAGGCTCTTTTGCATTTCCGAATTTGACACGCATTCCTGCGGGATATACGGTGCATTGCCTGGCTACATATGATAATACCGCTGATAACCCGATGAATCCGAATGACCCTCCGCAATTGATGACATGGGGTGAGTCGACAACAGAGGAAATGTATATCTGCTTCTTGCAGTTCGTACTGTATTTACCAGGTGATGAGAATATCGCACTTCCTACGCTCAACGAGGAATACATGATGGTCTATCCGAAGGAGCAGTTGTTTGCATGCTATCCCAACCCGGCAAGTACAGAGCTTGTGATTGGCTATCATTTACTGAAGCCGCATGAGATGACATTGGAAGTACTTGACATGCAGGGCAAGCAAGTAGCCACGATTTTCGACCGCAAGTCGATGGGAATGGGGTATCACCGCGAGCGTTTCATGCTGAATGAATTGCAAAACGGAACGTATATCTACCATTTGTTTGGAGAAGGATTCGATGAGTCGCAGCGATTCGTGATTCAGCGTTGATGCATTCATTGAACGTTAGAGCAATAGCGAAAAGGTATTGGATGGTGCTGCCATTGCTGGCCTACGCCATTGTGGAGAGTTTTCAGGGAAGGAACGATTGGGATATTTTTCTGGCCGCCTCACGAGCGCTGTTTGCAGGTCAAGATGTGTATGCCATCACTTTTTTTGACGGGTATCATTACTACTACAGTTTATTCTTTGCTACGCTGCTTTATCCGTTTGCACTATTGCCTGCTGTGCTAGGTAAGTTTTTGTGGCTTTGTATAAATCTGCTGCTGGTGGTGCATGTTGTCAGGCGTGTATTGAGCTACGCAGCGAATGAGGTTTTTACAGCGCGCGCGAAACAATGGCTCTTGGTGTTTTTGGTAATCGGTATGCTGCGGTTTCTTAAGAGCAATCTGCATTTAGGGCAAACCACCATTTTATTGCTTGCGCTTGCGTTGGAGGCTCTTCATCAAGAGAGCAAAGGACGTTCTTGGTTGGCCGGAACATGGCTCGCTTTCGCCATCAACATCAAGTTGCTGCCCGCCGTATTTATTCCTTATTGGATATATCGTTTTCGATTGAAGGCCGCGCTAGTAGCTGTTTGCGTGTGTTTGGTTTTATGGCTTATGCCGTCGTTGTGGTTGGGGCAAGAGAGAAATGAGTTGTTGATGGGGTCATACCTTGAACTGATCGACCCGCGGCAAGCAAAGCACGTGTTGGATGTAGAAGAAACCAGTTTTCATGGTCTTTCGACCTTGTTGTCGACACTGCTTTCAGCGGAGGCACGCGAGCACAACGGGTTGGGTTATACGCGGCACATAGCCAATGTGAGTATGGAAACACTCGCCCTTGCAATGACGCTTGTTCGTTTGTTTTTCGTTTTACTTACACTGTGGTTTTTGCGCACTCTGCCATTTAAAGCAGCGCCCGGGCCGTATCATCAATTCCGGGAGATTAGTTATCTACTGCTGATTATTCCATTGATTGCGCCGCACCAGCAGCATTATGCGTTTTTGTTCGCCTTGCCGGCATTCGCATGTGTGTTGTCTTCCCTGGTTCATTCGGGCTATTCATTCGCCCATTGGCGCTGGATAGTACTGGCGCTGGTTGCAGTGTGTTTCAATGCAGCTTTGTGGTTGGGGGCCTTCAATGCGATCTACAATCATTATAAGTTGGTCACCTATGGCGCGCTGCTACTGGTTGTATTGCTTGCGCGTGTGGATGTGGCGATAATGGAAAATAAAAAAGTGGGGACGAGCCCCACTTTTCAAAATTAGATTTCGATTGATTATTCGAATTCGGCCTTTAGGATGCGCACAACTTCCTCTACGGTTTCTTCTTCCAAATCGGTGCGCTTCACCAAGTCTTCTTTTGGAATAGCCAGCACTGAGCGAGCCGTATCGCAACCGATGTTTTTCAACTCTTCGATGATCCATGCATCGATTTCGTCTGAGAATTCTTCCAAATCCACATCATCGATATCGGTGTCAGTTTCGCGGTACACGTCAATTTCGAAACCGGTAAGACGGCCCGCTAGTTTGATGTTGTTACCGCCTTTTCCGATGGCGAGTGATACTTGGTCAGGCTTGAGGAACACATCTGCCTTCATGTTGTCGTGGTCGAGGTTGATGCTCGAAATTTTGGCCGGAGCCAACGCACGAGTGATGAGCAGTTGCTCATTGGCAGTGTATTGAATAACGTCGATGTTTTCGTTGCGCAATTCACGCACGATGGTGTGAATGCGAGCGCCCTTCATACCCACGCAAGCACCAACAGGGTCAACGCGATCATCGTAGCTTTCAACGGCTACTTTCGCGCGCTCGCCCGGTTCACGAACAATTTTCTTGATGGTGATGAGGCCGTCAAATACTTCCGGAACTTCCTGTTCGAATAGTTTCTCGAGGAATTCGGGAGCGGTGCGGCTGAGTACGATTTGTGGCGTGTTGTTACGAAGATCAACCTTGTAAATAACGGCACGAATGGTGTCACCTTTCTTATAGAAGTCGGAAGGGATTTGTTGGTCCTTAGGCAGAATCAACTCATTGTCTTCGTCATCGAGCACGAGCATTTCTTTCTTCCAAACTTGATATACTTCACCTGAAATGATATCACCCACGCGTTCGCGGTATTTCTGGTAGAGGTGATCTTTTTCCAGGTCCATGATGCGCGATTGCAAGTTTTGGCGCATGGCCAAAATGTTGCGACGCCCGAAGTCTTCAATCTTGATTTCTTCAATCAATTCTTCGCCTACTTCCAGGTCAGAAACAATTTTCTGAGCCATGCTCACTTCGATTTGAGCAACCTCATCGTCGAGCTCGCCATCGGGCACGATGGCACGTGTGCGCCAAATTTCAAGGTCACCACGGTCGGGGTTGATGATGATGTCGAAGCCGTCGTCGGCGCCCCAGCGCTTCAGAATCATGCTGCGGAATACATCATCGAGAATTTGGTTCATGGTTTCGCGGTCGATGTTCTTCAACTCTTTGAAGTCGCCGAACGCATCCATCAGATTTAAACCTTTCATCGGATTTGATTTTTAATGATCGTTATACGGTTTGCTATTGGTCGTTATTTGAAGCGAATCATCACTTTCGCTTCGGTCATTTCGGTAAACGGAATTGTAATTTCACGTTCTACCAGTTTTTTTCCTTTTTTGCCGGGCACTTCCTCTTTTTGCTCTGTGAGCAGGGTTATTTCCTGTTCGTTCGCAGCGAGGAGTCGTCCTTCAATTTTGCTTTTGTCGGCTTTTTTAACCGCAAGGTCGCGCCCGATGTTTTTGATGTACTGTCGGAGAACCATTAACGGCTTGGTAAGATCGGGGGAAGAGACTTCTAATGAATAGTCTTCCACTTCGCGATCCATCTCATGCAGCAAATGGCGATGCACTCCAGTGCAGGCTTCTATGGTAATGCCGGCATCGCTATCGAGGGTAACGTCGATGACATTGCCTGGACGCACCGTAACATCCACGATAAACATGTCTGTTTCTGCGATTTTCGCTTCGATGAGTTGTGTGACCGATTCTCGGGTAATCATAGTTCAGGGTTTGGGAGTTGATACCAAAGAAAAGAGGGGCTTGAGACCCCTCTTCACTTTTTTATTATCAGTGCCAAAAGCGAGGCAAATATACACTTGATTGATAAAGTCGTTAATTTTTTTTCTATTTCATTGA
>Ga0114980_10002670_pt1 | contig 12423 bp, 10 predicted proteins | sample S_140806_EF_Meta_FD_87018 | JGI IMG/M metagenome (GOLD analysis project Ga0114980, IMG submission 87018) | Freshwater microbial communities from Lake Simoncouche, Canada to study carbon cycling - S_140806_EF_MetaG | ecosystem: Environmental > Aquatic > Freshwater > Lake | place: Lake...
ACCAGGATCGGACCGGCATCCACCACCTCCTCCACCAGATGGGCGGTGCAGCCGGTGAGGGTCACCCCGGCGGCCAGGGCCTGGCCCACCGCATCGAGCCCCCGGAAGCTGGGTAGCAGGGAGGGATGGATGTTCACCAGCCGGCCCGGATAGGCCCCGATCAGCACGGGGGTGACGATCCGCATCCAGCCCGCCATCACCACCAGGTCCACGTCACAGGCGGCGAAGCTGGCCGCCACCTGCCGGTCGAGGTCCTGCCGCTGGGGATGGTCGCGATGGTCATGGAGGTGGCAGGTGATGCCGAGGCGTTCGGCCCGCTGACGGGCACCACAGGCGGGGTTGTTCACCACCAGCTGCACCACGTCGGCATCGAGGCGACCGCTGCGGCAGGCCCTGACCAGGGCCTCGAAGTTGCTGCCGTGGCCGGAGGCCATCACCCCCAGCCGCAGGGGACGCTCCTGCCGGGGCCAGGATTCTGATGCTTCGCTCGCAGAGTGTGGCGTTGGCCACTGGATGGCCTGCATGGCCTCGCTACCGTCATCCCTAGTGGTCATGGAGCCTGTGTCCCATCTCTCCATCCTGCCAACGGTGCTTCGGGATGCCGATCTGCTGGAGGCCTGCCTGCGTTCGATGGGGCTCAGCCCCCAGCGCGATGCTCTGTTGCAGGGTTTCGGCGGTGAGCAGCAAGCGGTGGTGGTGATGCTTCAGCTCGATGCTGAAATCGCCCTGGGCTGGTGCCGGTGCGGCGATGGCTCCCTGGCCCTGGTCGGTGATCTGCAGCGCCTCAGCCGTTCGCGCTCCCTGGAGCCCCTGCTCGGCCGGATCACACGGGAGTATGCGGCCCGCGATGCCCTGCGGCAGGCCCGACGTCACCTGAGCGACGCCCTGGTCTGCGTCGGAGATTGATCCCATCGAGCGGCTCCAGCTTCACCTCGACCTCCGGGAACCCCATCAGCATCTGGTGAGGGCCACCCTTCGCTTTTCCCCCCGCACCCCCGTCGTTCGCCTGCGGATGCCGGGCTGGACCCCTGGCTCCTACCTGATCCGCGACTACGTGCGGACCCTCGAAGACCTGCAGGTGTGGCAGGGCCAGGAGCGGCTTGCCGTGGAGCGGCTGGAGCCGGCCTGCTGGCAGGTGCGCTCCGCCGCTGGCGCCCCGCTTGAGGTGCGTTGGCGCATCCTGGCCACCGATCTTTCGGTGCGCACCTGCCAACTCAATGCCGACCATGGTTTTCTCGCCTTGGCCGGGGTGGTGCTCCAGGTGGAAGGAGAGCGCTGGACCCCGATCTGTCTCAGCCTGGACCTGCCGCCCGGCTGGGATCCTTTTCTTCCCCTGCCGCCCGATGGGGAGGGGGGCTGGCTAGCCCGAGATTTCGATCAACTGATCGATAGTCCCCTAGAGGCCGGCCCCCACGCCTGCCATGCCTTCACGGTGGCCGGGGTGCCGCACCGGTGGGTGGGCTGGGGTGAGGATCTGGTGCGCTCCGATCCCGCTTGGCTGGCCGACGTGGAGCGGGTCTGCCTCGCCTGCTGCCGGCTGATGGGGGTGGAGAGGCCCGCGGCGCCCTCTTATCTCTTCGTGCTCCACCTGCTCGATCAGGGTTACGGCGGGCTGGAACACCATGACGCCACGGTGCTCCAGTTCGGCCGCCAGGCCTTGGCCGAATCCAAGGGCCGGCGCCAGCTGTTGCAGCTCGTGGCCCATGAATACCTGCATCAGTGGAACGTACGGCGGCTGCGACCCGCCGAGCTCTCCCCGATCGATTACGACCGCGCCACGGTGGTTCCCACCCTCTGGTTCGCTGAGGGGGTGACCAGCTACTACGACCAGCTCCTTCCCCTGGTGGCTGGCCTCAGTGAGGAGAAGGACCTGCTGGAGGACCTCGGCACCGATCTCTCGCGCTACCGACTCACCCCCGGCCGCGCCGTCCAATCGCTGCGCCTCAGCAGCGAGGAGGCCTGGGTGAAGCTCTACCGCCCTGATCCCCACGGGGGAGATTGCCAGGTGAGCTATTACCTCAAGGGGGCCGTGCTCGCCTTGGTGCTGGATCTGCACCTGCGCCGTCACGGCTCAGCCCTGGCGCTGGTGCTGAGGGATCTGTGGCGCAGCCATGGCGTGGCGGAGCGGGGATATCGCTGGTCGGATCTGCTGGCTGCGTTCGTGGCCCACGCCGCCGATCTGTCCACTTTGCTGCCGATCTGGTTGGAAAGCGAGGAAGATCCACCCCTAGATCACTACCTGGGGGATGTGGGTTTGGTGCTTTTGGCGGAAACCTCCCCCCACCCCACTCCCGGCTGGCAGCTTGAAGGCAGAGCCACCACCCTGGCCCGCGTGGCCCGCGCTGGTGCTGCCGAGCGGGCCGGGCTCCAGGTGGGGGATGAGCTGCTGGCCCTCGATCGGCATCGGATTCGTAGCCCCGAGGATGTCCGCCGCCGGCTGATGGGCAGCGGCTCCGCGGCTGCGATCACCGTGCTCTATTGCCGCGATGGTCTCGTGAGGCAGACCCAGCTGGCCTGCGAGCCGCCGGGAATCGAGCGCTGGCGGCTCTCCATCGATGCCGCCGCTGCCGCCCACACCGCCGAGGCGCGCTGCCGCTGGCTGAGTCTTTTGCCATGAACGCCGAGACGCGCCGCCCCCTCCTGCTGGCGATCGTCGCTGCCTCGGTGCTCAGCGTCGGCGGGCTGGCCTGGTTGGCCCGGGGCCTGCTGATCCCCGCCGATCAGGCGGCGGGCACCTCCCTCCTCGAACTGCTCAACGACACCCGTCGCCAGAGGGCGACGGACCAGGAGAACCAGCCACGGGCAGCAGCCCCACCGGCCCACGAGCCCTGGGTATCACCCCTGCGTCAGGCCTGTCCGATCCGGGAGCCGGGGCTGCCGCAACGGCTCGCGAACCTGATGGACGATCTCGATCAGCGCCGCCGCCGGATCCGGATCGACCCCTCCAACTACGGCCAGCGCTTCCGGCGGGATGTCTTCGGCAGCCGGCTCGATCCCACCCCCCGGGTCGTGGTGCTCCATGAAACGGTGTATGGACTGTCTTCGGCGATCAACACCTTCAAGACCGCCCATCCCAACGACGACGACCAGGTGAGCTACCACACCCTGATCGGGCTGGACGGGACTGTGGTCGACACGGTGGATCCTTCCAAGCGCGCCTTCGGTGCCGGTTACTCCGCCTTCCAGGGACGCTGGGCGATGACCAGCCGCCGGGTGAGTGGATCAATCAACAATTTCGCCCTCCATCTCAGCCTCGAATCCCCCCTAGACGGTGAGAACGAAGCACCCGGTCACAGTGGTTACACCCAGGCCCAATACGACGCCTTGGCGGTGGTTCTGGCCGACTGGATGCAGCAGTATCCGATTCCCGTGGAAGCGATCACCACCCATCGCCACGTCGATATGGGCCGCGAGCGAGCCGATCCCCGAAGTTTTGACTGGAGCCAACTGCGGCGTCGGCTGGCGGCTCTAGGCGTGATCTGCTGATCTGTTTCGCGCTCAGCGGATCCAGACTCTCCCTTGATCCAGCGAGTGGGCAGCCTCAAATGAGTGGCGAAATCTCCCGGTTGCGTCTGCCGTAGATCAAGGCATGCAGTTCGGGATCCTGCATATAGCGGAGAATCCGACCGGGATAGTCGAGCTTGCCGTTGTGCAGATAGGCCAGGGTGGCCAGTCCCTTGGCATCACGGTGGGAGGAGCTGGCCATCAGGGGGCGGTTCCCGGGAAGTCCTAGGTCCTTGATGAGGCGTGCGAATTTACCCACCAGCAGGGCAACGCTGCGTTCGGGATCGAGCAGTTCGAGCCGGGCCTGATCCAGTTCGGCTTCCGTGGCATCCGGCGAAAGCAATCCCTGCTTCACCATCTCGCCGAGGCTCAGCTGGGCGGGGCCATGGGTGCTGAACAAGCCCGACTGGGCAGCCAGGGGAGTGTTTTCGCCAGGCTTGGCATGCTGCAGCTCATCGAAGAGCACGGCGGCCACGAGCATCGGATTGATGTGCTGCCGCCGCGATTCGGCCAGAATCGCCGGCCGCAGGGCCTCAATACTGTCGAGGGTATGGCTGCGAAGTGGCTGCAGGTTGTCGAGACCTTCGGTAAAGAGCTGAGCCAGCTTCGGTTGCGGGCCGTGAACGCCGAAGCGTCGGTTGAGGGCCCGGAGCTCTTCGGTGCTGAAGTCGATCGGATCGGGCCGCAGGCCTTCCGTGGGTGAGGCCAACTGGGGGGAAGCCACGGGGGTACTGCCGATCGCCGGGGCTTCACGGAAAAGAACGGGGCTGTAAAACGCGTTCAGAGTGAGGCGCAGAAGGGGGCCGCTCACCAGCAGGAGCGATGCCAGTGCCAGCAGGGGCAAGGGCTTGGTGGCCGGTCGAATTCCGGGCCGCCATTTGCGTGGGGGCAGGCGGAACCGGTGGGGCATGGCCAGGGAATGAACGCCGAAGGATGCTTCCTTCCAGTTTCCAACATTCTTCAGCTTTAACTGGCCGAACGGTTCGGTCTGTCGGCTGGACCACACAGCCGCCCGCCTCAGCGTCTGCCGATCTTCCCAAGCCCCCCTGGGATCGGCTTGGATGCAGCTGCAGGGCTCCCCGGAGAGCCAGGATCCCCCGCCTCCATGCCGTCCCCGTCCTTCAGCAACGACCGCGACAGCGCTGCTCTCTGGCAGCGTTTCTGCGCGCTCCTCTGGCATGACCCGGATCTGGGAATCTGGCTCGATGTCAGTCGGATGGCCCTCGGCGAGGCCGATCTGGAGGCCCTCGAACCCCGCTTCAGCGCCGCCTTCGCCGCCATGGAGGCCCTGGAGGGCGGAGCGATCGCCAATGCCGACGAACACCGTCAGGTCGGTCACTACTGGCTGCGCAATCCCTCCCTGGCGCCGGATCCCCAGGCGGGCGCCCTGATTTCCCGTGAGATCGATCGGATCGAGAGCTTTGGCTCCGATCTGCTGGCCGGCACGATCAGCTCCCCCTCCGGCACGGCCTTCACCGATGTGCTCTGGATCGGCATCGGCGGCTCGGGCCTGGGGCCGCTGCTGATGATCCGCGCCCTGCAGCAGGAAGGGCGTGGCCTTCCCTTTCATGTCTTCGACAACGTCGATCCCCAGGGATTCAGCCGCACCCTGGCGGCCCTGGGCGAGCGGCTCCGCACCACCCTGGTGGTGGTGGTGAGTAAATCCGGCGGCACCCCGGAACCCCGCATCGGCATGGAGCAGGCCCGGGCCCGCCTTGAGGCCCTCGGTGGCGACTGGGCCCGCCAGGCCGTGGCGGTCACGATGGCCGGCAGCCAGCTCGACGACCTGGCCGCCTCGGAGGGCTGGCTGGCCCGCTTCGATCTTCCCGACTGGGTCGGCGGTCGCACCAGCATCACCGGCGCCGTTGGCCTCCTGCCCGCCGCCCTGATCGCTGTCGACTTGCGGGGCTTTCTGGCCGGTGCCGCCGCCATGGATGCCCTCACCCGCCGCCCCAGCCTGCGGGACAATCCCGCCGCCCTGATGGCCGCCGCCTGGTATGCCGCTGGCGAAGGCAAGGGCCGCCGCGACCTGGTGGTGCTGCCCTACCGCGATCGTCTGGAGGTGTTCAGCCGCTACCTCCAGCAACTGGTGATGGAGTCCCTCGGCAAAGACCGCGACCGCCAGGGGCAGACCGTGCACCAGGGTCTGGCTGTCTACGGCAACAAGGGATCCACCGACCAGCACGCCTACGTGCAACAGCTGCGCGATGGCCTCGACAACTTCTTCGTGACCTTCATCGAGGCCCTCGACGACCCCGCCGACATCGGGCCGATCGCCGGAGAGCGGCCCGAGGATTTCCTGGAGGGTTTTCTGCAGGGCACCCGCGCGGCCCTGGCCGAGGGTGGCCGCCAGAGCCTCACCATCAGCCTGCGGCGCTTCGATGCCGCGGCCCTCGGTGCCCTGATCGCCCTCTTCGAGCGGGCCGTAGGCCTCTACGCCGAACTGATCGACATCAACGCCTACCACCAGCCCGGTGTGGAGGCTGGCAAGAAGGCCGCCGCCGAGGTCCTGGCCCTGCAGGTGCGGCTGGAGGCCCTGCTCAGCGATGGCAGCGCCAGAACCCTCGAGGAGCTGGCCTCCTCCCTCGGGCTCGCCAGTCCGGAACCCCTCTTCTGGACGCTCCGGCACCTCTGCCACAACAGCCGCGGTTACCGGGCTGAGGGCCATTGGGGCGATCCCGCCAGCCTGCGCTTCCAGCACGTCGGCGGCTGAGGGGAGCGCTGAACACCCGCCTGCAATCGTTGGACGGGATCGCTTGAAATCTTGATGGCCTTGCTGCCCTCGCTGCCAGCTTCGATAAGCTCCGCCCGGAGCTGATCGGAGCAGTGGGATGGATAGCCAACGCAGGCCATCTGAGCCCTATCCAAGAGGAAACCCAATGCAGGTATCTCAGCTACCAGCCACGGCCATTTCTATGCACCATGCGCATAGTTCGGCTCCTTCGCAGGAGAGATAGACCAAACTCTCCCCGGCAGCCATAAGCTCCGGCTACCAACGCCATCCGGAGACAGGCAACTTGGCTGTCATAGCCCCCAGCCAAGTGCCAGGATTGTGGCGGAGCTGCCAATTGATTTCCTTGCCCCGCTCAGCGACGCAGACGCCTCGCTACTGCCTGAGCTTCACGGCTGCAGGCCTGAGGCCAGATCTGGCTGCTGTGATCGCGAGTATCCACATCGATGAGGAGGGTGACTGGGCTCGCACCAAAGCAGCGGTCCTGGAACGCAACGCCCTGCAGACTCGTTCCGCCAGCACGGGTAAGCGCCTGGAATCGGAGCTGCGCCAGAGGCTGCAGCGGCTCAACGGACCACAACTCAAGCTGCTGGCGAGGGGATCAAGCGATGAGCGAAGTGCCATGGCCTGGCTGGCGGTCCTCAAGCGCATTGAGATCGCGGCGGAATTGGCGCGGGAGGTGTTGCAAGGGAAGCTGATCAGCCAGGACCCTGAAGTGCGTCGCTCGGATATGGCTGCGTTCTACGAGGACTGCGAGCGCGATCACCCTGAGCTGGCGGCGCTAGCACCCTCCTCTCAGCAGAAGGTGCGATCTGCCCTGCTGCAGATGCTCAGGGATGCCGGTCTCCTGGTCGGTAAGCCGGGCAAAGGGGGAACGCTTGGCACGGTGCAGCGGCCACTCCTCTCACCTCAGGCGCAGGAGCTGGTGACCAGCGACGATCCGGCCCTGATGGCCGGATTCCTGCTCCATCCGCCAGCCAAACCCAACGCCAAGCGAGCCGCCAAGCCTGCAGCCAAAAAGGCCGCCCCGGCCCGGAGGGCAAAACCGTGAACAGCGTCAGCGGCCTCGACAAGCGCCTGCAGCAGGTGCTCACACGCCCCGAGTTCCTGGAGATGCGGGGCGTGGCCAAGGAGGTGCCGATCTTCATCCAGACCTACAGCCCTGCTGATGAAGACCCGCTGGGGGTGGTGGTGAAGGGCGCTGAACAGTTCCTGCGCAAGCAGGGGCTGCGGGTGAAATACGTGGATCTGTTTGAGCTGGTGCTGCAGCTGCTGGAGGCCAAGGGCTACCTGGATGTGGTGCTGCAGGAGGAGGCGAGCTGGAGCAAGAGCGACCTGTTGGACACTCTGCAGAACGTGGCCGAACCCACCACAGCCCTGGTGCCGAAGCTGATGGAGGCCCTGGGGGACGACACCCAGATCAGCCTGATCACCGGCTCAGGGCGGATCTACCCGTTCCTGCGCACCCACACGATCCTGGAAGCCCTGCAGCCAGCGATGGTGCGCCACCCGGTGGTGATCTTCTTCCCCGGGGAGTACTCCCAGGACGCCGACGGCGGCTCCTACCTGCGCCTGTTTGGCACCACGACGGCCAACAAGATCGAAAATCCGCACTACCGCGCCACCAACCTCGATTACTTCGACATCAAGAGCTCATGACCGCCACCACCATCCAAGGGCTCTTCACCAAACCGGTTGACCGCCCGATCGACGGGGTGATCAAGGCCGACGACGAGCGCCATCTACAGGTTGAACTCGACGAGTACGTCGTGACCCGCGAGGTGTGCAAGGGCCTGGGTGCCTTCACCGATGCCTACCTGCACAACCCCACCGCCAACGGCGTTTGGATCTCGGGGTTCTTCGGATCGGGCAAGTCGCACCTGCTGAAGATGCTCTCGCTGATGCTGGATGGCGAGAAGCGGGTGGGGGAGCAGAACAATCGGCCGGTGGAAATCTTGCTGCCGAAGGTGGAGGACGAGATCATCCGCGCCGACCTCAAGAAGGCCGCTGGAATTCCGGCCCGCAGTCTGCTGTTCAACATCGATCAGAAGTTCGATGGCATTGGCGGCACCCATGAGGCACCGATCCTTGAGGTGTTCATGAAGGTGCTGAATGAGCTGCAGGGCTACTACGGCAACCAGGGCTACGTGGCCCAGTTCGAGCACGACCTCAACAAGCGCGGCCAATTCGAGGCCTTCAAGCAGACCTACCAGCGGGTGAACGGCCGCAGCTGGGAGAACGACCGCGACGCGCTGGCCACGGTGACCAAGCGCAGCTTCGCCAAGGCCTATGCCGCGCAGTTCGGCGGCAGCGAAGACGACGCCATCCAAGTCGTCAGTGACGCCAAGGACAGCTACCGCCTCTCGATCGAGGGCTTCGCCGGCCGGGTGAAGGATTACCTCGACAGCCAGCCGCCGGGCTTCCGGCTCAACTTCTTCGTGGATGAGGCGGGTCAGTTCATTGGCCAGGAACGCAGCCGCCTGCTGAACCTGCAGACCGTGGTGGAGAGCCTGGCCACCGCCACCGATGGCCGGGCCACGGTGTTCATCACCTCCCAGGCCGACCTGGAGGGAATCCTCGGCCAGGTGAAATTCGAGCAGGCCGACGACCTGAGCAAGATCCAGGGCCGCTTCAAGACCAAGCTCACCCTGGCGAGCGCCGATGTGCAGGAGGTGATTCAGCGGCGACTGCTGGCCAAGACCCCGGATGAACCGGAGCAACTGATCACGATCTACGAGCAGGAGAAAGACAACTTCACCACCCTGTATCGCTTCGGCGATGGCTCGATCCAGCTCAAGGGTTGGGGCGACTGCCAGAGCTTCTGCGGCCTCTATCCCTTCCACCCCTATCAGCTGAGCTTGTTCCAGCAGGCGATCCAGAGCCTGGCGACCCATAGCATCTTTGAGGGCCGCAACATGGCGGTGGGCGAGCGCTCGATGCTCTCGGTGTTTCAGGAAGTGGCCAAGGCGATCAAGGCACTGCCGGTGGGCCGGCTGGCCAGCTTTGACCAGCTTTATGACGGCATCCGCGATGTGATTCGGGCCGACAAGCAGCAGACGATGGTGACGGCCCAGAACCAGGTGGGGCCGCTGGAGCTGCGCATCCTCAAGGCATTGTTCCTGCTCAAGTGGGTGCCGCAGTTCAAGAGCACGGCGCGCAACATTGCCATCCTCTTGATCCAGGCACCCAACTTCGACATCCGCGCCCATGAGCAGGCGGTGAAGGACGCCCTGATCAATCTGGAGAGCCAGAGCTACCTGCAACGCAGCGGCGAGATCTATGAATTCCTCACCGATAAAGAAAAAGATGTGGAGCAGGAGATCAAGCGGGTTGAGGTGCCGGATTCAGTGGTGGTCAAGACCTTGCACGGCGTGGTGTTTGACGATGTGCTGCGCACCAACAAGATCCGCTTTGAAGGGGAAGGCAGTGGGAATGGCAACGACTACCCCTTCGCCCAGAAAATCGACGACGGCCTGATCAAGGGAAAAGACACCGATGTGGTGGTGAACCTGGTGACACCGGAGCATCCCAACTACGGCAACGAGGCGATCCTCCACAGCCGCAACATGGGCGGCAGTGAGTTGATGGCGATCCTGCCCGCAAAGGAGCGGCTGCTCGATCAGATCCGCAGCCACCTCAAAACCGACCTCTACATCCGCCAGAACAGCGGCGGCGAGGACGAGACCCTCAACGCCATCCTGGCGGTGCGCTCCAGGCAGAACAGTGCGCGACGCCAGGAGATCACCCGTCAAGCCGAGGAGCTTTTGCGCACGGCCGTGCTGGTGGTGAATGGCCAGACCCTATCGGTGGGCGAGGGTGATCCGAAAAACCGCTTCAGCAAGGCCTACCAGGAGCTGATCCGCTCGGCCTTCCCCAAGCTGAAGATGATTCGCGGCAACTTCAGCGAAGCCACCGTGGCCCAGGTGGTGAAGGAGCAGGACGATCTGTTGGATGGCTCTGCCATCCAGCTCTCAGAGGCGGAGCAAGAGGTGCTGGTGGAAGTGGAAAGGAGCAAAAACCAAGCCGAGCGACTGAGCGCAGAAGCACTGGTCCGCTATTTCGAGCGAAAGCCCTATGGCTGGAGCAACTGGGCCACGCTCACCTTCATCGCCCGGCTGTACCGGCTCGGGAAGCTGGAGCTGCGGGAGAAGGAACTGCTCAGCAGCGTCGAGGTGATCGAGGCGCTCACCAACAGCCGCCGGTTGGGTGGCGTGAGTGTGCGCAAGCAGGAGCAGTTCGACACCAGCACGGTGAATGCTCTCAAGCGCTTCCACCAGGAGCTGTTCAACGTGCAGAGCGTCGGCACCGATGCCCGCAGCACGTGCGAGGCCTTCCGAATGGCGATGGCCGAAGAAGCCCAGGATCTGCGAGAAATGGCAGCACAAGCCAGTAGCTATTCCTTCCTGGCCGCCGTGAAGCCCTGGGCCGAGCAAGCCGAGGCGATGGCCAAGAAGGACGACGGCACCCTGCTCAACCAGCTGGGCACCTTCAAAGACAGCTGGCTGGATGCCGAAGAAGACCTGCTCACCCCCCTGAAGCAGTTCCTCAACGGCAACCAGAAGACCGTCTACGACCAGGTGAAGGCTTTCGAGGCCCGCTACGGCGACGAGTTGGCTGACCTGCCAGCCGATCTGGTGGCTCCGCTGCGGACTCTGCTGGCGAGCGATCGGCCCTACGCAGGCGGCCTGATTCCCCAGGCCACCAACGCCATGACGGAACTCCAGAAGCAGCTGGAGCAGCGGCTGCAGCAGGCCCAGGCCAAGGCCCTGCAAGAGATCAGCGAACAGGAGGAAAGGCTGAGGGCTGATGCCGACTTCCAGAAACTGAATCCAGATCAGCAGGCGGAGGTGCTTGCGCCCACCGCGGCTGCCAAGAGCGATGTGCAGGGATCGACCAAGCCGGGCACGGCGCTCCTGCGCCTGAACCGCTACCGAGCCGAGGAGGTGCCCAAACAGCTCCAGCGCATGGCGGCCTTGGCGGCTCCCAAGGACGCCCCGCCGCCTGCAGTGATCACGGTGGTGGCAGCCTCCGCTCTGAAGCTGAACTGCCCGCTCAGCCAGATCACCAACGAGGCGGAGCTGGGGCAGTGGCTGGAGGCGCTGCGGACTGCGGTCCGCAAGGAGCTCGATCAGGGCCACCGGATCAGCCTGTGAGGACCACAGAGCCAAGGACAGGACGCCAGACCCACGGGCGTGGCCGACTAAGCTTGATGCTTGATGCGGAGTCATCAGATGCGCACCACCCTGCAGCTCGACGACGATGTGCTCGCTGCCGCCCGGGTGCTGGCCCGACAGCGGCACACCAGCCTGGGTGCCGTGATCAGTGCGTTGGCGCGTCAGGCCCTGGTGGCCCCGGCGCCTGGCTCCAGCCCTGGCAACCCCGAATCCGACCATCGCAACGGCTTGCCCCTACTGCCCTGGCAGGCCCAGGGCGCGCCGGTGGATCTGGAGTTGGTCAACAGCCTTCGGGACGAATTGGCTTGAGCGTTGCCCTGCTCGATGTGAACGTGCTGATCGCCCTGCTGGATCGGCGCCATGTCCATCACGAGCCGGCCCATGGCTGGTTTGCCGCCGCTCAGGCCAACGGCTGGGCCACTTGCCCGCTCACCCAGAACGCCGTGCTGCGGATCCTGGGCCAGCCGCGCTACCCCAACAGTCCGGGGCCGCCGGCGGTGGTGGCGCCCGTGGTGGCCGCACTGATCCGCCATCCCCAGCACCAGTTCTGGCCCGATGCGATCAGCCTGCTCAATCCAAACGGCATCGATGCCTCCCGGCTACTGGAGGCAGGCCAACTCACCGACACCTACCTGCTGGCCCTGGCGGTGCACCACGGCGGCCGGTTGGTGAGCTTCGATCGCCGCCTGAGCTGCGACGCAGTGGCTACCGGCCGCGAGGCCCTGTGGTTAATCGATGGATGAATCAAGCGGGCGATGGCGCAATCAGCTCCAGGCCCGGAAAGGCTTGGCGATAGCGGCGCCGGTCGCGGCTGAGCAGGGGGACCCGCTCCACCAGGGCATGGGCGCCGATCAGAAAATCCGCCAGCACGGTCTGGCGCGAACCGCCCCGGGCCCGGTAATCGGCGTGGGCGCGAGCGGCCAGGAAGGCGGCCTCGCGGGGGATGGGACGGTACGCATAAAGATGGGCCGGCAGCAGGTCATCCACGGTCTCGATCGCCTCGCAGGCGAAGGC
>Ga0114980_10002673_pt1 | contig 12420 bp, 10 predicted proteins | sample S_140806_EF_Meta_FD_87018 | JGI IMG/M metagenome (GOLD analysis project Ga0114980, IMG submission 87018) | Freshwater microbial communities from Lake Simoncouche, Canada to study carbon cycling - S_140806_EF_MetaG | ecosystem: Environmental > Aquatic > Freshwater > Lake | place: Lake...
CGAACAGCAGCGTCGCGATGTCTGTCGGGCCGCATGAAGTCAGTCATTCCTGCTGGCGGACCCCTGTTCCGGCCGTCAGTCGATGGGTGTGCTGTTGGGGGCTTGGTGAAATACGATCAGCCACACGGGCGACGAAATAACTCGCCAAAAAAGGGGGACAGGCCTTAGACTGCACTGGAAAATCCTGTGGACGCCCATGCAACCATGAGCTTCATTAGATTTTACTTGTGCCTGAATTGCACTCAGTATTCGGCTTGTTAACAACAGACAAGAATCCTTTTTATGTTCGCAGAGTTGCCGCTCACCAAGCCTTCCTCCCCCGGCTCGCAGAACAAGCCTGGAATCCGTGTCGGCATCATCGGTGCTGGCCCCGCAGGCCTCACAGCCGCTTATCTCCTGAGCAAAGAAGGCCTTAAGCCCGTCGTCTGGGAAGCAGATGCTTTGTACGTGGGAGGCATCTCTCGCACCGTAGTTTACAAGGGCTACCGGTTCGACATCGGCGGCCATCGCTTCTTCTCCAAGTCCAAGGAGGTAGAGGATTTCTGGAGCGAACTCCTGCCTGATGACCTGCTCACCTGTTCCCGGCTGTCGCGCATCTACTACCAAGGTAAATTCTATTCTTACCCGCTGGAGATCGGCGAGGTGATCAGTAATCTTGGCATTAGCGAGACGCTGCTTACCGTTGCCTCCTACCTCAAGGCGAAACTGGTCAACCGCACCGAACCCGACAACCTCGAAGATTGGGTGACACGCAAGTTCGGCGGAAGGCTGTACATGATGTTTTTCAAGAGTTACACGGAAAAGGTTTGGGGCATGCCCTGTTCCGAAATCTCGGCCGACTGGGCGGCGCAGCGAATCAAAGGGCTGTCGTTGAGCAAGGCGGCCCGCAACGCGCTGTGGCCGCAGCCGCGCGCACCGAAATCCGAGAGCGATCGCGCCACGCAGATCAAGACCTTGATCACCTCCTTCCGCTACCCGCGTCTCGGCCCTGGCATGCTGTGGGAGGCGGCAGCGGAGAAGGTGAAGGCCAGCGGTGGAAGCGTGCAGATGGGCACCCGAATCACCGCTGTGGAGCACACCCCCGCGGGCACCTGGCGGGTCACAGCGACACAGGGAGATCAGAGCAGCCAGCAGGAGGTGGACCATCTGATCAGCTCAGCCCCTCTGGGCTGGCTGATCCAAACCCTCCAACCCGCGCTCCCCGCCGATGTGTGCGAGGCGGCCAGTGGCCTGCGCTACCGCGATTTCCTCACCGTCGCCCTGATTGTCAAACCTCGCGTTTCCTTCGGAGACAACTGGCTCTACATCCATGATCCGGATCTGAAGGTGGGACGCATTCAGAACTTCGGAAACTGGTCAGCGGCGATGGTGCCGGAAGCGGGCATGGCCTGCTACGGCATGGAGTACTTCACGAGCCAGCAGGAAACGCTCTGGAACATGCACGATGCCGATCTCATCGCTCTCGCCAGCCGCGAACTGGAAGCCCTTAAACTAGTCCATCCCGGCGATGTCGTGGATGCGTCAGTGGTGCGTCAGCCCAAGGCCTACCCCGTCTACGACGAAAACTACCAAGATCAGCGCCAGGTCATCCGCCAGGCACTGGAAACCCACTGCCCGCGCCTGCACGTGGTGGGCCGCAATGGCATGCACCAATACAACAACCAGGATCACTCGATGATGACAGCGATGCTGACAGCAAAGAACATCCTGTTAGGCAGGCAAGACTACGACACATGGAAAGTAAATCAGGATGCGGAGTATCATGAGGAAAAAACTGATTGAGGGCACCTCGAACAATCAATGTTCAGTTTTTCCTGAAAAAGTCAAATTTCATGCAGCGCAGCTGGTCAGTCTATCGACGGTCGGTAAACTATCGGCGAATGTGGCAATCAACGGTTGCTATACTATTTAAATGCGGCAGATCTACCGCAAGCACCTTAGCGGTCAGATCTCAATTGTGGAGTTCCACGCACCCTTTGGTGGGACGTTGGACCCAGAAAACCGCTGGATTCTTTTCTCCTCACTGATGCCTTGGGGCTTCCTGAAAAGGACAGACAGACTGCACTGTTGAGTTGCCTCCAGGGGCGTACGCCCCTGGAGGGCTGAATGTGGTCTGAGCGTGTTGTGCTCTCAGCGCCAGCGATCGGCCAGTGCCCAGTGTCAACGACGAAGGCGGGCCAATTCCGGATGTCGCTTGACACCCAGGAACTGGGGATCCACGTGATCACCCTCTATAAATGGCGTAAGGCCTGGCGGTTGCAGGGGGAGGTGGTGCCAGCTACCCAGAAGGATCCTGGGTGATGGGGCCCGGCTGACAAGTTCACGGTGGTGCTGGAGAGCGCTGGCCTCAACGCCACCGAACTGGGCGGATACTGCCGCGAGCGGGGCCTGTTCCCTGAACAGGTGGACCGTTGGCGCCAAGCAGCGCAGGATGCCATTGCACAGCCGCTGCTGACCATGGCCGACCAGAAGGACCTTGAGAAGCGCCACCAGGCCGATCAGCGGGAGATCTAGCCGCAGGCTTCTCCGAAGGAGTAGCGCCTGCAGCAGGAACTGCGCCGCAAGGACAAGGCGCTGGCGGAGGCGGCGGCTCTGCTGTTGGCGTCAAAAAAGATCCAGGCCTACTGGGGAGAGGGCAGCCACCGGCTGGTTTTTCACTGTCTGAGCGAGGAGGAACGCCAACGGTTCCTGCTCCCCTGCAACCAGAGAGAATTCGCGGCACTGCCGCCAGGTCAGATCGTGCCGACCCTGGCCGATCAGGGCGTCTACATCGGTTCAGAGCGCAGCTTCTATTGGGTGCTCCATGACCACGGCCAGGTTCACCACCGCGGGCGGGCCCGTCCACCGCAGGAACCCCGCGCAGTGCCACGGCTCGAGGCCAGAGGGCCGAATCAGGTGTAGAATTGAAGAATCATCTACCTGCCCACCAGCGTGCGTGGCGTGGGGCTGTGACCTCTACTTGGTTGTCGACGTCTGGAGCCGCAAAGTGGTGGCCTGGGTTGTTGCCGATCGCGAGGACGCACATATTGCCGCTGATCTCGTCAGCCGGGCCTGTCTGCGGGAGCGGATCAGCAAGGGTCGGCGCCAGATACTGATCCTCCACGCCGACAACGGCAACGCCATGAGAGCGGCCACGCTGGAGAGCCGGCTGGAGGAGCTGGGTGTCCTGCGGTCGTTCTCCAGGCCGAGTGCGGCGGTTGGCCTGCATGTGATCGCCTACAACCTGATCCGGCTGGGCAACCTGCTCACAGATCGTCCATGGCAGCGGCGTGAGCAGCAGGCTGCCCAGAGGTGTGCCCAGACGGCGGCGTCCAGGGTCCCCCAACGGGGCTGATCGCCTGAAAGCTGGCGCTCTGGGTCGTTGATTCGCTGAACACCAACCTGATAGGAGCGTGTTCAGTTCTCAGGAGGGCAAAACGCAGCTTCTCAGTCGGTTTTCCGCAAACTCCTAGAACCCCCATCTGCGCATCGCCATCGCCCGTGCCGGCAACGTGATCGGTTGCGGCGACTGGGCGGCCGACCGAATCGTGCCCGATGCGATGCGGGCTCTTGGGCGCGGCGAGCCGATCGGCGTTCGCAACCCGGCCCTGGCAGCACGTGCTTGAGCCGCTCAGCGGCTACCTGTGCCTGGCGGAGCGCCTCAGCGCCGGCGCGAGCCTGGCCGATGCCTTCCATTTCGGCCCGCAGCTGGAGGCCAACCACAGCGTGCGCGAGCTGGTAGAGGAGGCGCTGCGCCACAGGGCGGGCACCTGGATCGACCAGAGCGATGCCAACGCCCCCCATGAGGCCAGCCTGCTCAACCTGCTGATCGACAAGGCCCATCACCAGCTGGGCTGGGCGCCGCGCTGGGATTTCGCCACCAGGTGGCGCGCACCGTGGGCTGGTACCGGCGAGTGGAGGAAGGGCAGGCCTCAGCGCTGGAGAGTTGCCTGGCAGATCTGGTGAGCCTTGCGGCCGCGCCCACCCGATGATGGGCGCCTGCTGCTGCGCAGCCTGAGGACCGCTCCCGCACAGCAGTGGATCCGTCTGACCAGGCAGGCTTCTGGCGAGGCCTTGGTTCGGTGACGGCTCCGTTCCCTCCCATGCCAAAATGGAAAACCAGTCTGGTGGCGCTTGAGTTCGCTCGCGCTCCGGCTGCTGATTTGCATCCATGGTGTGACTATTCAGTCTCCTCGCTCCCGCCGCCCTGCCCGTCGTTTACTGCACTGTCCGGCCCATCCGGAGCAGGAACTCGCCGGTGGCGGGCGGCGCTACTTTCTGCATCTGCTCAGCGCCGAGGAGCTTATTCAGCGTGGGATGCCTGCTGGCAGGGCCCGTCTGGTGATTGCCGCTTACCCGGTACTGACCCTGAGTGATGAATGGCTGGAGGAACTATTCTGTTCAATGTGCGGATCCTCGTGCTGGTGTCATGTGATCCGTCATGATCGCGTCGAGCACACCGTGCGCTGGGCGCCTCGGGATCTCTGGCAACAGGTGGCTCATGTGGATCCACTTCACTCCAACCCAAGCGTGAGTGAATTCAGCCGTCGGGAGGCTGGCCGCGCCGCAAATCGCCGCTATTGGGAGCCATAGACCCTAATACGGTGCCGCCCCCAATCAAATCATGTTGCTTGCTTGCGCAGCGCTATTCCCGGCCCACTCCGGCTTTGTTTCTCGACCGTGATGGTGAGATCATCAAGAATCGTGATCACATTTGCGATCCGCCCGACAACCGCTGGATCAAGCTGGCCGAGCTGTTCCCAGGGGATGAACTGGAAGATGGCTATGCAGCTCAATTCTGTAAAGGGTATCGTGCCCCAGCAAAGCCCTTTCGTATGGCGCTTAGGAGCGTGTCGCACGTTGCGCCGAGGCCCCGCGGCAGTGTTGGAAACCCGGGGATTCTCTAATCTACAAACGTAACAGTGTCGTACCGTCAATCCTCGCAACCGGAAACGATCCAGGCTCCTAGCACTCTTGATCTGCCCGAATATGGGCGCCACGATCGTCTTGCTCGGGAAGAATGCCCAGGTTATTTTGCTGTGGCGCGGGGCGCGTGTCTTGCCGGGCTGGTGCTGTGTGCCCGAAGGGTGTCCCGGGGCCGAGCTGCTCCACCTAGTGCAGCGGGAAGGGCTGCTGACCCTATGAACGGCCCCTGCGTTGAGAGCTTCCCCCACGCGGTCGTGCGCCAAACCCGCACCGCTCAGGCCTGTCTGGTTGAGGGGCCCAGAAAGTCGCCAGGGAGAGCGGGTATCTGTCAGCTTCCGCCTGCTCAACCGCCGCTGCGGGTCCCTCAGCGACGCACTACCACCACCCAGATCCAAGGCCCTGCTGTTGGAGCAGCTGGGAGCCCCCCTGGCCGACGCCCTGCTCGACTTCCAGGGCCTGACCACCTGGCTGGCCGCCATAGCCTTAAGCGCGCCGGGGGGACTCCCCACTGAGCCGCCAGCCCCCCCTTTGCAGCCCCCATACCCTTGCCCCACTTCCCCATCCACCACCTGCCGCCACCCTTGCAAAAGCTCCTGGCGCCCCTGCGCAGCCAGGAGCCCGCGGCCAGGCTGATCCGCCATACAGCACGTCAACAATGGCGGCTCCTTGCGGTGAATGCGGGCAGCAACCTGCTGCAGGCGTTCAGTGATGGGGCCACCTTGGCAGTGGTATTTCTGGCGGTTCAGGCGCTAACGGCCCCGGTAGCTCAACCTTATAACTGGGCCGGCAACCCGATTCTCAACCGGCTGCCTGGGGCGGTCGCGATGCTGTCGGCCCTGCCGGCCAGTGGGGCCTTCATCATGCTGCTGGCCATGGCACTGCTGCTGCAGGCACTACAGAGTCTGGCGCAATTTGCCAGCAGCGTGAGTGTGGGCTATTTCTCAGCCCGCTGCACGGCATTGGTGAAGGCGCGCATCCACAGCCAGGTGCTGAGCTTCAGCTTTCCCTGCGCAAGCCGCTACAAGGTGGGTAACCTGACGAATTACGCCGGCAGTGGTCCGGGGGCTGTACGAACCCAGATCGAGGCATACAGCGGCCTGGTGGTGGGGCTACTGATGGTGCTCACCTACATCCTGGTGCTGGTGGTCATCTCCCCCTGGTTGCTGCTGGTAGTAGCAGCAATGGGAGGTATGGTTATCTTTGTGCAGCGTAAGATTCTCCCGCGCATCGCTGCTGGTTCACGCCAACTCTCCCAAATCGATGTAGCGATTAGCCAGCGGGTCACGGAAGATTTTCAGGCCCTGCGCTTGCTGCACAGCAGTGGCCAGCTGGATGCAGCCGATGCCTACCTGCGCGGCCAGATGGGTGAACTGGAGCGGGCCAGCAGGGCCCAGAGCCGTCGTGGCTCGGTAGTAGGCCCAATCTCGGGATTCCTTCCGATTCTAGCCATCGCTGGCGTTGCCATTTTCAGCTTGCTGGTCTTCGGTGGGCGCAGCTCTGGCGTGCTACCCAGCCTGGTGACTTTTGGACTGACCCTGCAGCGCCTGAACGACCGCATCAATGGCATTGCCAGCACCTTCACCTCCCTGGCTTCCAACAGCGCACAGATGGGGCGGCTCAATCAGATCCTCTCGCCGGAGGAAAAACAGTTCCGCCGCCGCGGCGGTACCCCCTTCCATGCCTTGGAGCGCGAGATCCGCTTTGAGCGGGTGGGCCTGCAGTACTCCCCTGAACTGCCACCAGCTCTCCATGAGATCTCCTTCACCCTGCCCCGAGGCAAGATGCTGGCGCTGGTGGGCCCGAGCGGCGCCGGTAAGAGCTCCATTGCCGATTTGCTCACGGGCCTCTACGCCCCCTCCGCAGGCCAGATCTGGGTGGACAACACACCACTGGATCAGCTGGAACTGGCCAGCTGGCAACATCGGCTTGGGGTGGTGAGCCAGGACACGTTCCTGTTCAACGCCACCATCGCGGAAAACATCACCTTTGGCACCCCGGGGGCCACGCTGAGCCAAGTTAAATCCGCCTGCCAGGCAGCTCAGGCTGCGGGTTTCATCGAGAGCCTGCGGATGGGCTACGACACCCTGATTGGGGAGCGCGGCTACCGCTTGAGCGGCGGCCAGCGTCAACGCCTAAGCCTGGCACGGGCAATCTTGCGTGATCCTGAGGTGTTGATCCTTGATGAGGCCACCAGTGCGTTGGATTCCCAAAGTGAGCGGCTGGTGCAGGAGGCGATCGAGCGCTTTGAGCGCAACCACACGGTGCTGGTGATCGCCCACCGTTTGAGCACAATCGTGCGAGCCAATCAGATCCTGGTGCTGGATCACGGCCGCGTGATGGAGCAAGGGACCCATGCCAACCTCCTTGATCAAGATGGTCTTTATAAACAGCTTTGGCAGCAGCAAATCCATTCGGGAGCAACACGACTGAGCAGGATATAGCCTTGAATAAAGCCCATAAGCCTCCGACATCCTGAGAGCCCGCTCAGTCCAAGTAATGCAGCAACAATCAGTATTGGCGATCCATGTCGAAAGCGTGGAACATTCCGCGCGGGCTAACTGTGAGGCTCTCCTGCTGCGTGTTGATCCAACCGCTTCTCAAATGCGTCCTACTTCGTTGTTCAATGTTTAATCTTTGCTACATTAACCTAGGTCATTGCAAGGACGGATAATCTTGGTAACTTATAATTTGCCAAGATTATTGCAAATAGATGTAAAGGGATTTCATGTCTTGATTTCGCCATGCTCGGCTGCGCCACAAGTCAGTATAGTGCTCTTGAGAATTATCTTGATTGCCCTCCTGCCAGCTATCTCGTAGTTATTTAAGATGATTTCGAGTTCTCGATAGCCTACAAATGTCTAGTTGAGTACTTAGAGAAAATGGATGAGTATTATGATTGAATTGTGATCATTTTAAGCGCTACAGATCCAGCCTTCTGTAGGGTAGTTAGGCACAAATAATGCCCCAAAATATATACAAATATTTCAGCGCTAAATCGGCGACCGTTTACGTAGTGAATATGTGCTTTATTTTAACTCTGAAAAAACTACTCTCATGAATCGGTAAACGTTCAAGCTATTCACTTAAACATCCTTTGTAATCTTAGTAAGGCATATTACGGCTACAGCAAGCCTTTCTCTTCCATGCCCTTGCATGTTAGAGGGTCACTCAAAAAAAAGCTCATTAGACCGCTAGTCCTGATTGTATTTGGCATCTAGCCCGGCTCAAGGCTAACTTGTTTGCGCCATTTCTGCTATTTGGCTTTATTTCAACAGAGGCGTCTGACGTAACTGGTAGAGCTGATAATTGAACTCAGCGTCAACTGTACAATACTCTTTCCATGGCATGCATCGAGGCTTCGGCTACTTGTTAGATTTTGAGTCTACCCCCGTTGGTCCTGCAAGGCTGAGCATGTCGAATATTGATCCGGCCGCACATCTGTTGTCACATTGCGGCGCCCTCCAATCCGGGGAGAGCTTCCTGCTGGTCGTCGATGCGTCGACACAGGCGCTGGCCGAGCGCTTCCTGACTGCCGCTCGCGTGCTGGGGGCGTACGCCGAAACGGCCGTCATCCCGGTGGCCGATCGCCATGGCGCCGAGCCGCCGCCCTTCCTTGTCCCCATGATGCAGCAGGCGGACCTGGTCGCTGGGCTGACCTTCAAATCGCTGGCCCACACGCGTACCCGCCTGGCATTCACCGAAGCGGGCGGGCGCTATCTGAGCCTGCCCGGCTATTCCGAGAGCCTGCTGCGCGATCCGGCCATCACGGCCGACTTCCATGCCCAGTTCGAGCGCACGCGACGCATCACCGAGGCTTTCACGGCCGGCTCATGGGTGCGCGTCGCCACGGCGGCCGGCACCGACATCCAGCTCGATATCGACGGTCGCGTCGGCAATTGCTGTCCGGGCTTCGTAAGCGGTGACTATCGCCTGGGCTCGCCGCCTGACATCGAGTCCAACGTCTCGCCGGTTGAGGACGCCTCCGAGGGCATCGTCGTGGTCGACGGCTCGGTGGCCTGCGAGGAGATCGGCCTGCTGCGCGCGCCGATCACCCTGCACGTCGCAGGCGGGCGCATCCGCCGCTTCGAGAGCGAGATACCCGAGTACGTGGAGACCTGCGAGCGCCTGTTCGCTCGCGTCGCCAGCCCGCTGGCCTATGTGCTGGCGGAGTGCGGCGTGGGCCTCAATCCGGCCGCTACGCTGACCGGCAACATGCTGACCGACGAGGGCGTGCTGGGCTGCGTGCATTTCGGTTTCGGCTCCAATGCCACCGTGGGTGGGCTCAATGACGTGCCCTTCCACATCGACTTCGTATTCCGCCAGGCATCCTTGTGGATCGACGGGGAGCCGATCCTGCTCGATGGCGAACCAGTGATCGGTTGACACCATGGAATGGCAACGCAGTTTCAATGCGGATTTCGACGATATCGTGGCGCGCTTCGGCGCGCGCACGGCGCTCATTGCAGCGGGAGATGAAGAGCGCAGCCTGAGCTACGCCCAGCTCGACACGCTGGCCGATAGTTACCTGCTGTGGCTGGCGACGCAGGGCGTCGGGCCTGGCGCATGTGTGGGCGCTGTTCTGCCCAACTCGCTGGAGATGCTGAGCCTGTTCATCGCCTGCCTGCGTGGCGGTATCCGCTTCGCCCCGCTGGCCTGCGACACGGCGCCAGCCGAAGTGGAGCGCTGGGCCGAACTGGTCAAGCCCGTGTGCTGTCTCTACAGCCCGCTGCTGGCGGCGAGCGTGGTGGATTCCCTCAAGGCCACGCAGCGTCCCTGCCTGCCAGTCGAGGTCGACGGCGCGTTCCGCCACTTGCCGGCCTTGCAAGGGCGGCAAGCGCACCATGGCGGCGCGCGTGTCTACCTGTACTCCAGCGGCACCACCGGCGAGCCTAAGGGCATCGTGCTCGACGGCGACCGCCTGTGGTCGGCCGGCCATGCTTTCGCCCGCGTGCATGGGGCCGATTTCGACCAGGAATTCCGCATCTGGAACTACCTGCCGCAGTCCTACCTCGGCGGGCTGTTCAACATGGCGCTGATTCCCTTATCGGTAGCCGGGTCCGCCGTTGTGGACGAGATCTTCAACGGCAAGACCTTCCTGTCCTTCTGGCAGACGCTGGAGCGCTACGACATCAACGTGCTGTGGTTCGTGCCCGCCATCGTGCGCGGCCTGCTGGCCATCGGCGAGCGTACGCAGCGTGCCCAAGTGGCGCCGTGCAGCCAGCAGATCCGCCATGCCTTCCTCGGCACCGCGCCGATTGAGCGCGAGACCAAGGCGCGCTTCGAAGCCATGTTCGGCATCCCGTTGCTTGAGAATTTCGCGCTTTCCGAGACGACCTTCCTGACCTCCGAGTTTCCTGGCGAGCTGGCCTTGCGCACCGAGGGCAGCGTGGGCCGCATCCTGCCCTATGCCGAGATGCGCTTCCGCCCGCTGGCCGGCGAGGACACGCGCTACTGCGAGATCATGGTGCGCACGCCCTTCCTCATGCTGGGCTCCCAGGAGGCGGGGGGCGAGCCGATGTTGGCGCTGGACGAGGCGGGCTTCTTCCCCACCGGCGACCTGGGCTACCTCGATGCCAGTGGCCAACTGATCCTGACCGGGCGCAGCAAGGACGTGATTAAGAAGGGCGGCTACTTCATCGCGCTGCGCGAGGTGGAGCTGCTGGCGATGCAGCACCCCTGGGTGCTGGAAGCCGCGGCGACACCGGAGGCTCACCCCTTCTACGGCGAGAGCTACCGCCTGTGTGTGCGCCTCAAGCCTGAGGCGCCGGCCGATGCGGAGGCCAGCGTGAGTGACTACGTGTTCTCCTCGCTGGCCAAGCACAAATGGCCCGAGGCGGTGGAGGCGGTGGCGGATTTCCCGCGCACCGCCAGCGGCAAGATCCGCAAGTTCCTGCTCAAGGAATCGTCATGACTGCCCTGCGTTCGCTCAGCCAGCGCGCGCGCCGCGTGCCACCGGCCTTGTCCATCTTCATGAACGAGATCGTGTACGCGCAGAAGCGGCGCGGCTACGACATCACGACCCTGTCGCTGGGCGAGGCCTTCTTCGACATCCCGATGTTCGATTTCCGCAAGATCGACTTCGTGAAGGGCTACCACTACTCCGACAGCCAGGGGCTGCCTGAGCTGCGCCGCCTGATCGGCGAGTTCTACCAGCAGCAGTACGCCTGTCCGGTGAATGGGCAGGACGAGGTGCTGATCACCGCCGGCTCCAAGGTCGCCATTTATCTCGCGGTGCTGGCTACCGTCGATGCGGGTGACGAGGTGCTGATCCACGAGCCGGCCTGGCTCAGCTACCAGGAGCATGTGCGCCTGGTCGACGCCACACCGCGCTTCATCCCCTTCGATGCACCCATCGAGCGTTTCGGCGACTACATCACGCCGCGCACCGGCATGATGGTGATCAACAACCCAAACAACCCGGCCGGGCAGCTCTACACACGTGAAGACCTGACCCGACTGGTCGAGTTGTGCCGGGCGCATGGCGTGTGGCTGCTTGTCGACGAGGCCTACAGCGATTTCCTCGAACCCGGGAAGTTCCACTCGGCGATCGAGTTCGACCCGGCGCGTGACACTGTCATCGTCGCCAACTCCTTGTCGAAGAACATGGGCATGTCGGGCTGGCGCATCGGCTACCTGATCGCCCATCCTGAGCTGATTGCCCAAGTACTCAAGCTCAACCAGCACATCATCACCTGCGCGCCTACCGTGCTGCAGGCCTACCTCGCCCACTACTTCCACCGCATCATCAGCATCACGCTGCCGCAGGCGCGCGAGATCGTGGCCAAGCGTGAGCGCGTGGCACTGAAGATTGCGGAGATCGGGCTGGATTGCCTGCCCGGCTGCGGCACCTTCTACTTCTTCGTGAACATCGGCGATTTCCCGGCCACCTCGCTGGACGTCTCGCTCTACCTGCTGCTGTTCCACAACATCTCCACCGTCTCCGGTTCGGCTTATGGCGCCAGCACCGAGCGCTTCCTGCGTGTGTCCATCGGCACCGAATCTGAGGAGCGCATCGCCGACGCGCTGACGGTGATCCGTAACGTGCTGCACGCGCGCAGCGACATCGCGCCCCTGGTGAAGGCTCGCCTGGCCGAGCTGGGTATCAGCCCCTTCGTGCCGACTCATGAGTGAAGCCTTCCTCTACCTGAACCCGGACGTCTGCCTGCGCCATGTCGAGGGCACCTGGCTGGCCTCCAATCCGCGTCTGCGTCTGCATGTGGAGCTGAATGTCGTCGCCGCCGCCGTGCTGTTCGAGCTGGCCGCCGGTGCGTCGCCCGCACAATGGCAAGCGCGCCTGCAGGATGCGCACGGGCGCGACCGCAGCCTGCGCGCAGTGGGCGCGGCGGGCCTGCATGCCGATCATTCGGGGCTGGCCCCCGCCGGTGGCGAGGCTTTGCAAGGCGAACCGCTGCTCGCGCTGCTGCGCCACCGCTGCTGCCTAATCGCTTCGCCGCAGGAGGCGAGGGACTGCCTGGCGCCGCTGGCCAACCTGCTGGACCGCGAACACGTGGGCAG
>Ga0114980_10002681_pt1 | contig 12406 bp, 10 predicted proteins | sample S_140806_EF_Meta_FD_87018 | JGI IMG/M metagenome (GOLD analysis project Ga0114980, IMG submission 87018) | Freshwater microbial communities from Lake Simoncouche, Canada to study carbon cycling - S_140806_EF_MetaG | ecosystem: Environmental > Aquatic > Freshwater > Lake | place: Lake...
ATCCCAGTGCATCTCGGAGCCCTCGGCGAATGCGTCCGCGCCGTCGCCAAAGCGATCACGATGGAACCCGGCGACACCATCATCACCAATCACCCGGCCTTCGGCGGCTCACACCTGCCGGACGTCACGCTCATCACGCCCGTTTTCCGAGCGTTAAATGATGTAGGCCGGATGTGTTGGGCGGAATCCGCGCTGAAATCTCCTTCGTCTTCATCGCCCAACTATCCGGCCCTTGGCGCCACCGAAGAGCCGGATAATTCGGCGAATCATGCCATGCCTGTCTTTGAAGCGCCTCCCGCCGAACACATCCGGCCTACAGGTCATGAACTCATCGGCTACATCGCCAATCGCGCCCACCATACCGAGATCGGTGGCATCGCGCCCGGCTCGATGCCGGCACATGCCACGCGTTTGATCGAAGAAGGCGTCGTCATCGCTCCACGACATCTCATTCGAGCCGGGAACTCCTGCTTCGATGAAATCAGCACCCTGCTGACGACCTCGCTGCATCCCACGCGCAATCTCGCCGACAACCTCGCTGATCTGCACGCCCAACTCGCTGCCAATCTGCACGGCGCGGAGCGTTTGAAAGCCCTCGCAGGCGATTCGCTGCTCGAAAACATGCAAAGCATCCTCGAACGCAGCGCCGAGGTCATGCGAGCTCAAATCGAACGCTTTGGCTCGAAGGCCACCGCCATCGAAAAACTCGACGACGGTCATCAAATCGCCGTTTCGCTCGAAAAAACTGGGCGGGAATGCAATCCCGCCCTCCGCATCAACTTCACCGGCACCAGCGGCGTGCATCCGCGAAACCTGAACGCGACCACCGCCATCGTGCGCAGTGCCGTTTTGTATGTGATGCGCCTCTGGCTTCAAGAAGACCTGCCGCTCAACGAAGGCCTCATGGAGCCGCTGGAGATCGTTTTGCCCGTTTCGATGCTCAATCCAGCCTTCACCGGCGATGCAGCCAATGATCCCGCCGTCGTCGGCGGCAATGTCGAGGTCAGTCAGCGGCTCGTGGACACGCTGATCAAGGCGCTGGGCCTTCAGGCATGCAGCCAGGGCACGATGAACAACTTCCTCTTCGGCGGCGCCGGCTTCGGCTACTACGAAACCATCGCCGGTGGCTCGGGAGCTGGCGATGGCCACGGCGGCGCTCATGCGCTGCACACGCACATGACGAACACCGCCATCACCGATCCCGAAATCCTCGAAAGCCGCTACCCCGTGCGTCTTCGCCAATTTGCGATCCGCCATGGCAGCGGCGGCGCAGGTCAATGGCGCGGTGGTGATGGTGTGGTGCGTGAGTTTGAGTTTTTGCAGCCGCTGACGGTCAGTTTGCTCACGCAGCATCGTGTGGAGGCTCCGTTTGGGATGCAGGAGGGACACGAAGGACAAAAAGGACGTCAGCGACTGCTTCGCGATGGAACAGAAACTGAGCTCGAAGGCTGCACGAGCTTTGCCGTGCATGCCGGAGATCGGGTGATCCTCGAAACACCGGGCGGCGGTGGTTACGGCAGGCAGCTGGGCACACGCTCGGGCACGGAGCGGTCGTAATCGACGCTGCTCAGGGCATCGAGAAAGTCGAGAATCGGCTCGTGATCTTCGGGGCGCAGATCGAGATGGCTCAAAAGCGGATCAAGCGGCGGCAGCGTGGCTTTATCACCTCCATCAAGAGTCTCGGCGGCATGATCCATGAGGTGGTCGTAGAACAGCATCACCTCTTCGAGCGTTCTTTGACTGCCATCATGCAGATAGGGCGCAGTGTGGCGCAGGTTGCGCAGCGTCGGCGTGCGTAAAGGCGGCCCGGAAAGCCCGATGGCATGGGGTTTGAAATCCGACAACATCGGCCCGCCATGGCAGAGCGCACATCCCGCCCGCTGAAAGGCCTCCATGCCGCGTTGCTGCGAAGCGCTCATTGCCGTGCGATCCCCGCGCATGAAGCGATCAAACGGCGTCTCCGGCGTGATCAACGTGCGCTCAAACGCTGCGATGGCATCCGCCACCTTCTCGACGGTGATCTTGCCGCCAAACAGCCGCACATACTCCGGCACGCCGCGAAGCCGCTCGATCATCCGCGGCACCGCCTCGGCCTCGGAGCAGCCATCACCACGCATTTCTTCGCGAGACCGGATCGGAGCCAAAACCTGCGCTTCGAGGCTTTCGACTCGGTTGTCCCAAAACATCGGCGCTTTCGCCGGTTCATGCGGCTGATCCAGGCGCAAGCCGTTGAAGGCCGCGTTCAGGATGGAAGGTGTGTTTCGCGTCAGCGTCACAGCCTCCATCGTTTCGAGTGGCTTTCGCTCCGGACCGAGGCCAATGGCCTGCACACCGAGCGGCGTGACTCGCCCATCCGCCCAGCCAAAACGCGGATGATGGCAGGTCGCACAGGCCACCCCCTGCGTGGCGGAAAGGATCGGATCAAAAAACAGCAGGCGGCCAAGCTTTACCTTCTCCGGCGTGTCCTGCGACAGTGCGGCGGACTTTGGCAGCGCACTCAACCGCGTGTCCGGCAGGCTCTCCCCGGCCACCGCACTCGTGGCAGCCAAGGTGAAAACGAGCACGCAGATTCGCATGCGGCTTAATACAGCTCCACCGGCGACCTCTTGCCGTCTTCGACGCTGAGGTTTTTCGCGGCTTCCTCGCCGAGGGTATCGACGCGGAGCTGCCAGATATCGCGGTTGATGGCAGCAAAGCGGTCGAGGTCGAACTTATCGGGAGCCACGAGGCGTTTCTTGGTCCTCTCGATGCGCACGAGAGCATCGTGAAGCGCGGGTTCTTCGACGCCTTCGAGATGCTGGCGAGCGAGTTCTACCATTTCGACGCGGTGACAGATCATGACGAGGTCGTTTCCAGCGCGGACGGCTTCCTGGATGGCCTGCTCGAAGGTCACCTCATTCAAAATAGCGCCCATGTCGAGGTCGTCGGTCATGGCGAGGCCGTCGAAGGCGTATTGATGCCGGAGGAGCTTCGTGACGATGTTATGAGAAAGGCTCGCGGGCCAGCGACCACGGTCGGGATCGTAGGCGGTGTAGTTGCTGTGGCAGGTCATCACGCTGTCCAGCTCCGGCAGCAGCGCGGAGTAGGGTAGCAGTTCGCTCTTCTCCATCTCCTCGCGGCTCTTCGTGATGACGGGCAGGAATTCATGCGGATCACACTCGGCAGGACCGTAGCCCGGAAAGTGCTTGCCGCAGCTGAGGATGCCTTCTTTGCGCATCGCACGGTTGAAGAGCCCGGCGTTCGTGATGACCTGCTGCGGATCTTTGCCGTAGGTGCGGCCTTTGAGAGAATTGTCCGCCGCGTCGTCGTAGCTGATGTCGAGCACGGGACAGAGATCGAGATTGAAGCCGAACTGCCGCAGCACCTGGCCGGTGAGTTTGCCGTGGCGTTTGATGAGCTCAGGATCACCTTTGTCGCGCAGCGATTGCGCATTCGGCGGCTCCTCGCCGATCAAACGCAGCCGTGAAACGCGTCCGCCTTCTTGGTCGATGGTAATAAATGGCTCGATGTCCGAGAGGTCGCGCAGGTCATCGATGAGTTTGCGGAGCTGAGCCGGACTTTGGATGTTCCGGCCGAACAAAATAAAGCCGCCGGGCTGGAGCTTTTTGAGGCGGGCGGCGGTTTCGGCGTCGAGTTCGGCGCCGGGGACGCCCATGAGAAGGAGCTGGCCGAGGAGGTTGGAGGAGGGCATGACGGGTATTTGGGTGATTTTGGAGCCTATTTGGCGCAATTCGAAAGACTGTTCAGACGTATAGCAATGGGGCGAAATGCTGATTTTTCGGGCCGGAGGGGTGTCAAGGCTCGTTTTGCTAAAAGATTGATAAAAAACGAGAGGTTGAAGCTCTCAAACTTGCGACTCAGGGGTTCTTTTTGGAAAACAAGGCCACGCCGGTTGACGAGTGCGGCAAAAGTTTTTAATCTACTCATGTCTTCGAGGGCAACCTCGGGACCACGTTTGCAGCTTTCCTCAGCTCCGCATTTCGTGCCAACGGTCCTCATTCGTTGTTGGTTGCTGGATCGCCATGGAACCCTCCGGTGGAAACACCGGAGGGTTCTTCGTTTCAAGAACTCAAGCTCACGAAGTCCAATGCAAAGCTCGTTGTGCATGACTCTGTGAATAGATTGTGAGTTGGTTGTGGATGACTCGATCAACTCTCGCCGAGCTGCTTCGCCCACTCGATGGCTCGCAGCATGCCGGTGGCCTTGTTCACCGTCTCGCGATACTCATACGCCGGATCTGAATCGGCGACGACACCCGCGCCAGCCTGCACGAAGGCTTTGCCATCCTTCACCACGCAGGTGCGCAGCGCGATGCAGCTATCGAGATTCCCGTCGAAGCCGAAATAGCCAACCGCACCGGCATAGGCGCAGCGCTTGCTCTTCTCGCACTCATTGATGATTTCCATGGCGCGGACCTTCGGTGAGCCGCTCACCGTTCCGGCGGGGAACGTGGCACGCATCACATCGTAAGCCGATTTGTCCGGTCGGAGGCGGCCATCGACGTTCGAGACGATGTGCATGACGTGCGAGTAGCGCTCGATGACCATCAGATCGCTCACGCGCACGCTGCCATACTCGGCCACGCGGCCCACGTCGTTGCGAGCGAGATCGACGAGCATGATGTGCTCGGCACGTTCTTTGGGGTCGTGGAGCAGCTCATCGGCCAGCGCATCGTCCTCGGCATTCGTTTTGCCTCTCCAACGGGTGCCGGCGATGGGACGGATGTCGATGCGGCCGTTCATGCACTTCACATGCACCTCCGGCGAGCTGCCGACGAGGGCGAAGCCCTGCGGGAAATCCATGCAGAACATGTAAGGACTGGGATTCACATGCCGGAGGGCGCGGAAGAGATCGATCGTGCTGCCGCTGTAGGCCGTCTCGAAGCGCTGGGAGGGCACGCCTTGGAAAATATCCCCGGCGGCGATGTATTCCTTCATCTTGAGCACCATGCCCTCGTATTCCTCGCGGGTCGTGTTGCCGCTCGGTGTCGGGAGCTGCTCGTTGGTGATGGGGGCGAAGGCCTGGAGCGGCTTCGCGGCGAGCGGTCGCTCGAGCTTGCTCATCACATCCAAAATCTGCTTCTGCGCCCAATCGTAGGCGTTTTCGAGGTTCGCATGCTCGTCTGTGTGAACGTTCGCGATGATCGAGAGGCGGCGCGTGCGATGGTCGAAGACCAAAACGGTGTCCGTGACCATGAAAACCATGTCCGGCAGGCCAAGCTCATCCTTCGGCGGTGCTGGCAGGGTCGGCTCAAAGAAGCGCACCATGTCGTAGGCCAGGTAACCGACCGCGCCGCCATGGAAAACCGGCAGCGCCGGCGAATCGTGCGGGCGGAAGGGCTTCATCAGCGCCTCGAGTTCGGTCAGCGGATCGGATTGGGTGGTGTAGCTGCGCTTCTGACCACGTTCCTCGATTTCGATCTTCTTGCCGCGAGCGGTAAAGATGATGCGCGGCGAGCTGCCGAGCAGCGAGTAGCGTCCCGAGTGCTGCGTGAGCTCGGCCGATTCCAAAAGGAAGGCGCAGCGGCCGTCGTGGATCTTTTGGAAGGCCGAGAGCGGCGTCTCATAGTCCGCAGTCAATTCGGCGACGACAGGGACGAGGCTACCCTTTTCCGCGAGTGATTGGAAGGCTGGAAAATCGGGCTGAAGATGGAGCTTGGGCATGAGCGGGCCGGATTCTGCATGCAAAAAGCGAAACTGGCAACGGCTCAGGCGAGGTGCTTGCCGAGTGTGAGTTCTAGGTTCCGCTCGACGATGTCACCCATGCTCTGGCAGGAGTCAAAGCGGTGCGTCTGGTGATACTCGCCGAGTTCGGCGCGGAGCTGCACGACCTTCTCAAACGGCTCCACCGCGTTCTTTTTCATGCAGGCGAGCAGCGTGGCGATGCGCTGGTGCTCCGAAATGTAGCGGCGGGAGATCAGGCTGCGCTCTTCCTCCTGATACTGCTTCATGGTGGGGAAGTTAAGGCAGGTGGAGCAGAGCTGGACGATGGGATTGTTCTCTTTGAAGAACTGCGGCAGGTAGAGACTCTTCCGCCCCTCGTAGCTCTGCTGGTCAAAGTCGATGGCACGGACGCGATACTGCACCTCTTCGAAGTCCGGCGTCATATCGATGACATAGTTGTAGCTGCGCATGTCCCCCAGCAGGCGGATGAAACAGCGCTCGCTGAACTTCACGAACTCCTTCGCAATGCGCACGCGGTTCAAATCCGGGCGATGGAGGTAATCGCGCATGAAGACATCCCCCGGAATGCCGGCGATGTGCTCCTCCACCAGCGTGCCGCCGCGATGGACGAGGTAATTGATGCGGTTCGGCGAGAGCAGATGCTCCAGTTCCAGACCATACACGCGGGAGGCATCGGCTGTCTTGACGTAAAAGTGGTCGTAGTTGTCGTTGTATTGGTTCACCACCCGCACGCGAAAGGGGCGTGAGTTGCCAAACTCGCAGTAGTCCACCCGCTCCACATACAGATGCGGCACCGCGTGGTAATCCCCCGTGCGCAGGAGCGAGTAGATGCTCGTGAGCTTCGGATAAATCTCCTGCTGTACCTCGCGGGGGTAGAGCACACTGCTCCAGTAGGTCGCGTTGCCGTCTTTGTCGAAAAGCGGGTAGCTCTCGGAGAAATTGCGCAGGTCGTTGTAGGTCGTCGGCAACGCGTCGCAGCGGCCAAACTGGTCGAGATACTCGATCAACCCTTCGGTGACAGGGATGAAATTCTTCCGGCGGGTGATTTCGATCATGAGCTTCGGCGGAACAGCAGGCTTGATGCCCTTAGGCGATCTATTTCCTACTCGATGAGGTAAAGGATGCGCCCGCAGGAGTCGCAGTGTGTGAGCCCAGCGGCCTGCTTGAGGGATTGGATCGTGCTGCTCACCACTTTGACGTGGCAGCCCTTGCAGATGCCCAGTTCCACCGCCGCCACGGCATCTGACTTCTTGTTAAAGATGCGGGTGTAAAGCTCCAGCGCATCGGGATCGACCGGCTCGGCGAGCTTTTTCCGCTCCGCCTGAAGATCCGCCAAGCGGGCCTGAACGCCCCCCGCACGCTCATCGAGCGCCTTCAGCTCCACATCCACACGAGCCTGCGTTTCGGCCAGCTTGCCCTGCGCCACTTTGAGAGCCGCTTTGGCCGCTTCGAGAGCCTCCATCTGATCCAGCTCGCTGTCTTCGAGAGCGGAGACATCCGCTTGGTAGCGTTTGATCTCCGTCCCGAGGGCGGTGAACTCATCGTTCTTCCGCGTCTCGAACTGCTGATCCTGCAATCGCTTGATGCTGATCTGGCGGGTCTGAATATCGAGCTCGATGCTTTTGATCTTCACCTCGATCTCCTTCATCGCCTGCGTGGCCTTTTCGACGCCAGCGGTATCGCCAGCGAGCTGGGTTTTGGCCCGGCCCTGCTGCAACGGGATGTCTTTGAGTTCTTTTTGGAACTTCAGGATGCGCTGGTCGCGTTCCTGGACTTGGAGGAGTTGGGTAAGCACTTCGAGCATGTGGCCTCCATCTTGGCGGGAGCAGGCCCAAGTTCCAAGTTTAAAGTTCCAAGTTTAAAATCGAACGTTCCCCGCCTCAATTCTTCAACGTGTCCACCGGCAGCGTCGAGGGCAGCGAGAATCTCGCCACATCCACCGGGCCGTTGTAGCCGGGAATGATGGCGGCGAGGCCCTTGTTCACGCTTTCAAAGTGGAAAAAGATCACCGCCCGGCCCTCCACCGAGCCGCTGCCATGATGGAAGCCATGCCCGCTCACGCGGAAGGTCTTGGCGGGCAAAAACGTCCGCATCTGGCCGGAGGCCCCTTTGATGACATGCCGGATCACGGCATAAAGCATCGGCGTCTGCACCATTTCGCCACTGGTGATGAAGGGCATGTCTCCGGCGAACTCCTCCAAAAAGTAGTGCAGCGCCTTTTCATAGTCCGTGGGATGCTGAAGACGCTCCAAAAGCGTGGCGAGATGATGCGCGGGATCTTTGGAGGCGTTGTTCATGGCTTGGTGACGGTGCTGTGGAGCGTGCCTTTGGCGAGTCGGGTGATGATCGGGCTACCAGCGTCGGCCTCATCGGGATCGGTGAGCACACGGCCATCGGCGGTGGTGGTATAGGAAAAGCCACGCGAGAGCACGGAGTCCGGCCCGAGATGACGCATCACCTCGTGACGCGAGGCTAGGCGGTCGGCGAGACGGTCGAGGCGGTGTTTGGCGGCTTGTTGCAAAGCGAGAGCGGCGGCCTGCACGCGATGCGCCACTTCCACGATCTGCACACGCGGATGACGCTCGGCCAGCACCTGCTGCTTCGCGGAGAGGTCATCTTGAAGACTGCGGAGATGCTCGCGCATGGCATCGCGCAGATGGGATTCGGCGTCGTCGATGCTTTGCTCGGCTTCGAGGAGCAAACGCTGCGGCTCGCGATGCAGCGGCCCCTTCTCGGTGAGATCGAGCACGCGCTGGTGATGCTCGATGATGGTCAGCGTGCGGTTTTGCAGCGTGCGGCTGGCGTTTTCGAGGGTGCGACGAAGCTCTGCCGCATCCGGCGTTAGCAATTCCGCCGCCGCGCTGGGCGTGGGTGCCCGCAAATCCGCGACGAAGTCTGAAATGGTGAAGTCAATCTCATGACCCACCGCCGAGATGACCGGGATGCGCATCACCGCGAGCTGCCGGGCGAGCACTTCCTCATTGAAGCACCACAAATCCTCCAAACTGCCGCCACCACGCCCGACGACGATGGTATCCGGCACCGGCAGCCCAAACTCCTCCGCTCGATTCAGCACCTGAAGGGCACGCACGATCTCATGCTCGGCTCCATTGCCTTGCACCCGCACGGGATACACGAGCACCCGCAGCCAGGGCGCACGACGGGTGAGAATGTTCAGCATGTCCTGGATGGCCGCGCCGGTGGGCGAGGTGACGACGGCCACGACTTCCGGGAAGCGTGGCACGGGCTTTTTGCGTTCCTGATCGAAAAGGCCTTCGGCATGCAGCTTGCGCTTCAGCGCCTCAAAACGGGCCTGGAGACCTCCCTGCCCTTTCATCTGCACCTGCCGCACGATCATTTGATACTGACCACGAGGCTCATAGACGGAGATTTCACCCAGCACCTGCACCTGCGCCCCATCCACCAGCCTCGCTCCGGCCCGCGAGGCCGCGCCGCGAAACATCACGCAGGAGAGCTGCGAGCCCGCATCCTTCAGCGTGAAGTATTGATGACCGGAGCTTTGCAGGCGGTGATTGCTGATCTCTCCCTCCACCCACACCGTGCCGATGCGCCCCTCCAGCACCTCGCGGATCTCGCGGGTGAGCTGGGACACGGAAAGCACCTGCGTCTCATCGGTTTCGGGCATGCGCCGATGTGGCGTGGAATGCGCCGATGTCCAGTGCGGCGCACGCCCACCGGGGATTGCACTTTGACACTCGGAGGCCGCACCGCTAAAACTGGCGCTCCTTTTCCCCAACCCACGCATCCCATGAGCCACGCCAATCCTGCCAAAAAGATCATCAACGACCCTCTCAAGTGCGCCGACGAACTCTTCGACGGCCTCGTGCTCGCCTATGATGGCAAGGCACGCCGCGTGGGCACCCGCTCCATCGTGATGAATGACCTCCGCCCGGATGCCCCAGCCCTCCTCGTGGGTGGTGGTGCCGGTCACGAGCCGATCTACCATGGCCTCATCGGCAAAGGCATGGCCGATGGTGCTGCCGTGGGCGAAATCTTCGCCGCGCCTCCTCCTGACATCGTTCTCGAAGCCACGCAGGCCGTGAATCGCGGCAAAGGCGTTCTCTTCCTCTATGGCAACTACGCCGGTGACGTGATGAACTTCGACATCGGTGCCGAACTCGCCGCCGACGAAGGCATCACGGTCAAGACCGTCATCATCGCCGATGACGTCTGCTCCGCCCCTTCTTCGGAAAAGCACAAGCGTCGCGGTGTGGCCGGTCTCGTGCCGATCACGAAGCTCGCCGGTGCGGCCGCCGCCACCGTTGATTCCCTTGATGAACTGGCCCGCATCGCCCAGAAGGCCTGCGACAACACCCGCACCGTCGGCGTTTCCACGAAGCCCGGCAGCATTCCCGCCACTGGCAAACCCACCTTTGAACTCGCCGACGACGTCATCGGCCTCGGCATGGGCATTCACGGCGAAAAAGGCGTGGGCCTCATCCCGATGTGCAGCGCCGATGAACTCGCCGCGAAGATCCTCGACCTTCTTTTCGCCGATGACCTCGCTTTGAATGCGGGCGACGAGATCGTGTTCTTCGTGAACAGCCTCGGCAGCACGCACATGATGGAGCTGCTCATCCTCCTCCGCGGAGCCAAGCCCATCCTCGAAAAGCGTGGCATCAAGATTCACCAGACGATCGTGGACAACATCGTCACCTGCCAGGAAATGGCCGGCGTGAGCTTCAGCATCACGAAACTCGACGCCGAGCTGAAAAAGCTCTGGGACATGCCTTGCGAGAGCGTCGGCTACACCAAGCTGTAAGCCACAAAGCTCTCGATTGATCCTCAGCGGATGCCATGTGTCTTCGTCGCCACACGAACGAGGAACATGTCGGCCGTGATGTAGAGCGTGGAAAAGTCTTCACCGCCCCAGGCGCAGTTCGCTGTCGCCTGGCCCGTGAGGATGGAGCCGAGGTGCTTGCCGTTTTTGTCGAGGATCAGCACGCCGCCGGGACCGGTGGTCCAGAGATTGCCCAGGGCATCGACCTTCATGCCATCACAGCCGCCTTTGCGCTGCGGTGATTTGAGGCTCTGCGCATTGAAGACGACCTTCGCGGATGGATTGACAGAAGCCAGATCATACGAGATCACCCGCGTGTCCTGCGGATCAGAGACGGCCACATAGAGCGTCTTCTCGTCCGGGCTGAGGGCGATGCCATTCGGGAAGCGGATGGACTTGTCGATCAGCGTCACCTTGCCCGCCGCATCGACCGAGTAGATGCCGTGGAAGTCGAGTTCCGGTTGGTCGCTGCCCTTTTTGAGGCCGTAAGGCGGATCGGTGAAGTAAACGAGACCGCTTTTCGCGATGACGAGGTCGTTCGGGCTGTTGAAGCGTTTACCTTCAAAGCGATCCGCCAGCGAGGTGAAGCTCCCATCCTTCTCCAGGCGAGCCACACGACGCTCGCCATGCTGGCAGAGCACGAGCTGACCTTTGGCATCCACCGCGAGACCATTGCTCCCCTGCCCTCCCGCCCCGTTCAAACTGCCGCTGGGCTTCAAAACGACCTTCGCCTCCTTGTCACCTTCCTTCCAGCCGAACACCGTGTTTTCCGGCACATCGGAGAAAACAATTCCGCCATCCTTCCAGACGGGTCCTTCGCTCCAGTTGAAGCCGGAAGCCAGCACCTCGATTTTGGCGTCCTGCGCCAACAAGGCATCCAAAGCGGGATCGAGTCGCTCAATCGAACCCTGAAACGCGGGAACGGGTTCGGCGGCATAAGCAGCGAGGGCGAGGAAGGAGGCGGCGAAGGTCGGGAATTTCATGGCCCGCGTTTTTCTCCGAAGCCTGCCTCCGCGTCAAGCCTCACGACGTCCTTCACGACGAAGCTCGGTGATCCAGGCTGGTGCAGTCCCCTGCCCTGGCACGGAGCTATCCGGCTGGCGGCGGAGGCCAAACGCATGCTCCAGCACCCATTCGAGACCTTCCCAGAACCTCACGCCATCGAGCAGCGGGTTCAGCACATTGGTGATCGGGCAGTAATGCACTTCCTTGGGATTGGTATGATGCACCGCGTGATGTTGCGGCGTCTGCAAAATCCGACGATCTTGCAGCCACGAGATGAACAGCCCATTCTCACGCCGCGTGCGATGCGACCACTTATGAACCTCGTTCGCATTGCCAGCCACCATGGCAAAGAGCCACACATGCCACGTCAGCCTCCCGAGCATCGCCGCTGCACCGATGAGCAGTCCCATGACCAGCAGCAGATCCCAGTTGCTCTGCCACCACGAGTTCCGCGCCATGCGACGCGGCAGATGATGATGCAGCGTGTTTGGTTTGCCGATCAGGCGGCCCACCAGCGGTGTGTCCTCGCGGATGTAGGCATCCTCGGCCCAGTGAATGATTCCGGCGGCAAAATCGGCGGCAAGGATGATGCCTGCGGCTTGAAGGGAGATGGCGATGAGGTCGTTCATGACGCCCCACACCTATCCCGCGATCTCACCGGCAGAACATTGATCCTCCCGAAGCTGCCATCGACGATCTCAATGCAGCGCCTGACTCCGCCACGCCTTCCAGCAGGTCACAAAACCCTTCGCAAAGTCCTGCGGTCGAGCCTCGACCCACGCATCAATATCCTCCGGTATGAACCACTCACCCGTGGCGATTTCCTCCGGCAGGCAGCGGATCGGCCCATCATGCTTCGCGAGGCGCAGCTCGACGAATTCATGATCCGTGTTGTCACCCGCCGGAATCTCCGCCG
>Ga0114980_10002685_pt1 | contig 12399 bp, 11 predicted proteins | sample S_140806_EF_Meta_FD_87018 | JGI IMG/M metagenome (GOLD analysis project Ga0114980, IMG submission 87018) | Freshwater microbial communities from Lake Simoncouche, Canada to study carbon cycling - S_140806_EF_MetaG | ecosystem: Environmental > Aquatic > Freshwater > Lake | place: Lake...
CACTGGTGCTTCTCGCCACAGCAAAGGTACACATTGCCCTCGTGAATGATGGGGCTGCCGGTGTAGCGACGCGTCATCCAGAATTTCGACCACGCGGCCTTCGGCTTGCCATCGGCCTGCATTTGATAGGCTCGCAAGCCCACGCCCTCCGTGCCGCTGTAGAGCACCAGCCAGTCGCCACTCGCCACCGGTGTGCTTTGGCTGCCACCTTCCGCCGTCCAAAGCAGTTCGCCGTTCTCAGGATTCAGGCCGTAGAGCGCGTTGTTGCCGTTGATCACCACCTGCGGCTTGCCATTGGCGGGCTGCCACCAGGTCGGGCTCGCTGTGTTGCCTTTCGCCTGCTTCTGCTCCCACACCAGCTTGCCATCCGCCTTGGAGAAGGCCTTCGCCAGGCCAGCCGCCATGTAAACGTGGTCGCCCATGATCAGCGGCGACGCGGCCGGGCCGCTCATGCCGAGCGGCGCGGACCACACGAGCTTCCCGTCCTTCTCCTCCACACACACCAGCTCCGTGCTCAATGCCGCATACACCTTCCCATCCACGATGGCGCAGGTGCTCGATGAGTTTCGACCGCTCGGCTTGCCCGGCTTCGCGTATTTCCACACCTGCTTCCCCGTCGCCAGATCGAGGCAGAGGATCACATCCTGCGCCACCTTGATCGTGTTGGGCACGGCGGCGATCATCTTCTCCTTCACCTCCGGCGGAAAGGCCTCGGCATCGAGCCACTTGGTGAACTCCGCTGCATTCGCAAACGGCTTCCCCTGCCTATCGCTCATCTTTTTCAGCCATTCGAGTGCGATGGCGTTCTTCCCGGCCTTGAAGCGGCTCACCACCCACGAGCCGATGTTGATCTGCTCCTTCTCGTTCAGGTTGTCCTTCACCCATTGGTTCGCCCACTCGTCGAATTTTTCACCCCGCAGCTTCGGCGCATTCATCCGCGTCTCTTCCAGCTTCTTCTCCAGTTCCGGCGTCGTGCCACGGAAGTTCAGCGTCTGCATCACCTCCGAATCAATCTCCCGCGTCTCCGAGGCCACGCGTTCATGCCACACCACGCTCAGGAAGACCCGCTCGCCACTCACCACCGGGCTGGCATGGCCGCCGTATTCATTGCTCGGGATCATCTCACTCTCCCACACTTTTTTGAGCCCTTCCGCCGGGAAAGCCTCCGCGATCGGCGTCGTGTCCTGCGATACCCCATTCCGATCCGGCCCCCGCCATTGATTCCAATCCCCCGCAACGATCGAGGCAGCGGTGATGACAAACGAGAAAGCGGAAAGCAGCGGGGTGAATTTCATGCGACGGGTGAACGCAGAGACTTCAGCGCAAGTTTCAGCGAGCGTTCTTTCGCGGACGATGAAGCCGCTCACCACATTTCAGCGGACGAGGGCGTCAGCGCTCCCTTTTAGATTTCCAGCATGGCCCGCGCTTCCGCCTGCACGGCGTCGCGAAGTTTTTTGGGGGAGTGGACCTTCGCGTGGCGGCCGAAGCCGAGCACCCAGCGGGTGATCTCCTCCAGACCGGCCAGCTCGGCGCGGAATTCGATCTCGCTGCCGTCATCCTTGAGCGGGGTGATCTTCTGGCTGTGGTGCCAGCGGCCTTCGGCCACGTAGCGGGCCGCCCAGCCCGTGAGGCGGATGCAGGCCTCAAAGCTCTCCGCCTCCACGCCATAGCTCCACACGCCAAAGCCGCTGCTGAGGTGATCGCGGATGTTGAAGGAGGCATCCGGCACGAAGCGGTTTTTGAGCACCTCCAGGCCGCTGATGCGTTGGAGGGCAAAGGTGCGCCAGTCCCCGCGTGCGAGGTCATGGCCGATGAGATACCAGCCATTCATCACCTGGCCCACATGGTAAGGCTGCACGCGGCGCTGCTCGCCACGCCCACCGCCGCTCAGCTTGCGGTAGGAGAAGGCCACCTCCTCACGGTTAAGCGTCGCGTCCAGCAGGGTGGAGAAAAGAGCGGCATCCACCTGGATGGCCCCGGATTGCTTCAAGGAGCAGGCCGCATGCAGGTCCTGCCATTGGATGGACACCGCCTCCGGGCAGGCCCCGGCGATCTTGTTGAGGCTTTCAGCCACTTGCTTGTAAAGCGGCGTGCCGCGCAGCGGCTCCAGCGCCTTCAGCGCCACAAACAGGGCCACCAGTTCGCCACGGGAGAGCTGCATCGGCGCGAACTCGCTCACCGGCCGGGTGAAGTAATAGCCATGCTGCTTGTCGTCATACTCCAGCGGCAGGTTCTTCATCACCTGCAGGTGCGTGATGTCACGCTGGATGCTCTTCGCGGAGACTTCCAGCTCCGCCGCCAGCGTCTGGCAGTTTGGATACTTGCCAGAGGCAATGATGCTGATGATGCGTCCCACCCGCCAGTCCACCGTCCGGCGGACACCGAGGTGCGAAGAACTCGGGAGACGGCTTGAACGAGGCAGGGAACGCGGGCGTGACATGGCGGAGAGCTTAAGGATTCTGAAATAAAAAAGCACAAAAAGATCCCGGTGTCAGCCAGCAAGTGTCCCACCCCCTGTGGCAAAATGCAGGCGTCATGAGTCCCAAACCCACCTCCCCTCCGCCACCCCCACCCGCCGCCCACGTCGAAATCGCCTACATCCTCGACCGCAGCGGGTCCATGCAGCCCATGCAGGAGCCCGCCGTCACCGCCTTCAATGACTTCCTCAAGGCCCAGCTGGAGGTGCCCGGAGAGGCCCGGCTCACCCTCGTGCAGTTTGATGATTGCTACGAAGTGCCCGTGGCCGCCCTGCGGCTGCAGGATGTGCCCCAGCTCACCGCCGCCACCTACACCCCGCGCGGCAGCACCGCCCTGCTCGATGCCATCGGCCGCACCATCCGGGACCTCGACATCCGCCTGCAAAAGCTCCCGCCCGCGCAGCAGCCCGCCAAGGTCATCCTCGCCATCTTCACCGACGGGGAAGAAAACGCCTCCCGCGAATACAGCGTCAAGCACATCAGCGACCTCATCGCCCTCTACCGCGACACCAAAGGCTGGGAGTTCCTCTTCCTCGCCGCGAACCAGGACGCCATCGCCACCGCTGCGAAGATGAGCATGGCCCACGGCACCGGCGGAAATGTCACCTACACACCCGATGGCATCCGCTCCACCGGCAAGGCACTGGCCCGCAAGGTGCGCGCCTCCCGCCTCAAAGCCACCGGTCAGATGGACGCCGCCTCCGTCGCCGATGAAGCCATGAGCCTCGATGAAGTCCTGCGAGAAGAGGAAGAGAAGTAGTCCGCGACTCCGCTCGCGGTCAGTCGTCAGGCCTGCCCGCCATGCTGCGCGAAGCGCTGCAGGCGGGGGGGGCAGTTTTCAAAATCATTCATCATCATGAAACAAACTCATCCACTTGAAGGGCTGTTTGCCTTCTGCCTGCTCGGGGCGTTGGCGGCAGCGGTCGCGGGAAAGACGGCGCTGGCGGTGCTGCTGGCCGTGGCCGCTATCGGCAGCTTTTGGCGACGGAGCGTCCGCCAGCATGCGGCCTCCATTCCGCCACGTCCCACCGTCACCTACCTGCCCGCCCCCATGCCGGAGGAGCCGCTCATTCGCCTGGAGCGCGGCCAAACCGCCACCCTCCCCTGGCCGCATCCGCTTGAGATCCTTCTGCCTCGAGGAACTCACCTGCAAATCCTCGAAGCCACCCCGGAGCGTGTCCGCGTGATGGCCATTTGAAGTCATGCACCACATATCAGCCACATTCTGATTGCATAAAAAAGCCACTTCTGCCAGCATGGAAAAATCCGGTAATCCATTAGTTAATCGCACCATGCCAGCCTCCGACTACAGCACCTTCTTCTCCACCGCCTTGGCAGACAAGCGCCAGCCTTACGACTACCAGTCACGGCTCGCAGATCTGCCCTGCGAAAGCCGCCTGATCAGCGTCCCCACGAGTGTGGGCGAACCCTCTGCTGCCACCAGCTCCTCATTCCTTGCCGCTGAAAAGCCATGAATTACACCGACCTCCTATCCACCGTCGGCGATGTCCACAACGCAGCGCTGCGTGGCTCGGCCAAGGTCGTGAATCAGCTTCATGTCCTGCGGAACTGGACCGTCGGTTGTCTCATCTTCGAGTTTGAGCAGAGCGGCGAAGACCGTGCTGCCTATGGAGAGGGATTGCTTAAGCGTCTTGGTGCCGACCTTACCTCCAAGGGGCTGATGGGCCTGGGCCTCAGCAACCTCAAAAACTGCCGAACCTTCTACCGCCTCTATCCGCAGATTGGCCAGATGGCGTCTGGCCAATTTGGCGCCCTCCTCACCCAGCTCGGAAAAAGCCAGACACCGTCTGGCCTTTTGGCTCCCCACAGTCCTGAGCGCCCTGCCTCGTCGCTTGCCACGCCTTCGAGTGGTAAGGAGCCGCCTCCTCTGCCCGCCGAAATTCTGCTCCGCTTGTCTTGGTCGCAGTTCGTCGAGTTCATCCGCTTGGATGACCCCTGGAAGCGCCTGTTTTATCAGAACGAGTGTCTCAAAGGCAGTTGGACGGTGAGCGAACTCCAGCGCCAGATCGGCTCCCTGCTTTACGAACGCACCGGGCTTTCCAACGACAAGCAGGCCGTGCTCGCCCATGCCCACCAACAATCTGCGGAGACTCCGCCATCCATCGCCGAGATCATCCGCGACCCCTATGTTCTGGAGTTCACCGGCCTCAGTGAAAAGTCCCGCTATCTCGAAAAAGACCTGGAGCAGGCCCTCATTGATCACCTCCAATCCTTTCTCCTGGAGCTCGGCACCGGCTTCTGCTTCGAGGCCCGCCAGCGCCGCGTCACCATTGGCAACGAGCACGACTACATCGACCTCGTTTTTTATCACCGCATCCTCCGCTGCCACCTGCTCATTGATCTCAAAACCCGCGCCTTCCGCCACGGAGACGCAGGCCAGATGAATTATTACCTCAACTACTGGAAGGATCAGGTCATGCAGCCGGGTGACGAGCCGCCCGTCGGCCTCATCCTCTGCACGGACAAAAACCAGACCCGAGTCAGCTATGCCACCGCCGGGCTGGACCAAGAACTCTTCGTCTCGCGCTACCTCGTCGCCCTTCCCAAGCCCGAGGAACTCCAAGCCCTCATTGAGCGAGACACTGCCGCCTGGCTGCAAAATCAACCCTCCGAAGCCTAGAGACGACTAAACCATGTCCACCTTCCAAAACCTCACCGGCCACCCCGCTTTCCCATGGCAGTCCCGTCTGCTAGACGAGTTCAGCAGTGGCAGATTCCCTGCCTCCTGTGACATCCCCACCGGGCTGGGCAAAACCAGTGTCATCGCCCTGTGGTTGCTGGCGCTGGCCGAGGCCCCTGCGTTCGTCCGCATCCCTCGACGTCTCGTTTACATCGTGGATCGCCGTGTCGTCGTGGATCAAGCCTCCGAGGAAGTGGAGGAGCTTAACCGACGCCTGAGCGTAGCCCTTGGTGACAATGCCACCCCCCTCCACCCCCTCGCCACCGCCCTCCGCAGCCTCAGCGTCTCAGGCGACAAGTGTCTGGCGATCTCCACGCTACGCGGTCAGATGGCTGACAACCAGGACTGGCTCCAGGACCCAGCGCAGCCCACAGTCATCGTCGGAACAGTGGACATGATCGGCAGTCGGCTGCTGTTTTCACCGTATGGCCGCGTGGGCAAATCCAGGCGAGCTATGCACGCAGGGCTGATGGCTCAGGACTCACTCATCGTTATCGACGAAGCGCACCTGTGCCCTTCTTTTGTGCAAACCCTTAGGTCGATCCGTGAGCACACTCGGACATTGCCTAGCGTTGTCCCGTTTCATCTCATGGAGCTGTCCGCCACTCAGCTAGCTACATCACCAGAAGTCTTCCGCCTGGAACAGCAGCATGACGACTTCGCCGACTCCCGCGTCACTCAGCGCATCGATGCCCCCAAGCAGCTCCGCATCATTGGTGCCCCGCGCGAGGATCCGGCCAAGCCACCAAAGGCCAAAGCCGTTGCCCAAGCCATTGCTACCGAGGCCGTTCGCCTCGCAGGCTCCAGCTTCTCAGTCGCTACCTTCGTCAACACTGTCGCCATGGTGAACGAAGTCCGCGCTTTGCTACCGGAGGAGCAAACCGTTGTCCTCACCGGAGAGATGCGTGGAGCCGAGCGTGACGTCCTGGTCTCCAGCGGTCGGCTCAGTGCCTTCCTGCCGCGCAGCAAACGCACCGAGCAGGCCAAACCCGCCTTCCTGATCGCGACCGCCTGCGCCGAGGTGGGTATCAACTTCGATGCTGACCACGCCGTCTGCGACATTGTTGCCCTGGAGCGCATGATTCAGCGCTTTGGCCGGGTTAATCGCTTCGGCTTGGGCCAAGCCGAGATCACCATCATCGACACCACCACTGAGGAGCAGCTCCAAGCCCGCGCCACGCTCGCCGTTCTGCGCAGCCTGCGCCCAGCCGGCGAAGGTTACGATGCTTCACCTGCCGCCCTCCAGATGCTCGACAAGGCCAGCACTGACTACACCGCCGCTTGGACCCCCAGCCCGCCATGCCCAGCGCTGGAACGTGCGCGGCTGGATGACTGGTCCATGACCTCCTGCGACTCCCACACGAAAGCCTCCAAGTCCAAAGCCGACTCTACAGCGGCGGATCAAGCCAACGTCATCTTCGCTCGGCCTCAGGTCACCTACTGGCTGCGTGGCCTCGTTGCCAATGATGCGGACAGCGTGGCGTTTGTGTGGCGCACAGACTTCGCCCAGGCCTTCGACGAAACCGATGCGATCCAGGCGGCGGAGGCCATCCCACCACGCCCCCAGGAGATCGCTCCCATCGCCCAGCATCGTGTTGCCTCCTTCCTGCGAGTGCTTGTTGATGCGGCACCCTCCGCTGGCTGGCTGGTGCATATCAGCGCTGCCGATGAAACCAGAGCGCGGAGGCTCTTCGATCTTGCCACTGACCAGCGCTTCCTCGACAGCATCACCGACGGCACCGTGTTCCTGCCCACCGCAGCGGGTGGATTGAATCCTCATGGGCTGCCAGACGCAGACAGCCGAGTTCCTGTCTCGGATGAGGTCGATACCGACCAGTGGCTCCGACTGATCCACAAATCGAACGGTGATGGGCAATCGCTCATGCCTACAGCCGCCGCTCAAACAGACGAGCCGGACCTACTCGACCCGGACGTCTCTCTCTCCCAAGCCATTCGCCAACTACACGGTCCAGGCTGGCGCATGGAAGCTGCCTTCCCGCCCGACACCGACGCCGATGGCCTAGACGAAGCCCCTGCCTTCACTCGCTGGCTCTATCTGCACAAACCCCAGTCCAGGTTTCTCGAGAGCCGCACCTCAGCACGCGAGATCACCGTGGACGAGCACAACGCCGACGCCGCACGCTTCGCTACCCTCCTCTGCGAGAAGCTGCGCCTTCCACCCGACATCACCGAAGCCGTCGTCCTCGCCGCTCAGTATCACGATGAAGGCAAACGCCGCCGCGCCTGGCAGCGAGGCATTGGCAACCATGACTCTAGCAAGCAGTTAGCCAAGTCCCTCAACACGGGCTTCAACAACGTTGAGACTGAAGGCTATCGGCACGAGTTTGGCTCACTCGTGGACCTCACCAAAAAGGACGGACCGCTGGCAGGCAAACTCACTGATCACCCCCAGCAGGACCTCATCCTCCATCTCGTAGCCGCGCACCACGGCTGGGCTCGTCCTCATTTTTCCCAACGAGCCTTTGATCCAGAGCACCTTGCCGACTCCCCAGCCACTGCCCATGAGGCAGCGCTCAGGTTTGCCCGGCTTCAGACCCAGCTTGGCTGGTGGCAGCTCGCCTACCTAGAGTCCCTCGTCAAAGCCGCAGACGCCATGGCATCCCGCCAGGCTGAAACCTCTCCCCGCTGAGCCATGCCCACCCTCCGCATCCCCACCCAGCCCAGCAACCCGCTGAACTACCTCGCCTGCTGCGGCATCTTCGACCTTGTCTCGCGCTTAGATCCGCAAGCCACCGCCCACTGGCACTGCACCGCGCCGCTCGGCCTGCACATCACTACCTTCCTCCCCGAGCCAGAGCTATGCACTGCTATTCTCGATCTTTGCCGCAGGATCGACCGCTGGCGCTTCATCACCGTCCCAGGCCAAAGCGATGTCTGGCAGGCCGAGGCCACCCTCATCGGCTTCGAGCAAACCCACGACATCGCTTTGGACTGGTGGCAGGAGACCGTCGAAGCCACTGGTGCCATCGACAAGAAGAGCGCCTGGAAAATGTATGCCGGGCAGCAGACCATTGAGGGCATCACTAGTGATATGATTGCGCTGTGCTCTCAGTTGGCTAAGCCCCTGCTTAGCGGCCTACTCAGTGACTTGCTAGCTGCAAATGCAGGCATGACCGGGCGCTTTGGCTTTGATCCGCGCTCCACCCGCAGTGCTCTGGACGTGGGCTACTCGCCCAATGACCTTGGCCTCCCTGTAGCCACTTATCCCTTCGCGGAACTCCTCGCCGCCTTCGGCCTCCAGTCCTTCTTCCCAGGTCGCTGCGGCATCCCTGGGCGGCTCGCATCCACCCGAGCTTGGTATGTCGCTGACGGCGGCTCGGCTTTTCTCTACCGCCTCTGGCAGAACCCATTGCCCATCGCGCTCGCCCGCGTGGCCGCCACTGCGGATGCCTTTACCACTGCCATACCTCTGCAAGCCCCACGCGCCACCCGCAAGAACTACTCCAATCTCACCCAAGCCACCATCCGCTAGCCCTCAAACTCACCCTACCCATGAACACCGAACTTAACTCCCTCGACTCCTTCATCCACTCCGCAGACTGGCTTCAAGCTCGTGAGCTACCCGTTGCAATTGAGCTAACCGAGACCTTGGAACCCGCCGCCAGCGGTCCAGAGGTCGTTGTCTTTCCCCCGACCTATGCCCGCAAGGATGATTCAGGTGTCGGCCATCCCTACGCCATCGACATCATCAACAAAGACCTCAACCCATCGGCCAGCGAGGACGGGAAGCTCGCCAACATCTGCACTCTCGACAGCGTCGGCTCCCAAGCCAATCGCATGGAGCCTGCCTTCGCCCACGCGCCGCTCTCCAGCCTCGTGCCTCAGATCAGCTTTGCCATCGGCACAGACAGCGTGAGCCTGCTTGAGCTTGGGCATCGCCTTGCGGACGGCACTGTGCGCTGCTCCGACCTCGCGGACATCTCTGGCCAAGCCATCGCCGCCTGGGCGAAGAACGGCAACGCCCAGCCCATCGCTCTGCTCGCCCCTACCTCGCTGGTCTTCGGCTTCTGGGACTCTCGGGAGAGTGGCTTGAAAGCTGGACGCGTCATCGCCTCGACCATCCGCGCCACCAACGTCTCACCGCTCAAGCGCTCCGCCACCTACTTCCCAGCGCCGCCACTGCGCGGGCACTTGGACGCCGCCAAAGAATCCGGTGAGCTGGAGGCAGACACCAAAGCCCTGTCAGACCTCGGCATGGAGGCCGCCCCTTCCGTGGACACCCATGGCGGCGTCATCGTCCACGGCACTATCCAGCGCCGTACAGAAATCAATCTCGTCGCCCTGCGCAGCCTCATGGTTCGCACCGAGGATGGCCAGCTCGATGCAGACAGCACCCTTGCCTTGCGGCGTTACGTCCTTGGCCTCGCCCTTGTGGCCGCCACCGCACAGAGCAGCTACGACCTGCGCCAAGGCTGCCTACTCGTGCGCAAAGCCGCGAGCCCGGCAGTCTCCCATGTGGTTCGCCCCACTGGCGAGCGTGCAGATTTCCCCTTCACCTTCGAGCAAGCCCGCACCTTCGCTGCACCCGCAGCAGCAGCCTTCGGTATCGGCACCAACCGGGACGCCACCTTTGAGATCCAACGACTGCGCGACAACCTCGTCCAACGCGCCGCCGGAGCCGCAGGCAAGAAGGCGGCGAAGAAGGCTGCTGCCAAAAAAGCCGCCACCCCCGCCAACGCCTAGTGCTTTGCCACCCCGTGCCGAGGCCATGCCCCCATGACACTTCACCTCCACATCACCTTCACCTCCGGGCACTACCACGGTGCCGAGTGGCCCCCGGCTCCGGCGCGCTTATTCCAGGCCCTCGTCGCCGCCAGCCACAGCGGAGCCTTCGGCCTGCATGAGCCCGCGCGTCGAGATGCCGCGCTGCGTTGGCTAGAGCAGCAGCCCCCACCACTCATCCGCGCTGCGCTGCTCACCCAGCAGCATGAAGCCCTCGTCGAGTATGTGCCCAACAACGACAACCGACGCAGCCACATTCGCGCCGAGAAGAGCATGTCTCGCTGGTCCATGCCGTCCGCCGAAGCATCCCTCATCTACGAGTATCCTGTGGAAGCTGCAGCCCTCGGTCATGCGGGCGACATCGCCGTCATGGCCTGCCTCATTCGCTACCTTGGCCGCACCATCGACACCACGCTCGCTCATGGCCAGGTCCTTCCCAGCTCCAGCCCTATGCCAACCTCAACCCTGCCGGTCTGGACAGCGCAGGGCACCTCTGGAGCGCACCTGCTCCCAGCCGCAGGATTCCTCGACTTCCTCAACACGCGCTACCCCCGCTCCGTCAGCGAGATGGAGCCAGACTTTAGCAACAGCGCCCGCTGCACCTACACCACCGCTCAGCAGCCACCAACAGAGCCGCTCGCCTGCTACGCCCTGCATGAACTGGGCTCAGACAAACCCAAGGCCTTTCCACCCTGGAGCCTCCGAGCCATCTCCGGCCTTGTCCGCGGTGCCATGGTGGAGTGGGCAGACCTGCCCGCCACCCAGCGAGCGTTTGGCCCAGATCGCCTCGCGCAGCTAGTCCACGGCCACCGCCACGCCGGAGCCTCTGCCCCGGCTGAGGGTGGACACTTCATCATCCAGCCACTGCCGTCACAGACTCGCGATTTTAAGGCAGACGGCTGGCTGCGTCGGGTCGGCATCATAGGCAGAGGCTGCCAGAACGCCGAAGACCAGGCTCTCTTCGACGCCATGTCCCGATGGCTCAGCACCTGCACCGTGCGAGACCAAGGTATTGAGCGCTATCACCTCAAACCCGTGCCCCACACGGTAGCTGACCCCTTGGGCCTGCTTCGTCCCCTACCCACTGAGTCAGGAGCCACCGTCTGGCGTAGCATCACCCCCATCATCCTGCCCAGCCTCCCACGCCGAGGCCGCACCCCGGAGGACGGCCTGCTTCGCGCCCTAGTGCTCCAGGGCATCCTAGCAGGCAGCATCGACAGCATCGCCACCTTCACAGGCCCCCTTCTGCCCAAGACCCTAAACGCTCGCGAATACAACATCGCCAGCGGCACCTACTTGGCCAAATACCCCCGCTGCCATGCTGAAATCCGCTTCAAGTCCCCCATCTCCGGCCCCCTCATCCTGGGCAGCGGGCGCTACGTCGGCTTCGGTCTCTTCGTCCCCGTCGATCATGCCTGAATCCTCCGCCGAAGCCTACCCTTACCTGGAGGAAGCCCTACCGGGGTTTCACCGGGGGCGGGTGTTGGTGAAGGCCGCCGGGGATTCGCTGGCTGGGCTGGGGTTCATCGGGACGAAATCGAGGCTCTGCTGTGCGCTGCATGACTTCCTGCTGGACTTCATCCGCAGCGATTTCATGCGCCGGGTGACGCTGGCGGAGGCAACCAACCCCATGCTGAACAGGAAACATCCGCCCCTTGAATCATGAACGACGACCGCACTGAATCCATCGAACCCAAGGCACGCCTTTGGGCTATCGCCGGCCCGGCCAAGCCTGCGGCCGCTTCCGCCGCTGGCGGGGAGACCGAGCCTGATTTGTTCCAGATGAGCCGGGGGGATGGCTATGAGAAATGGAAGCAGGAGCAGGCGGCAGAGCGGCGGGCGTTTGAAAAGCGGTGGGGCGTGCCGCTAGGAAAACAAGTGCGTGTGCAACTGCGCGGGGAGCCGCGCGAGCATGTGGGCCAGCTCCTGGCCGCTGCCGAACCGAAGGGACAATCCCAGAGCACGGCCTCGCGCTCTTTGCGCCTCCGCATCGGGGAGCACATTTTTCTTTCGAGCCAGATTGAGAGTGTCGTCCGCCTGTTTTGACCGTAGCTTTCCCGCGTTCGATTCACTTTCACGAAGCCGCACAGGGGACTGCTGCGGGCCACTTTTATGAATCCTCCCACCATTCGCACCGCCCGCGCCCTGTATCCGCTCGATCCCGGCTGGAGCCGGAACGATTTCATCATGGAGCCGCTCCCGGTGCCTGCGGATCATCCCGAGCTGGACCTCTGGGGCATCACACGGGTGCGAAGAGAAATCGAGGCGGAGGACAAGGATGTAGGCGCACTTGCCCAAGTGCGGATTTCTGACTCTCCGCCCTCTGCTCTTTGCCCGCAGCCTGCGGAGCCGGAGCCTCTCCGTGCCCGGATGCTAAACGAGTTCGTGTATTGCCCGCGCCTTTTTTACTACGAGCAGGTGGAGGGTGTCTTTGTGAGCAATGCAGACACGGAACGCGGCTCTGCCATCCATGAAAAG
>Ga0114980_10002686_pt1 | contig 12393 bp, 6 predicted proteins | sample S_140806_EF_Meta_FD_87018 | JGI IMG/M metagenome (GOLD analysis project Ga0114980, IMG submission 87018) | Freshwater microbial communities from Lake Simoncouche, Canada to study carbon cycling - S_140806_EF_MetaG | ecosystem: Environmental > Aquatic > Freshwater > Lake | place: Lake...
AACTGTATCGGGTTTAAAATCTGTTGCGGTAAACAATACAGATTTTGCTCTCATATAAGGAATCACAGACACATCAACAATACGGTCACCAATTGACTGTGTGATTGTTTGTGGCGATACTTGTGAGAGAACACCGGATCTTGTTTGACTTGCGGTTGTGGTAGTTGTAATTCTTGCAAAATTTTGTTGAGTTAATCTACCATCAGTTAAATTTTGTCTTGATGTAGAAGTTCCAGACCATAAAGTCTGCCAATCACCCCACTCATATGCATAAGGAGAAGAATTAACTGCACCTAAAACAAAATCCCAAGCATCTTTATCACCACCAAGATTTACAAGAACATCAGGTTTTTTAGTTGTATCGACCCAAACATCTGAAGGTGGATTTAAAGAAATTTTACCAATATAATTAACCACATTGAATGGGTTAATGTTTAATGTTTTAGACGCAAGTTCTTGATTCACAAATGCAGTATTAGATGCAGCTGCAGTAACGAAAGGACCAGTTTGTAAATAGTTTGAAGAATTAGCGGCATCAAATGTCAACATTCTCGAAGACACATTGAACGATGGGCGCAACTCTTTATCAGTAGGATCAATTGCAGCAGCATATTCTGGTGAAGTAACATCAGCGACTGAATGACCTTTAAATCCATCAACAACAATACCATTTTTAAATCTTGGTAGATTTGTGCTATCAAGAATAGTTAAATCTTGTTTGTTAACAGCGTCTTGTTCCAACAATGATAATGATGTATAGTATTCTAAGTTTTCAACTCGCTTATCAATTGCACCAATATCTTTCATCGTGTAACGGCGATTGTTAATGTATTGAACACTAATATCACCTGTGTTTGCAACATAAGCAGGCTCAGTTATGATAAAGAGATTCATGGAATCATCTTTGTTAGCTGGTTGAATTGGCGTCAATGATGGTGTACCTTTGATAACATCAAATGTTCTGTTTTTATTTAAAACAATCTTATCAATTCTTGGCAAATAATAAGCGTAATCGAGTGTGATATCTCCACCATTGTCTGGTACTTTTGGACCTGTGGTTGAAGAATCAACATCAAATGTTGTTGTTACTGTTGTACCATCAAGTGCATTTGTAGCATTTTTTCTAACTGGTCTGTAATCTAAACAATCTCTTAGTTGATATTCTGTACCTGCAACTGGTGAAGTATATTTTGGAATAGTACCGTAAGTTGGATAAGAATCTACTGAGAAGAAACCAGCACCAGTTGAAGAGTATCTGTTGTATCTTACAACTATAGGACCGATTGGTGCGGCAAAACCAGTTTTTAATTTAATAGAAGCATGGTCATAGAATGAATCTCTTTGACCATTATCTAATGTATATCTTGAGGTAATATCTGTGTAACCAGTATTCGCAACAGCTGTATTTGAATAGTCGTAAACAGAAACTAATTCAATAACATCGGAAACATATAATGATTGTGCAGTTCCTGGAATTTTAACAATATTGTTTGCTTGAATTGTTGTTTGACTTGTAGTTGCATTTGCATAAACAATCACACCATTAGTATTGATTGATTCACCACCAGAAGTTTGAATTGCTGCAGCCGCAGAAACTAATGTTTTTGTTTTTGCTGGGCTACCAGATGCCAATGTGTAATCAATAGTTGCCACAATATTGGCAGTCAAATTACCAGAGCTATCGACTGTTAATTTTCTACTTGTTGTATTAACAGTTGTAATCTTGTCAGCAGGAACAGTTGAACCTACTGCATATGGAGAAGTGCCTGCATTGGTAACAATGACTTGATATTTTTCAGACTTTGCAGTTGTTGAAGAAGCGCTAGAAAGATTTGCGCCAGATTCAACAGACAAAGCCGGAGAATCGGATGCAACGAATGTTTGTGCCTCATATAGTCTGCGATATGAGTATGAGAAATCAGCAATACTACTTTGAGTGATGTATTGTTGCCCCAATGGAAAGATTAAAGGCTCAAATGAAGCATCTGTTAAGAAAGCGTCTGAATATGTGGAAGCAGTATCTTTCGACCTCGTATCAATGTTGGCAGAGTTAACTCTTGTCGTTGAAGAGAATGTTGCCAATGATTCAACATCATTGAACTCAAAATCGATTGCCCAAACTGAAGTATTGGTTGGTGTAGTTACAAAATTCGTATCTAATGTAATTACTTGATTAGTTGCATCAAATGCTGTAATAAACTTTGGCGACTCTGTTGAACCTGAACCAGAAGTAATTCTTAATTTTGCACCTTTGTATGCATCAGTTACGGATGAGAAAATCTGACCTGCGGTAGTATTACCAATCGTAACATTACCAGAATTGGCAGACCTAATTGTTCCAGTTAACGAACCAACACTCACATCAAACAAGAATGTTCTATAAGAATAAGTTGCGGAATTTGATGTGTTTGATGCTGAATCAAATGATACTGATTTAACTCTTGCAGTACCAATTTTAGTATTGGTAATAGATGCAGTAGAAGTTAAGTTGATAGATGCATTTGGAACACAATGTAAATCAACAGTCGATAGAGTATTGATTGGCCAAGAACCATAGTGACCAGTTGTGTAAACATAGTTGCCATAATCGGCAGTTAGTTGTTTATTGTTTACTGATTCGGTTGTTCTTGGTTTTTCTACTGTGATAACAGTAGGGGCAATTGTTTCGTATTCATAACCAAAAACATATGCTTTACCTGGAGACAAAATAACATCCATGTTTGCAGTATTGGATGTATTTGTTTGTAACGATATGTTGAATGGTTTTACTGTGTAGTTACCAGATTCATCATATGTTCTTCTTGCGAGAGTATCTTCCAATACTGAATAAATTGGCAGTCTATAACTTCTTGTTAAAACACCATATTCAACTCTTGCCAATTCAATAAACTGAACAGTATCAGTAGAAGCTAATGACCTAGTTGCAAGTGTCAAATCAATCTTAAATCTATCAGCGCCTGGTGCTTGATAGTTTGAAGCATCTTGTGCTGGATCAAGTAATGAAGTGTCGCTTGTTGATTTAATTAAAGATTCGGTAATTTCAAAACCAATTCTCGCATTGGCAGTTGTATTAGAATATTTTGATGTAGCAATAGTTTGTTGGTCATTCTTAACAAAGAAACCATCGTAGTAATATACACCCTCGGTGACAGAGAATATTTGACCTGTGCCTACTCCAGATGTAGAAATGTTTGCCGCTGATGGTGTTGATTCGTAGGTGAGAATAGTGTCACCGGAAACAAACGCATCACCATAAAGTTGTTTAACTAAAAGAGTTTTTGGCTCACTGGTGCCTGCATCGGCATCATAAACTTTAATGACTTCTGCTCTCTTTGTTGGTGTAGAAATATTATCAACAATTGTTGATCCAACAAAAGATGTTGTGTTTACAGTTGTACCACTATATGTGGAATCTAATTTTAGATATGTACAATCTTGAAGATATGTTGTACCACCGGTGACTACTGAACCATTTTTGAAAACATGATTGCTAAATCTTTCAATTTGTTTTTGAAGGATTGTTTGTGCTTGAGTTAGTTCACGAGCTTGAACTGCGTATCCAGGTTTGAATAGTACACGAAGAAATTTCTTATCTTCATCATAATCATCATAATATGGATCCACATTGAAATTAGTATTGATACTCATTTATTTCCTCTAAAAGCTAACCGCAATTTTGATATTTTCTGCTTGGCCATCTTCTCTTTGTGTCTTTGTAATATTTTCAACATATAAAATGTCACCAGTATATGGTTGAAATTCTGGAGTTGTTTTAGAAATAACAATTCTTGATACACCAGAACTTCCACCAACTAATGGCAAACCGATTGTAGCGGTACCTCTTATTTTAGTCAATCTAACTTCACTAGAACTTTGAAAATTCAAATAACCATAAAAATTTGCATCAGTAGAAGAATTTCCCTGATACACATATTCGTCTAAGGTGTAACTTGCGCCTGCAACTAGTCCCAAGTTTGTAGTCTGTGAGATTACAGAATTAGCGGTTGATTGCGTTACTGTAGAAGTATTCCCGTATTTATGCGGATCAGATAACAACCCATACTGTCTGAACGATGTATTTGAAGAAATTAATCCACCCTCCGTACTATCTATTTCACCAACCCTGACAGCAAACAATACATTTGAAGCATCTAATTCCTTTGCAGGATTGTATGCATGCCCATACTTTGGTGGAATAATAACTCTGCCATTGGCACCTGTACCAGAACCATAGATAAAAACATTTGCTCTTGAGTAACCAGTACCAATTGTTGTAATTGTAACTTTTGATATATTTGCGTTTGCAGAAGAAACACCAGATGTTGTATTTGACAATGTTGCAGAAGCAGCAACACCCGTACCATCACCATCAACATAAACTCTAGTAGATATTGTTAAATTGCCTGTATTACCACCACCAGAGGCTGTTGTGGAAGAAGATAATGTAATTACTCCGGTTGCATTTGCAGTTGCAGTAATATATGAACCAGACGGAATGCCTGTTCCAGAAACAGACATGTTTGCAAGGTTCGCAACAGTTGAAATCTGAAACACACTTAAAACTCTGGCAGTATTTGCGAACTGAAATGTTGTTTGACCAGAAGTATATGCGGCAACTACAATATTTGATGCCTCTCTGTAATTTGTTCCATTTGCAGTAACAATAATTCTTGTCAATTCACCGTCAACAACACCAGTATCATTTACATTATAGTCTAGCTGATTGGTAGACATTGGTGTGGGAATCCAATCAGTAGTCAAAAACTTGTTTGATGGTTTAACATTGTACATGTATTTCCACAAATATCCATCAGCAGTTGCAATATTACCATTTGAAGTTGTATAGTCACCTGATGGTTCTACAGTAGAATTTGCTGATGAGTTATTAGACACACATTTATAGACATTTCTAGCAGTTGTAATAACATACATTGCTTTCAAATTTTGTGTCGTATTTGCAGTCAACAAAGTGTCAGCATCAATAGTATCATCAAAGTTTCTGTATTTTGTATTGCCTGTCCAATTAACTCTTGGAACAACAAGCTCAATGTCATTAGCAGTTACTTTTTTAGCTGCATAGATGTTATCCCAAACCGTTTTTTCTGTGCTGATTGTATCAACAATAGAATTAGGTGATGATTCATTTGCATATGGAACATGATTGCCAACAAACACATATAAAACTGGATCGGAATTGCTTGAGTTATAAACAACATTCCGCCAAATTTCTGCGTTATTGTAACCTAATTTTTTCTTTATAATTGATGGCATAGTCTTTATTTATGTCAGTATAATAACGGATTGTGCATTTGCACTGGTTGTAAATGCAGAAGAAACTGAAAGGTTTGTATTACTTATGATGGTCGATACGGTGCGAATTATTCCGTTAACGGCAATATTTGAACCAATAGTTAATGTGCCTTTTGTGTTTGCAACATTGAATTTTGTGTTCAAACCAGTAACATAGATTGAACCGTTCGCAACATTAATTCTTCCAGAAATTGTGTTAGCAGAAGTTGTGGAAATATTAATTGTGTTAGCGGTAAAAGATACAGATTCATCTAAGTCAGCATAGTTTACAAAACCAGCAGGATGCAATAGTTGTTTTAATATCTTTTTATATTTTTTAAATTCTGTTGCTGATGCTGTTATATAAGAATAGTCAACATAATAATTTCTACCCTGTAACTTTCTTTCTGAAGTGGAAAGAATAGAATCTGAGGTTGTCCATCTTCCTGGTAATCCAAGATATACATCTTCAATTGTTGCAGATGCAGTTGCTGTACCACTACCAGACCCTGTCAAATCTACTTGTGGAATATATTCGTAACCAGAACCACCACTTACAACTTTTATGGAAATAATTTGACCAGGTTGTGTATTTCCAATGAATGGTGTAATCGATTCACCATCACCCATTAACGCAGAGATTTGTACATTTGCACCAGTTGCACCAGCGTTTGCAGAAGATACAGTTATTGCTGGAAAGTTACCTTGAGTGTATCCTTGACCACCAGTAAAGAAATCACCATATTTACCAATTTTTTTAGTTGTTGTTGCAGAAGTCCAATTAACATTCACATTCGCAGTTGTCGCACTTGAAATTGAATTGATATATCTGGATTGATTGTTGATTATGACTCTATCACCAACTCTGATTTCTGTACCAAATTGTGTTCCTGTACCAACAATGAATGGGCTGTTGTTGGTTACATTTGCTGTGCCAGAAACTCTGGATGGTTGAATTTCAATTTGTGTAATTGCACCGGTTGCACTAACTGCTTTAACCGCTGCAGCTGCGCCTGTGCCAAATGTTCCAGGCGGATTTGAACCAAATGTAATCTCATCACCAACTTGATAGAATTGACCACCATTATTAATTTTTATTCTACCTACTGACCTAAAATCTTTAATACTGTATGTAGTTGTACCAGCAGTAAATGTTGGTGCATTGGCATCTAATGTTGGAGATATTGCAGTTGAAGTATTTGAGAATAGAACAATGACATTGGTTATTGGACCTAAATTGGAAATTGTTAGAAAACTCAATGCATCGGCAATAACAGTTGAAACATTTTCACCAGCAGTAATTATTGTTGATGGAAAACCATAGTCAGCTGCAGAAATTAAAGTATTTGCATATGTTGATATAACATCATTTGAAACAGTAAATGTATCTAAAGTTGAATTGGCAACTCCAGTTGTATCTGTGCCATCAACAGCTAAGTCGAGTGAAAATGGACTAATTCCAGAAACTGTAATATCTCCATTGAGTTCAAATCCTGCGCCACCATAATTTACAACGATGCCATCAATATAACCCTCAACAATATCATCAACAATAGCAGTTGCATCTTCTGTTGCACCACCGCCAGTAACAATAACAATATCACCAACATTGTAACTTGCACCACCGTTAACTACATTAATTTTGTTAACAATTGAAAATGTATCTGCTCTAAGTGTTATTAAACCGCCATTATCATCTATAACTGTCGCTTCAACTTCCTCACCACCAGAAAATGTTCCAATCAATGTTTTATCATTGATGAATAACTCAAATGGAAAACCAAGATTCAATCGGTCGGTAATAATCCGTTTTACCGACCTCTCAACCAATGCCGTTGCACCTGATGTTTTACCAGTAACTTTTCTATCTTTCAATAGTGCAACATCAAAATTAGTATAAACAACTTTGACTTCTGAATTTGCAACCGGTGCAGTATTGAAAACTAATTTTTTTGATTCTTTTCTTATGTAGTAATCGGTTGCATATGTTTTAAGAACACTATTAACATAAACTAATGCTTCATCAGTATTAACTTGTTGTGCCAATAAAAATGTAGTATTGCCTGTTGCCGTGTACACACTACGAACATCAGTTTCAATTCTTAAAATGTTGTCTACTGTCCATTTACCATCAGAAGCTTTTAATACATTATTTTTTGGTAAAATAATATCAACTTCATCATTAAACAACATTCTGAATAGAAGTTTAAATGACTTTTCATTACCTTTTGCTAGGTAAAGTGGAAGAACATTTTTGATTAATAATGCTTTATCTACCTGAGAATCTTTTGGTAAATAAGAAGCATAAGTGTTTAAAAATTGCTCTTCAAAGTCTTCAATAGAAATATCAACATCAGATATATCTTTAAGTTCTTTTGCTTTGGTAAACAAATCATTCTTTTTCGTACCTTGTTTATTCTCAAGGAATTCGTAATACGCTTCTAAAAAAGAAATGAAAACAGGATATTCTTCCCGAACAAATTCAGGAACTTGCCTGTTTATTAATAAAGAAACTTTATTATCAGACATTAGATTTCGACTAGTTCAGTTGTTATTGAAGTTGGATCTGTATCGTCTAATGTGATAATTGTATTTCTAAATGATTTAACAATACCTTTTTCAGATTCAATAGTTAGTCTCACTAAATTATCAAATGTTGCCAAAGAAATAATGTTTAAATTAGTTAATGTTACCAAACCAGTATCATAGTTGATTGAACCAATATTTGAATTTACAACTTGTCTTTCTGCATTATCATCAAAATAAACAAGTCTTAGTGTACCATATCTTCCATCTAATACAGCAGTCGCAACACCACCATAACCATTGCCACCTGAAATCGTAATGATAGCACGACTATAATTAATTCCTCTATTAGTGATTGCAATAGATTGAATTCTTCCATTGACAATCACAGCAGAAGCAGTTGCGCCAACACCATCACCAGTAATAGTAACAGTAGGTGCTGTTGTGTAACCAGATCCAGGATTAATTACTTGTATATCAGAAATACCTGTATATGATTCTGGAATTTCTTCAATGATAACATTCCGTAAAGTTCCAACATCATCGTAAACATCAAAATTTGATGATACCATTTTATTTGTTGTCGTACCACGATGTAACGGTGCATTAAATTCTATCTGATATGTAGATGCCGAACTCAACGATGGTTCAAATCTTTTTTGTAATCTTAATATTGTTTCGGATCCAGTAATTGTATTTAAATCTACCGAGTCAATATAGTCTTGCATTTTTGACAAAACAAAAGTAGAAGCAAATTTGTTTAAAAAAGTATCTTTATAATTTATAATTGAGTTTTTAATAGCATCTTTTATTGCTACAGAATTTGAAGTTGTTTTTGTTTTATCGTATTGTACATAATTTTCAACTAAAATGTACAAATATTTTGGATCAACAATTTCAGTAGACACAGCAACAATAGATTTTGGTTTAATAATTTCATCAATAATTCTTTGTTTCTCTGTCTCTGTGATAAAATAGTTTTCTTTTGGTTTTAATGCAACATAAACTTTACCATATACTGGAGGTGTCTCATCTTCACCACCCCATACCGATAATGAATCAATATTTGGATAACTTCTCTTTAAGAATGTTTCATAATCTTTGAATGTAACAAGTCTATTTTGTGTTGAAAATTGTGCTGCAGCTCCAAATTTAATTGAGTCGATTGATTCTCTTATCGAACCACCGGCAGCAACAGTAACAGTAGTTATTGTAATATTTGTTAATCCATTAATTGTAGAATTTGGAACAAAAGCAGCAGCTTTATTAGCAGCATCACCATTTGTTATCAGATATGATACTGAAATTATAGAACCATCATCCAACGCTTTCCCCAAAACACCATCACCAAATGATAATTGAAATTGACCATTTTTTCCTTCTTGTAGGAAATATACTGTTGATTCTGAAGTGACTTCTAAAATATCTGTTACAGCATTATACACTTGAGTTAATGTATTACCAGAATTTGGAACAACTGAAACTTTAATTGTTGTCGTATCAATACCAGCATCTGGTAAAGTAAATGTTCTTTTTGGATTTGAATTTTGATTATAGGTGAATGAATATGTTGGTAAACTACCCTCATAGATTTTTACGCTATCATAGTAAAATGCTGTTCCTGATTTTGTCGCAGTTACATCTTCCAACATGACAAAACTATAAGATTGTGTATCAATTAAAGAAGAGCTGAATGTTGTGCCTCTTGGAATAGTAACAACATCTGATGTTGTATTAGAAGTTTCAATAGTTATATTAATTAGTGCTTCTGGTGCAGTAATTGATTGTGGAGTATAACCTAAAGTTTTTGCATGTGAAACAACAGAATCTCTTAAAATGGCAGTATCTAAAAATGACTCATTGGCAACCATATTCAAGTAGTATGAATTATAGTGAGTGTTATAAGCAAGAATATCCAACAGAACAGAAAGTCCAGCACCTTCAAAATCATAGTCTTGAAATGTGTTTTGTTGTTGTAAATAACTTTTTAGATTTTGCTTGATTTGGTCAAAATCAAGGTCTGAAATATTTAAACGAGCGTTAGCCATCTTTATCTAATCCGTTCTAGGAAGAAATTAATTGTTATTGGTGTTGTTCTATTGACAACATAGAATTCCATATAGACTTTAAATCCGTTATTGTCATAGTCCGGAGAAACATTCAACCTAGATATGTTTGCCCTTGGTTCATAATTACTAATAGTCTGTGCAATTTCTTTTTCTAATGTCGTTGCAGTAACGGTATCCATGTTTTCGAACAAAAGACGGCGTACATTGCTACCAATATCTGGTTGAAAAGGTCTTTCATAGTGATTTGTCAAAATGAGATTCTTAATAGAATTCACTACCGCTGCTTCATTCGTGTAGCGGTTAATATCTTTTTTGACAGGATGTATAGTGAAATTCAAGTCTAAATCACTATAAGCTGCGACTATGTTTGTGGTTGCGGTTGCCATATCCTATTTATCAGTTAATCCTGGTAAGAATCTTGCTTGAGCCTGTATAATTGTTAACTAAATTCGTCTCGGATTCACCCATATTTGAGAATTGTCTTGTTTCTTGATAATCAGAAACCATCGTTTTCATATTCGTATAAAAAGTTTCATCGTGGGTTCTTCTAGTGTCCACAAAAGTAATTGCTTGATTAATTGTAGTATTGATTGTATTAGCTTGCGTTAGAGTCAAACTTGATTCTGCATTTGGAGTAAATGTTATACTGGAATTTATTGTATTTGCATATGTTGAAATTGTATTGTAATATACATTCATTTCCGGACCAGTAAATAAACTTGTCTGTGACCCATACATTATGGAAGTATTAGTAATTCCATCTGTTTGATAAATGACATACATTAAAAGTTTACTAAAGCCTTTAATTGTGTCTTTAAATGGTTTTGTTGATATGATGGTTGTATCCGCAGGATTTGCTTCCACCGCATCACTATAATTAACTACACCAGAAACTCTATCGGTATGGTCTTTAAAATTGGTTGCAGCTGTAATTAAATTATTTGATGAATTAGCAACATTTGCCATTACATTTGATACACCAATATTAGTGTAAGTTACGATAGTGCTTACAACATTTTTTATTGCATTTGCAGAAACAGCAATACTAGTTGATATTGCACTTAAAGGATTTTGATTGTATCCACCAGTATTACTTGTTGCTATATCCTCTGTTTGCCAATCTTCAATGATTGGAGGAAGAGCCTTCAGGTGGTCTATTGTATCTGAGGAGAAATCTGTTATGTCTCCATGTGGATCGCTATAATTGTATCCTAAATTTTGAAATAATGTTGCCATAATTAAGCGCTCACAGTTGAATTGGTCGTAAGTCCAGTTGGACCTTTTGGTGTTGGATGAATATGAAAATTATAAAGAATATCATTGATAAAATCAGCACCTAAAATAGAAGTAGATATACCATGAGTTGCTAAACCAGCGTTTAATTTCAAAAAGTTTCCAACTGGTGCATTAACTGAACCTAATGCTGTCATTGAGCCCACAATATTAATACAACCAGGAGCAGCAACTGGTGTCGCTGGAGTTGGAATACCTAAACTTAAGCCACCAAGTGATGATGTAAATCCAAAAGGTCCTGCATATACACCCATACCTGCATTAACTCTAGATTCAGCAGTAAGACTATCACAAGTGATAGAACCACTAATATACAAATCTGAAACTAAATCTAAACTTTGTCCAGACGAAAATCTCAATGAACCGCCAAATCTTTCATTTGCACCAATTTCAACATCACTATCGCCTTGAATTGAAATGTCTTTGACACCCCTTACATTCATCTTACCTTTAACTGCAAGATTATAGTCACCATTAACTTCTTGATTAAAATCACCATCAACTTGCATACTACAGTTACCCTTAACTATAATATTACAAGCACCAGAAACATAAACATTCTTTTTACCTATTGTGATATCAAAATTTTCACCAAATACTTTTACAACTTGGTCACCGTTTGGATGCATTTCAATAAAGTTTTTAGACTTACCATGTTGTATACAAACTCGTTCTCTACCAGGAGTGTCATCTAGTTGAATGGAGTGTCCAGATTCACTATCAATTATTTGATTATATGGATATAATGGTGGATGGTCTGGATCCGCAGGTGAAGCTGGTTCAGTAAATAAAACTGTTGACGGGTTTGATGCTAAGGCTGCAGTTATCGTTGCATAGGCCTTATCGTAATCACTATTCGTTGCCATAATATTTCCTAAGGTGTAGATTTCTTCAAAAAGTCTGGATCAGCAGGTACTTCTAATGCAGATGGAACTGAACCTGAATATGCAGTAATTGTTGCATTTGCAGCTGTAATATCCGACTCACTAACTGGTGTTATTAATCCTACTGTAGCAGAAGCTGCAATACCAACTGATAACGCAACAACAGTTGTTGATGCTTTTAATAACTCACCAGCAGCACTAGCAGCATCTTTTATTGCAGCTGTCAATTCCGTAAAATCTTTTCCAGCATCAGCAAATGGAACTTCTGCCGAAGATTCCGCCCATGCATCAACAAAAGCACTTACTATACTTTTTAATAATTTTGTCAAACA
>Ga0114980_10002689_pt1 | contig 12388 bp, 17 predicted proteins | sample S_140806_EF_Meta_FD_87018 | JGI IMG/M metagenome (GOLD analysis project Ga0114980, IMG submission 87018) | Freshwater microbial communities from Lake Simoncouche, Canada to study carbon cycling - S_140806_EF_MetaG | ecosystem: Environmental > Aquatic > Freshwater > Lake | place: Lake...
AAGCTCCACTCCCGATACAGCCGTTGCTATATCTGTAATAGCCTGTGTGCCAAGCGATGTAACCGTGTGCGCTGGCACATGGGCGTTGCTAATAATAATAGTTGAAAGTGTCGTAGGTGACTGGTTGCCGTCAAGAATAGGGAGTGCCATATAGCTGTCCTCTGTGTCAAATAAGAGCTAGATACTGGGAATTCAGATAATCACTGAAATCCAAACTTCGAATTCCAACATTTGTAGATGGAGTGCAAATTACTGAAAGGACAAGCCCCCTATTCCAAGCTCTTTTAGCTATTTGTATAGTAGGAGTTTGAGAGGAAATCCTTGCCATATAAGTCTTTAAATATACTGAATGACTTGTGATTTGATCAACCAAAGTAGTTGAGTTGTCGTATAAATGAGCAAAAATATTAAGGTATTCAGCGTCAAATGCATCCTTTCCAATTAAAGCGGAGCTATTGGAGTAGTTTACAGCCACCTCCATTTCGTACACTCCGGAATATGGAGTAACCAACTGCCGAATGGGTTTTGTGGATACCGTAACATATGGGAAAAGCTTGGCTCCTACTCTATTCGTTCCGTAAACATTCACGGTTGTTGAATCGTTTATAAGTGATGCAACAGCGTGTTCCAACTGATAATCCGGCGACTGGGTAAGGCTCATGGAGTTGTTACCTTAATATCCATAATAATGTCTTTTGCCCAAGTGCGAGAAGGAGCAACGATCCTCTGGCCAATTCTAGCAATATCTGCAATATAAAATGTTAAGTTTCCGGATGCCGTGGTCATCTGGGAAGCAATATTTGGATCTGTATAAAGCGACTGCTGAATGCTTGCAAACACAACATCGTATGATTGATCCGTTGAGGTATCAGCCCTAGCCACATAAGAGATCGTAGCCGTAAGATCAAAAACTCCGGTAAACGGAGCGATCTCTTCAGAGTTGATCTGGGCTACAATTGATACAAACGGAAGCAGTCTTCCGGAGATTCTTTCGGATGTATAAATGTTAACGCCTGTAACGCCACCAGTGGTTAAGGCAGTGGCGAGGGCGTTTTCGACATCTCGCTCAATTGATGTGGTCATCCGGTAGTGATGTCTGCGACATCGATATTATAGGAAACACCGTCTGCCGAAATAGTCCAGCGAGCCACCATTCTTTCCGTTCCACCAATAGTACAGAGTGACCCAATTGTGGGGGGAGCCGAAATAGCCGTAGCCTGTACGATCAATGTCTGCGTAATGGTATAAACTTCACCACCAACTTCAAGCTCTGAAGCAAAGGAAAGATCTGTAACTGAAGCAGATACGGTATTAACAGCCAGTCCGGTTACGGTAGTGTACAAGTCAGAAATAAGCTCCGACAAGTCAGTATTGAGTACATTTGTATCTAGACGGCCAGCCATATTACATATATAGCTCTGTCAAGGAATGCCACTGGTTGACCACAAAGACGCTTTAAAACGGCATTATAGAGCGATTTTAGGCCATTTAAAGGTGTATAATATTTGCACCTAGCGTGTAATCATCCTGATAATTGCCTGTGGGGATTAGGTCACACGATTCCCTTACAGCAGATGCAATAACCGCCCGAGAAGAATTTATCCCCATAAAGTTCCTAGCGTTCTGAATCAAAAACGGCATATAGACAACAGAGCTACAACTGATCGCCGTGAGTCCGTTAATGTCCAGTTCCGGTGGGCATAAAACTACAAGATTGTCCTTTCCGTAAATCGATATGGCTTTCTTGATAACATTCATCGGATCGTGACGCACGATCTGGCTTATCCCAAAAGGAGCAACCAGATCGTACACTCCCATGTCCGGAGCCATCCAGATATTATCTAAAACAATCCGTTCATCCACAGCTTCCGGATATTGTTGGCCAAATACAAACTCTTCCCACCGTTGACCGCTTGCCCTGTATTCATCGTAAAGTAACGGCCAGACCTCCCTGTTAAATACAAAATCAAACTTCTCGTATGAAGCATTAATCTTTTTGTGCTTCACATAGGTTGTGCATTTCAGAATATCCGCATATTCATCCTTGCACTCAAAATAAACCTCGTCACCCCTGTCGGCCAATAGCTTTGCAACTGGCAACATCCTTACGACATCGCCAAGCCTTTGATGATACTGAATTAAGACCTTCACCCAGCAAAGTACTCGGTGACTTTATGCTCCAAGGCTTTCTCGGATTCTAGTAGCTGGATCTTTCTACCTTTGGTATCCCTAGATTTGATCGCCAAGTCTGCGTTGCTCTTTGTGTAGGTATCCAACTGCTCGTTATCCATGCTTCCACGGAGCCTAGCCGGAACCCCGCAACCTGTGCAGAAGTGTTTAATCTGACCACTGAAATCAGTGATTGGCTTTTTCCACCATCCCTCAACAACCGGATGACCGTTGTCGGTTCCTCTGGCCAGATCAAAAGAGGCCGCAACCTCGCAGAAGTAGGCTCGCAGTTCACCCTTGTTCTGCACGATGCTTGCCGACCATTCACGGTTCACATCGCATCCGGCAATCTTTTCCCACATCTCTTTTTCTGGGTAAAGATCCTTTACTGCGGTAAGCAGAGGAGCGTGATGGGAATTTCCAACATAATATCCACCGTGGAATCCATTCTGATTGACCATTACATTATGAAGATCCTTGAGCTTTTCGTTTGCCCTTTCCTCGTTGTGGGGATTGAGATTTAGACCGCCAAATGTCTTCTCGATTACTTCACGGTGCTTGAAGTAGTTGTTCGTCCAAAGACCACGCTGAAATTGATCTGGAATCTCTTCACGGAATACCTTGCAAAGCTCCTCAAATTGAGTGTGTACGCATGGATTCCCTCCGATCATGGCGATGATGCCCTTGAAGTCTTTAAGGCTACGGAGTGCAATTCTAAAGTTCTCCGGAGTCATTTCCCACAGGCTGTCTTGATTCTTCAGAAGCCTAGTACAGTTCGAACAGGCAAGATCGCACTTATTGGTAACATCGATGCAGATGATGTGCATATGTTCCGGACTACGCATTTTGCCGATGGCAATATCTGCGTAAGACTGGCTTTCAAGATTTTGTGCTACCTGTTCCATAATAAAGTCCTTTTCAAATAAATACTTGTCTTTTGCTATGTTTTCCTGCTTTTGCCGGATTTCATCAATAGATAGACGCTGGACAAACTCCGTCAAGCCAAACAAATGCCTTTCTTCAATCACATAGCAGTACTTGCTCCAATCTATCTTGTTTCCGAATGGAAGCACATATCCGTCCGAAATCAGTAGCGGTATTGATCCGTTAAGAAGAGCCTCGATGAACCTAAACGACCATCTTCCGTACCCAGCCGGACACATGGTAAATACCGACCTAGCCATTAAGTCATGGTATGAAAGCTCTCCAAGCTTTGACCGTACATCGTATGGAGTTCCGACAACAATGTCCTTCGACTGGAATTTGTCCCTGAATTCAATCAACCGCCCTCCACGGATATGATCTTCAGGAAGGTGAAGCTGGGTAAGGCTACCCATAAATGAAATCAAAATATCCCTGTCCTTGCCTTGGGGATCTACAGTTGAGTGCTGATAGGGCAGGATAGCTATGTCCTGCTTGTGAATCCCGATGGATTCAAGGGCAATAAGAATAAACCGATCATCCATCCACTTGTACTTTTGATCGTATGCCCTGTACGGATTAGCCTCTCTGGTCATCTCGTATTTTGACTCGGATCTTTGCCCAATGTCTCCGGTTGAAATCAGGATATGACGGCCTTTATAAAGGTAGGCGCAGTGGTTTATTGCAAGCTCTGGATCGACATTCGCAAATTGAAGTCCGGTGATAAACAACGGTACAAAAAAGAAGTCTGCCTCGTTTGGATCTTTGGTTTCGTATTTCTTGAAAAATGTGTAAAAATCCACCAAGTATTGAAGGTGAGGAACGAGCCTGTTTAGCTGTGCATAAAACAGGTTTTTCTGCCAAATCTCATTTGAAACTATGAGATCGTGGTAGATGTAAATTTTCACTTAACGGAGTACCAGCACTGACCGATAACCTCGAACTTGGGTATCAGTTCATCCACCGCCTTAATTACTCCAATGTGACCCTGCATATAGTCGTGTCCGGCCAAGATCCCGCCATTCTTGACCTTTGGAAACCAAGCCAAGATGTCTGCCTTTACCGATTCGTACCTGTGATCGGCATCAATAAAAATAGCATCCACAGACTCATCTTCATACATCTTGGATGCGGTAACGCTATCGATCCTGATTGGGTTAATAAAGTTTATGACTGGCCGTAGGTTATCCACGAATGTTCCAAGCAGTGAGTTGTCCTTTACTTCACTCATTTCCTTGTGTTCATCCGATCCAGCCCATGTGTCGATCACATCGATCCGTAGTTTTTTATGTTGTGCCTCTACCGCTAGGTAGCTTGTGCTTGCGCCCTTCCACGCTCCCACTTCAATGATTTGCCCACCATCCGGAACGGCATCAACTATCTTTCGGTAAACATCCTGATAGTTGAACCAATTTTCCGAAAACTTTGGATCTCCAAAGTAATGCTCAATCATGGATTACGCTCTTCAAAGATCTTCTTTCCAAGCTCGTAGTTTGCCATGGAATTATGCTTCTTGAATACGGCATCTTGATCTGCTCCGGTGAAGAACGGATTCTGGTGATTAAACACAAGATCTCTGGCATCCACTTGAATGTCCTTGGTTCTTTTTGTGAATTCGTTGTCTGCATAAATTCCGGAACACTTTGTATATTCAGGTGCGTAAAAATGACCTCCAAGGTAATCTAGGGTTGGCTTGGTCATAATTCCGATGCACAGCAGGTCATCCTTGCGGTGACCATCTGATACTGCAAGAACTGCTGGCTTGGTGGGATCTGAAAGTCTGCGCCGGATCTCTTCATCCCATCCAACCGGAGGAACAAAATCGTCGGATACCTGAATGATATATTTTCCTTTTGCTTGCTTCATGGTTTCGTTCCATGCACCGACACACTTGCCATTCGGAACAATCACTCTCTCGTTTCCGGCATACTCGTCTGCATCCACATCCACCCCCAAAAGATGCTGGATTTTGTTGGGTTGTTTAGCCATGGATAGCCAAGCCCACCGTGCAGATTGGAACCCATTCGGCCTAGCCGTGGCATGGCACAGGGTAATGTCGATTTCCCCAAAGTTCTTTTCCTTGTCTTCTTGCAGGAACTTGACCAGATCCGTCATGCCCAATGCCCTAGCGCAACGCTGGTAAAGATCCGGAGCCTCCCACTTGTAGATTGCGTCCTTGGTAGTCCAATAAGACTGGTTGGGCAACGGTATTGAACAGCAGGATCTAGCCAGTGCCAAAGCTTCGGTGTAATGCTTCCGGTTGTAGTAATCTTCCGCAATATAATACAAAGCCTCGATCCGTTGAGGCTGTAGAGCATACGCCTTGAAAAGCTCCTCCCTTTTGGCCACAGGATCTGCAAGAGATCTTCCGATGATTGTATGGCATTGAACTCGAAGAATGATGTCCAATTTGTCGTCGGCCAAGGCACATTTAGCGTGTTGAATGGCTTCCTGATATTGTCCGGACAAGAAATGCTCTTCTGCCTTGTAGAATCGAAATAGCCAGTTTTCACGGAGCGACTCATCCAAAATTTTATGGTTACGGATGACGCTGGATTTCTTGTGATCGATTGGCGCATGAACGATAAGTCCGTGATGCGTCCCCATGGCTTTAGCCGAATCCTTGAGTGGCTTTAATTGTTCGTGAACCGGATACCTCCAGTGGAACTTGCCCTTTCTAGTGATTCTTTCACGCACTGGGCAAAGTCCGGCCAAAGGCACGGAATACCCAAAAAAGATACAGTCATGGTCATCAACCCTAGAAGCCATCTCAAACAGCACCTTATCGGCTCCTTCAACCAGAAGGTCATCTGCATCGAACCACATGGCAAAGTCGCTTGTACAGGCATTTAAAGCGCAATTTCTGGCATCTGCGAAGCTATCCAGATGATCCCAGTCCTCGTTTCCGGACTTGTTCCTGTAAACGACAACCTTTGCACCGTACTTCTTGGCTATTTCCCGAAGGATCGGCAAACCCTCATCGGTGTGCTTACCCATGGCAGAGCAAAGCACGATTTCATCCGGCTTTAGCTTTGAGAACGACTCAAGCGATCTGGCGATATACTTGGATGCACACTCTCTGGAAACAATGGCGTACAACGAAAAAGTAAATGGGAATTTGTCCATTTTTGAACTCTAGGAATCTAGGTTAATCTGGCAAGTAAAATTTAAACTTTATAGTCTTCCCAAGCCCCCATGGTGGGAGTTTCCGGATACTTTGTTGGGTATTCTTCGACTGGCTGTGGTTTTGAGCATGAACACAAAATACCAAGCATTACTATAAATAAAAAGGGGGACAGGACTTTCATCCCATCCCCCTTTCTACATGAACTAACCAACTAACCAATTACGAGGCAGAATAGCTTGTCGTGATCAATTCGCAAGCAGTCGAATCGATGACCTTCGTAGTCCGGTTTGAGCGAACTCGGAGGATGTTCGAACGACGACCTTCGTCCCGATAGCTTTCGGCAACGAAAGGAGCAGAAGCATCTTCGCTCCAGATGATCGTGCGACCCACACCACCAGCGGCGAAATCGCCACCCGCAGTTTGAGCAACCGCCACATAGGTTGTGGGGAAGATGAACGCACCGCTGAAGGTTTGACCTTTGGCCGCAGAATTTTTGGCCGCCTTGCCAACCAGAACTTTTTCAACTCCGGCCGCTTGAGCGATTTCAACTTCCGACAGCAACCGACGACTGTCCGTGGCAACCACACCGAAGAACTGATTCTGGGTGAGGGGGCTACGACGAACCAGATCAAAGACCTCTTGGTTCATAATAACAGTGTTGGCCATGACACCTTTCTTCAGCAACCGCTGTTTGGCGGCCGCCACATCTGCCACGAAGTTAACCGTGGAGAGGTTGGTAACAGTGTAGGGAACCAGAGCGTTTGTCGCATTGAAGGTTCCGCTGTCGAACAGAGTCGAAGCACATTCAGATTCGTGACCGATCTGGATGTTGCGGAGGAGGATCTTCGCAGTTTCGGTTTCGAGGCCGAAAAAGCGAGACACATCCGAAGCCAGCGCATCAGGCACAACTTCTTCCAATCCGAATTCCACGCAGGTGAAATTGTCGTTATCAAACGCACGGCTGGAGCGAGGATATGCAGAACCGGGGGCCACTTTCGAGGCATCCGAATTCAACAATTCAGCGTTTCCAAGCTGGAGTTTGAGGTACTGTCCGGCACGAACAGGGCTGTTATAGATAGGGAAAATATCGGTTCCGATAAATCCCTGATCCATTTGATTGGCCTGAATAAGAGCCGTGGTGATGTCGCCACGCAGGGTGGCGTTTGAGGTGAGGTAAGACATTTTTTTATATTCCTTTCTTTAGCGGGTGTAGAACACTTCGATGACATCGCCAGACGCACCAGCGTTCCGGACGACACCAGCGGTGATTGCACCACCAGCAGTGGAGGTTGAAACTTGACCATTGATCGCTTGATAAACGAGCGATCCAGCCGTCACCAAGCTCGCACAACGAGCAAAGTTCGAGTTCTGGAAGAGTTTAACAAAGCCAATAGAACCGCTAACCACATCTTGCTGAAGAACGCCAATAGCGTTTCCAGCGGTAGTTGCGACCTGCGCCGTGTTGTCGGTAGTAGTCATGCTGACGATGCTGTTAGCCGTCACCGTGGAGGCGAAAGCCAATGAAGCAAAGCCACTATCAAATTGAGTTGCCATAGTTTTTGTTACCTTTCTTTAGAAGCTTTTGAAGCCACCAGCGGAAAGCTCTTTCCGATATTGTTCAGTGTATTTACCGATGCAAAGACGAAGAGCTTCGCCCTTGGAGATGTTGCCATGCTTCATCTCAAAATTCACAAGTTCCGCAAAAGTTTCGGGTTTCTTGTCCTCAACGGCGGGAGCCGAGTGAGCAACAGGAGCCGATACCATCTTGGAAAGTTCAGTCTTGATTTCATTCAAAACTCCGGAAAGCTCAACCTTGTTGGCTTCCACGGCAGACATATCCTCGGTTGGATTTCCTTCCTTACCTTTTTTATCAACGGTAGGGGTAGGAGCAGAAGCTTTTTCATCAACGGTAGCTTCGGGAGGATTCATTTTGGCTTCGAGGGCAGATAAGCGGGTAGCAAATTCTTCCATATGCTTGCCGAAATCTTCCATGTTGTAAGAAGGTGCAACCTTCTTTTCAGTGGTATCAGGCGTAGTTTCCATATTACTCAAATTAACCTTGTCAACTACTATACGACCGGAATCCGCTGAAAACAGACCTGTAGGGTTCGAAGCGGGATGTTGAACCAAATCAGCGGAGTACAATTCAGAGCATCTCGCAAGGTCAAAATTTGACCCATTTAGCTCTGATTCTCCACTGAACGAAATCGAAATCCCAAACGCATCTGGGATCTCGGAGGCAAGATCCATGTAGTATTTAGCACGATCTTGGCGACTCTTGAGAAAAGTCAAATCAGCGAGAAGCTTACTTCCGCTATCGTCAATTCTGAAGTTCGTGAGCTTGCCGATAATATCAGCAATCCCTGCTCCGTGATTTTCATTTACCTTCACTCCACCCTTGAATTGTTCCGCACAATTCTTTACCTGTTCAAGTGTGGTTCCGTCGATTTCAAGCTGATGGCCTTTTGCCATGCCTGTAGTTAACACCGAAACACCTTTAAGAGTCATATCGCCACCCTCCTCGTAGTTGTACTTTTTCTTGCCCTGTCCCTGAATAACCGCTGTGGGGATAGTTCCGGCTGGTGCGCCTCCACCGTTAGCACCACCAGCAGAGGTCATCAAATCCTCTTGAGCGTCCTCTTCGTCTTCGGAGGTGGACTTTCCAATAGCTGGTTCGATGTCCGTAGAGTCGCTTCCGGCTTCGCTGTTATTCTGGAGATCCTCTTCGTTATTATCGAAGATCTCGGATGCAATTTCAGCACGGTCAGAGGCATCTGGGAATAGCCCGATCATTCCCTCGTCGGCCACAAAACGACCCATAAACTCTGCAAATGTCTCATCCTCGTTAGGGGTTAAAAGGGTACTATCAGAAGCCAAATTCTTCTTTTTCTGTTTTTTCTTGGTTTCCCTAAAGATGCTTGCGCCTACTGCGTACCGCTGTTTGTTATCCGTGTAATCCTTGACGGCGGTAGGGTTACCCATGAATTTAGACATGAAATCAGCGAGAGACTCGCCTTTTTTGGGTGTAGGTAGGGGCATACCCCATCAAAAAGTGTCAACTGCTATATGTGTAGTATCTTGACAGATTGCATAGCTTATGCCCCTTTCCCTTAATCACCTATTATCCTTGGATTGGAAGACATGGGTGTGCAGAAATAATCCAGCAGATGCAAGTCCGGTAAGTATTTTTGCTTTTAGCGATAATGTAACGACTCAAAATAAAACACTTTGGGATGGGCTTCCTGTTGTCTGGCAACATCCAACAACAGCAACAACACTTTCAATTGTAACTACAGCCACTACTGCGGATACAGGCGGAAAGATTTTGGTCAGCGGTCTTGATTCAAATTGGGATGCAATTACAGAATCCGTCACTTTAAACGGAGTCACTCCTGTTGTTACCACAAATTCATTTATTAGAGTAAATGGAATGTCGATGACCGCACCAGCCAGCGGTGGCACTACAAATGTTGGAACAATTACGGCAAAACATAATTCAATTACCTATGCCCAGATCAATCCGTTGGTGGGAAAAACGCAAGCTGGTATATATTCTGTTCCTAATGGATATACTTTGTATGTTTATTCTGTCGATTGTTATAGCGGTGATGCTGGAAGTGGAACAAACTATGTCACATTTAATGTTGCGGTTACTCCAAACGCATCTCCTACGCCAGTAACTTTTGATCTTCTTCAAACAACTTGGCTTGGTAGCTTTTCAGTTCAAAGGATTGTTCCTCAAATTCAATATCAGAAAACAGATATTGAATGGCAGTTTAAAGTAAATAGCGGAACGCAGAGCGTCAGCCTTATCGTGCAGGGAATGTTGCTGAAGAACGCAGACTAGATCATTTAAAAGCAAAGTGGATAGCCAGCATATAAAAGAAGCTGGCCAGAATCCACCCGATGCAGATGTATTTTATGTCTCGGTAGTTCATGCTTCCTCCTGTATTGCCAGATCTGCTAGTTTGTTTTCGATCCTAGTTTTAACGGCAACGATTGCGCCGTACTCCGTATCAGACAGTACCCTGTGAGGCCATACCTGTCTGCCGTCACGCCCTAGCAGTATCCAGCTATCCGTATCCACTTCTACTGCCCTGTCGCATTTCAGGACAGCCTTAATGTCGTCCGGTAGGTTAATTACGATGTTCATGCTAATGCCTCCTCATATAATTTGACCGTCCTGTTGCACCCATAATAATAGCCACCGCCCAAGTGTCTGGTTGGATAGCCAACTACCTCAACGCACTCTGCTTGCGTCTTATTGACCTTCTTCAACACTTCGTAACAAGCCTTATTATCAGAATACTGATAGAACCTCTCACCGATGGCTACATTTTTAAATAGTTTGATTTTATTGTTCATGGTTATGTTCCTTTCTTGGTTATCGATTCTGATAGAAGTCGGCCAGTTTGTAGGCCACTTGGATTTTGCTTTGCCCCTCATAATAGAGGGTATAATTTTCATAATACGCATAGAATACCTTTTTACCCTTACGGCAAAGCTCCCCAATAATCCCCGAATCTAGGAAGCTCTCTACCAAGTCGTAGAATTTAAAGGCATCTTGCAAGGTTTGTGGTTTGTTCATGGTTTTGTTTCCTTTCTGGTTTATGGTTTAAGCGAGATACCCATGCGGATCGTCCTCATCATATGCCCCAAGTTTTTGAAGCTCCCTATCGACATCGTCTATGGTGGCATGAGCCTTTCGAGCGATGTTATACAGTCTTTCGACCCTAGCCTCAATTTCGGTATCACGAACTGTGTTGGGATAGTATTTGTTTTTAACAAACACTGCCCACTTTCCATTTTGAAGTTGTTTGGTTTTAATTTTGAAGCTCATGGTTTTGTTTCCTTTCTTATTGTGGCACTAGATTACATAATCCAGAGCCGTTTGGCAAGAAGAATCTTCGGCATCCTGAATGAATTCGTAGGCTTCCGTGATAATTTGAAACGGAGTGTTGTAGGTGGTGTCGAGAATCACGCCATCCACAACCGCAAAGGCATGACCTCTTCGAACACAATAAAAACGACCCTTGGAATATTTTTGAAGGAATTTGTTTACCGTGATTGTGCTTCGAATCACCTTGTAGTACTTGAGGCCATTTTTTTTAGCTTCTTTAATCAACTTGGGAACATTGAATCTGTGCCGATCTTTGCGTCCGGCATCTTTACCGATTTTATGAGCTACCGCATATTCGATACCGGATGAGACAGACAAGGCTCGAATGGTGCAATCAAGATTTTCGTTCAAGCCACTTTCGCTCGAACCAGCATCATTTTTAATTTGTTTTCCAGCTTCGATCAGGGTGGGTTGTTCATTTGTCATGGTGGTACTGTACATCATTCCAACCCGCTTGGCAAGCATTATTTAATCTTTTTTTACCCCCCTAAAATTATTTTATTTTTCTGTTGACTGCAAAGCCGTTTCGTAGTACACTGCTTCCATGATCAAAAACATCCAAGACATCCAAAAGCTGAAACCCACCGAAATTCGCAAACTTTCGAAAGCCGAACTGGAGGAGATCGTTCCTCTTCTTCGTGCCGAGTACAAAAGGTACGAATCGTTTGCCAGTCTTATTAAAAATGATTCTGAACGGCGTGAGGCTGTGAATACTGAATGGCGTTTAAGGGATTTGTATGACGCTGGCCGGAACCGCTTGGAAAAGTATGCCAAGGAGGAACGCAAAGCTCTCCGTGAGGCCAAGCAGAATTCCAAGCAGATTGAGCGTAAGCGGATTGAGGATCTTGCCTCTACTCTCCGCAAGAACTTGGTTCCTGTTGAGAATGCTCTTGTTAAATCAATCATTGAGCGTGATAACTTCAGGCTCAAAAAACAGGAAGAATTCTTCAAGACTCTTCCGACTCCCTATGTGGTCAAATTTATTTATGGCTATTCGGACAAGAAGGACGAATTCGATTACAGCGTTTTCAGCCAAGAGTATCGCCGTTTCTGGGAAACGGAACGGCTGGAAAATGATTTTCCTCTTCGCAGGGAGAAAGTCAGCAAGAAATCCGGATTAGACAAAAAGATCGAAAAAGATGCCAAGGATTATTCCAAGATTACCTGTGACGATTTTGCCTTCAAGATCGTGCAAAAGACTGAGCAGGAGATCAAAGAGCGTGGCACTGATGACAAGATCGTTTCGACCTCCTACGAAGGTAATGTGAATC
>Ga0114980_10002690_pt1 | contig 12386 bp, 4 predicted proteins | sample S_140806_EF_Meta_FD_87018 | JGI IMG/M metagenome (GOLD analysis project Ga0114980, IMG submission 87018) | Freshwater microbial communities from Lake Simoncouche, Canada to study carbon cycling - S_140806_EF_MetaG | ecosystem: Environmental > Aquatic > Freshwater > Lake | place: Lake...
AAATGATGTGAAATGCTGCTTTGGTCAAATGGCCTATGCATTCCTAAAAGCTCTAAATTTTGACGTATATTGTGAGCTCGCGCTCGATGTTCACCTTGCCTGATAGCATGATGTATAAAATGATCTGGCGTGATGTGATCTACATTGTTGTTAGGTAACAAAGTTGGCATGTTTCAAAATATCACTGTATATGATTATTTAATACATTTATAGTATTATTGTCATATAAATATGCGTGATCGTGTGTATGGCCTGAGGTTTTAATTGTGTAATAAATATGAGGATTTGATATAAGTATTTATAAAATTGAGCGATAAATTTATTCATTGTCATTTTATTATAAAAAGGCGACATCTTTTCCTAGCCCTTTAAAAGTGCTGTCAAGTAAATAAATTTCGGTGTGCAGCATGACAACGTCTTTTTTCATTTGTTCTAATAATGATTCTGATTCACGGATGGCTAATTCAATTGTGTGAGCATCATTTATGATTATTTCAGAGGTTTCTCTATTTTTAATCAAGGAGTTTAAATGTTGAAAAGACCTATATTGATTGTGTATTATTTGTTCTAATGCTTGAATTTCATGTTGTAGTCTATTAATTTCACTTTTAAGTTCTGCAATGTGTTGTTGTAGCTCTAAAATCGTAGCATGAGGATTTGAATGAGCCCCATTTAATTGACGTGGTTGTGAATTGTCAATGCGAACTATTTGATTGGCTGATACAGTAGGAGTAGCTTGCTGGTGGTGTTGCATATGATATTGTTGCTGTCTCTGCCTATCTAGCTCATGCACTTGCTGCAAATGTCCAACTGCTTCATTTTGGTAGTGTTGGTGTGCCATTTGTAGTTGTTGATGATGATGTTGATTTTGCGGTTGATACCATTGCGCGTGTTGAAGTTCTTGATTGTAATGATCAGCGCGTTGCCTATTTATTTCATGTTGCTGCATGTGATGATTGATGACTGTGTCCAACTGATGTTGCATTATTAAAATAATGAGGTAAATTATTTAAAGTATATTTATAGTGTATTTATATAAAATCTATTATTTATGGAATGTCTTTCTTTTTATGGCGCGCCTGAGGTCGGATATAGTTGATTGATAGTTTTTCTTCGTGTCTATTACTTAATAATCTAAAAAGGTCTCCAACTGATGATTGTGTTGAAGACTTAACTGCCCAAAGACCGCAAACTAAAACCAGGACCAAAAATAGCCCTAAACAAATTAAAAACATGAGCGATGTTGCAGATAGTATTTCACCTCTACTGTGACCCCATTTAGAGGGCTCTATTATAAGAAGTGGCGAATCAGTTGGCGGGGTCACAAGATGTGAGCTAGGCGTATTTTGAGATAGACTTATGGGAAGTACAGTTTGCTGTATTTGAGGCTGACCTAATGTAATGCCAGGGGCATTTAGGCACGTTGAAAGAAGAGCTTCTGTTTGAACTTTATGCAGTACTATATTTTCCAAAATCCATTGTAGATAATTGCTAGCAATACACTGAGGTGCCAAAATTGTACACGTGATGGCTCCCATGGATGGTGATATGATATTAATTATACATTCTTGGAGAGTTCCATACTGCAGCCAGTTGATCATGTCATTATTCAAATCATAGCATTGAGTTTCTTTGATGGCGGTGAGCCCATTTCCAGATATGGTACTCCTTATGTAGAATGCCATTTCTGAGCCGGAAGTTTGCTTGCATTGCAGTGGCGAAAAGGATGACTCAGATTCAGTAGAGCAATTGGTGCCACATAAATGTGGAATACCTTGGATGCAGTAGGGTCCAATAGGACAAGGTTTACATTTTTTTTGTTGAATAGCGTCGCTTTGATTGCCATACTCGAGTTTCCAACCGTCATTACAACCTGTGACCCTGCATGTATTAGGCTCCACGTATACTTCACCATCTCTGTTAGAAATTTGTGAGAGCTGGGGACATGACAAACAGAAGCTGTCGCTTGTATCCAAGCACTGTGTTTGAAAATATCCAATTCTACAATTTTGATGTTGGGTACAGGGTCTGCAGGTGGATATTCCACCGGGATATGTGGGCGTCGTGCTAAAATATCCACTATTGCAAATCCACGAACAATTATTTTGAGAGTTTAAGCCTACTTTTGTAGCATGAAATGGGAGAACTTGACCACATGGTTTAGGTTGAGATACTAAAGCGTCAGAATGACAAAGATATATTATTAGTATGTCAAATAAAAAAATGTATTTCATTTTAAGCATTATTGTATTTGTTTGCTAGCATCAGAGTATATATCAATTACTTTAGATAAATATGTGTATGATGAGTGAATGGTTGTATTTTTATATGTTTGTGATGGTGGTGATTGGAAGTGCATCGGCAAGTACTGGATCAGATGCTGTAAAATTATCATGGCAATGCGCAGGCACATGTTGGTCTCATCCGTCTGGTGTAGGACTTCACGATATAATGTCACATTTGTGGAACTGTTCACATTGTGATAGTTGTGACTATGGAAATTATCAAAATTATGAAAATGGTTGTATTGATTGTGGCGCATTATACACTCAAAATAAAGTTATGATACCTACAATACCAATATCAACGGATGATGTTTGCAATAATGACCTATATTCTACATGTCGCAAAAATTATTACAAGATAGCTGATGGGCTGTGTACAATATGCAAAAATTCACCCAATGCACTTAACTGTGGTGATGGAAAGTACCCGAAGAGATGTATTTCTGACAGTGATTACCAATGTGATCAATGTGATTACCCTGAGATATTGGATAATGATATGTATAAATATGGATCTGGGAGTCTTTATGATGATTGTTCTTCTTTTGGTAGTATAGTAGATGCATCAAATTGTGCCTGGCACTTAACTCCTAAATGGAATGTAGGTAAGTGTGAAATTTTATGTAATAGTGGATATGTGCCTACGGATTCCACTGGAGATTTTCCTGTATGCAACAAGTGTGAAACGTCTTGTCCATTGGGTTCAAAACCACCCACATGTTCAGGTGGCAGGACCCCAGAAATAAATAAAAGGGGTGAATGTGAGCCATGCAATCAAACTATTACCCTTCCAACTCACGCTGAATGGCTTCCAGACTGTGCCTGGAAATGTTCAGAAAAGGGGTATTGTTTGAGTGATGACTCACAGGGGTGTGAAGAGTGTATACCGTCTCTCGCTACGTCATGCCAGGAAGGTTATTATTTTATGGGGTGTAAAAATGGAAATCAAGGGCAGTGTGTTGCCTGTTCTGTCACTTGTCAGAAAGGAATATCATATCTTAGAAATGACATATACTTAGACACCTGTACGTGTGCAGATTGTACAAGGCCTGTTTTTGGTATGTCTTACACGCGAACTAATTGCACAAATATGTCAGATGCAGTTGTTGTACCATGTTCAAGTGTTTGTGAGATTGGCTATTACAAAACCAAAGATTGCACTTTGTGGGCTGATATTGTGTGTGTAAAGTGTACAGGTGCAAAACAAGGTCTTCTTCTAAATTTACCTTGTCAATCTAATCATGATGCTGTATATGGACCTTGTCCATCTGGAAGGGCCTGTGATGGGAGCAATATTTCGTATATGTGTTCAAATGGTAGATCAGCCGTAAATGGGCTTTGTTTTTGTCCAAATGCTACTGTTTACAATGAAGGTGCCGCAAAGTGTTATTCTATTGATTGTGGCCTAAATGGTTTGTACCCAAATGTAAAAACTGGGAAATGTTCTAATTGTTCTGCTAGCTTGGATATGGGGGTTCAGGTTATATCAAGGAAAGGTATATTAGGTTTAGATGCATGTGGATGTCCTAGTGGGTATTTTGTAGAAAAAAATGTTCAGTTAGGCGTCATTCAATGTTGGCCATGTGGAGATTTGGGATGTTCTAGTAATCTACAAAGACAAACAGAATGCTTAGGATTTGATTTAAATGAACTTGTGTGTACATGCGCACCTGCTCCTGGATCCTACGTAGATGCTCTTTCTACGGAATTGTGTTCTTTACGTTGCTCTGCTAGATATTTACCTACTGTGTCAGATACTACTACTATATTTTCTGGCTTGTATGATAAATTTAATTTTTTTTCTTGAACGATGAGTGGCGCATCACAACAAAAAACCACAAGGTTAATTTTTGAAAATGATTATAATACCTGGGATGATTATACATTTGCTAATATTTATGGTTATAAAAATATGGTGGTTTTAGATAGTGAAATCGCCTTGGTTTTGCACAATAATGGTAAAAATTTGACTGCCATTTATTTGCATACTGCCGTGGCTGTTTCTCTTGACCTTAGTATATTACAATATGGAAGTAGGGAGTTTGCTGAAAACGTTGTCATCACATCCATTGTTGCGCATGAAGGAACTGGCGTGAGTAGTCTAGCGTGGATTTCATTTACTTTTTGGGGTAATTGTGTAGACATTGAAGATAGAGAGATTAAGCTAAATTGTTCTGCTGTAGAACTTATATCAGTTCAAAAACTTTCCGACCTGGATACTAAAATTGACAATTTTTGTACTAGAATGGGGATAAATATATGCATAAAAATTAACGTGGATTGGGGAAAATATTTTGTTTCTACAGGTACTGACCGTAAAATACACGCTATGACATTGAGTGGGGATGGTACTACTCTTTATTTATTATTAGGCGATTTTGACAAAGAAGGTGGCGATTCTGTAGTTTATTATAAGGTAATATTTTACAGTCCTAGTGTGTCACCTTCTCAAAAAGAACGTGATCCATTATCTGCACCTATTACTAATTCTATACCTACCTCCCTAATAAAGGATATAGCCATTGGAGTAAGAGGTATATACGCTTTATTTACTGATTCAAGAATAGCATTATATTCAACTTCAGAAAATGTTTGGACGTGGTTAGAGTGGTGGATTATAAACAATAGCGACGATAATAATAGCGACAATAATAATACAGTTAGTCAAAATTTAGATAAAATTGCAAATTGGGATAATTTATTTGAAATAACACATAATCTATTGGCTGTACAATCAAAAACAACTGGAAAATTAAGTTTTTTGGAATTGTGGAATCATATGGCTTCATCTTCTGATAATTTTCCTTTTTCCCATGTTTCTCCGTACGGTTTACCCACTATATGGGCATATAGACGCAGTGACATAAATACATTGGTTGCATTAAATGGGACACATTTGTGGGTATTGAATGATGCTGCATTCTGTTCAATAGATACTATATCATATTCCAAGGGTTCCTCGTGTGTTCCTGTAAAATGTAGGTATTTTGAGCCATGCGGCCCTAACAGTGTAAGATCATTGGGAGCATCATTTTGTGGATGTAAACCTGGTTTTAAATTGACTCCTCCCAAAATGATTGATGGGAATGTGCATTGTGTTGCATGTTCATCTTCCTTAAGCGAATCACTCTATTGTCCTGGTGGAACATCTGTTGCACTAACATGTCCTCTTAATTCCTTTTCAAGGTCATTATATGCATCGAATGTATTAGACTGCCAGTGTCAACCTGGATATTACCATTTTTCATCCTTGTGCTTACCTTGCCCAGTGAATATGTGGTGTCCTATGAATGGCACCACCACTCCAATACCATGCTTTGCTAGAGGATCAACTAAATATGAAGGCGCATTATCTCCATTAAGTTGCATATGTCCACCAAGAACGCATGGTATAACATGTGAACCATGCGGGGATGATGTAGAATGCGTATCATTAGCGCCAAGTACTCAAATAACATTATTATCTGTTTATGTAAACGGATGGGGTCCTATTTGGGGGCAAGAAATACCTAGTTTATGTTTATTTCCTTTAATGGGCGGTGATACTAGCGCATATTTTATATATCACATGTATGAAGCTGGGGATTCCGCTAATACAAACTTTGATTCAGCTATTATCAATTCAGATACTCTTTTTTGGAGTTGGACATTGGTAATCAAAATGGAAGGTATTATCACGCTTCCAGATGCAGCTTCAATATTTGGTAACATAACATCTTGCATTTCCATCTATGGATTTAGAATAAATATGTATAATATTTTGGATACAAAAAGTGGACAAGATTTAAATACTCAAGGTATAATTTTACGAGAAACTAGAACATGTGGTGGTTATTATTGGGAATGGAATGGGCTGGAATCTCAATCAGATTGTACTTGCATTGAAGGATATGAGAAACTGAAGACATCTAAGTTTAGTAGCAGCCAGTGTTTTCCCTGCATGAACGGGACAGTACGTCCACGTAGGTCAATTTACGGATGTACAGCGTGTACTGGCGTTTATGAACACGCGCCTTTCTTGGGTATGAAAAAGTGCACGTGTATTGATGGATATGTCAGATCTACGCTTACTGAATTATGTGAGGATAGAAGAGAAAGCGAACCATCGTGGTATCCTGAGCTTAGTTCTCCTAAGATTGTTATTATAATTGCCTTTGGTATTGGGGGCATACTAATGATAACGTCTATATTTTGCGGACTCTTTTTTTAAAAAAATATTTTGGTATGAAATCCATTTAAAAAAAATTGAATTGATGTACATAAATGCAATAATATAGTAAATGTATTTACTAGGTTTGGCGAGATACTAAATTATGGTCTAGCTTAACGCGAAGACTAAATCTTGGCTTATTTTTTAGAAAATACTATGTTAAATATGAGATATGTGATGGCTTGATTCAAAAACTTTAATTGAGTCCCCTTCGGGCCTTCGGGCCCCCTTCGGCCCTTCGGGTGACCTCGCTAAACGCGCAGAATGTATTTAGATTATTCTAAATCTGAACTATTATCATCATCGTCATCTTTATCTTCTTCAACTGAACGATACTTTGATTTTTTCTTCCTTTTCCTTTTATGTTTATTACCATGTAGGTAAAAATAACTCATAATTATACATGGACAACAAATTACCAGTACAAATAAACTGATCAACAAAGCTCCTGCAATTTTATCATCTATTCCATCTACAATATGGCCAAAATCAAAACCACATGTTATGCAAAATGAATTATCCGTTGAATTATCTATATGTGGTTTAGGTGTAGAGGTAACTGTTATATTTAGTGTATTATTATTACCACTCATAATAGTTTTTTATTAATTCTTTATTTATATATTATATATACATTTTTGCATAATATATTTATATGCTTCATAGAGTATTATTCTACTCGTCAGTGATTTCTGCGCCAGAGGCATAAAGAAGCATTACCACAGCCCCTGAAAAAATTTCGATTATGGCTTGACATATAGATGGAATGACAAATATAGCCAATGCTAATGCTATCAATGCAAAAATAATTTCATAGGACATCAAAAATGCACAAAGTCTGTGTGCAGCGACGAAGTCCGCATCTTGGGGTCCAAATGCTATTACTTCAGAGTAGTATTGTGTGGATGATGCGAAATCTTGAAATACCCCTCCCCATAACGTTGATGTTTTTCCCACGGTTTGACACATACTTGTGCTAATGTCGCATAGCCACCACGCTAGTGGATCTTGCCATGATAACATTAAAAATGGCTCTTGACCACATTGCTTAAAACATCTTGGGTCATATGTACCATCAGAAAGTAATCCCCTATCTGAACAATCCAATTGAACCAGAAATGATGGGATTTTAACAGAACTTGGTACCAAGGATCCTAACTCAACATACAAATCATGTGGTAGCTTGGGGGGTATCATCGGCCAACACAACGGCGAAATGTTATACACTGCCCAAAATAGAATCATTGGAAATAGGATTATCCACGCCATCCATGAAATCACAGGTGATAAAGAATATAAACTGGTTAAAATGACAAAACAAACAAACAATAATAATATCCAAGGTAACAGCGGTTTGGGTACTTTAGGTCCAAATGTCAGGGATGTATAATTGCAATGTGACAAATCGCTCAAAACTCTTCTCCCAGTGATATAATTATTTTCTATAGTTTCGTTGTATGAAATATCTGAGATGATAGCATCGACAAACTGACCACCTGCAGTATTTGAAATAAATGGATTGATGATTAAATTATTTATTATATCCCCAAATGCTCCATTACCTTTACTTCTTAAAGTATCATCAATCATAGATTGTGGCGGTAAAACATACATCCAACTCTGATTATCAGAACTGTAATTATTATCATTGTTTGTATCATTTGTCATTTGTTTTTTGTAAAAGTGTATTGTATCCCAAAATGCTGACGCTATTTGTTTCATTGGAACTTCTAATGCACTACATTGTTGTATTGGAAGTGCGTAGTTATTATCATCAACGTCATTATTTATTTCACTCGCATTTACAATCCATGATAATAAGTTTCTATTATTTTTTTTTGACTTCAAATCATCATCATCACTATTTGCTGGTGTGGCCTTAGAACTGTTACTTCGAGTGTCATTATTGTTAGTTGTAGACTTGCTATGAGTGTCATTATTGTTAGTTGTAGACTTGCTATGAGTGTCATTATTGCTAGTTATAGACTTCTTTAATTGCATTAGGGATGTTGAAATGAACCACAGTGAATTGCCAGCTATATCCCAAGCTGCATCAATCAAAACTGGCAGAAGCCCCTCGTGTTGTTTTATAAAAAAACGCGTAGTATCTAAATTAAATAACAATAATTTAGGATACTTAATGCAGATGGCTGCAAATTTCAATGGTGATAACAATGCTGATGCTACGTCTTCTACTAGCAGTTCATTAGGTGTATCATGTGACTGATTATTATCATGGCTTTCTGTGACATTATTATAAAACATATCTACCACATTATTATCATTATAAAACATATCTACCATTGTATTGGCTGTTATCATCCAATGAATACACCATTTTGCCAATTGTCTTTGACTTGATGGTACGTCAGAGGTATTATCGCGTCTAATAAATATTTTGCTACATTTAGGTATAGCTGACCAGTTCCATTTTTTCGGATCATTTTCTAACGTCCTGTTACCGTTATAGCTAACATTTTCACCCTCAGCTATCTGCAAAAGTCTCCTTCTTCCACTACCTCCAACATTTAAAATAGCATCACCTATTGAACCAGAATTCGTTATACCTAAAATAACAGCAAATGTTTTAGAATATTGCCCACCGCTTGAAGAAGGAAGCTGTACGTATACACAGGCTGCTGAAGATGTTCCTAGCGCACAACTTGCTATTGATAAGGTATTAAAATCTAAAACTAAATTTGGATTTTGTTGTATAACTGATTTAATATCTTTGTTGAAACTAACGAAACATTGATCACCAGGCGTTACCAGCGTAATTATTTTGCCAGTAATAGACGGATCACATGTGTGGAGAATGTTGGATTGGAGTATTGGTACACACGCACAAACCCCTGTAGACTGCGCACCGTCCATGATACAAACCGGTTCTGATCCAAGACCTCCACATTCTGAACATGGCAGTGATGTGAAAGATTGTCTAACAGTATCCATATTACTGGATATACTGCAAATGGAAGATCGCGATTGACAATCACTGTTGCTCATACATTCTGATGGATTTCTGCTTCTTATTCCGCAGGTGCATCGCTTTAAATAAGTGTTGCATCCAAATCGTTGGGCCATTTCTTCGAGGGGCACAGATGGACACGATGCACATGCTATTAAATCATTTTTATCATCATAAGAATCAAATTTCAATGGGTCAACTGCGCATGTATCACTGACTGTGCAAGAAAGATACGAATTTCCAGAGCTACCTGATAAGACACTACCCCCTCCTCCATTTGTCATTGAATCTACCCAACATCTAGAAGCTACAGGCTGGATAAGAAATTTTGAGGTGTTATCATCAAGAGCGTCATCTAGCTTGGAGCATTGAACCACCGGAATAAATGAGCCAAAACAAGCTGCAGTATCTGATATGCTAATTCCACCATCTCCTCCTGATATTGCTGCTAAAACATCGTCAATTTTACCAGCTGCATTTTTGTCAAATGTACTCACTAAGCCTGAAATGGATTTTAATATAACAAATAAGGTGGGTCTCACGGCTACGCACCATATAGGTTTAAATACAACCTTCATAAAAATATTATACATTTCGCATAGAATATGCAATGCTTCGCTTATAATCTTTCCCACGGACGATGTTCCAAACAAAATTTTGACTATAGTATCTAATATTGGCATTATAATTTTCATAGCCGTCTCTATAAATCCAATTAAGTAGGTAGAAGCTAATTTACTCATAGCTGTAAAACTAGCCCCGTCATCTGCAAATGCACAGGCTAATGCGTTAACAACAAACATCACCAGGCAATACCCCATGTATAAAATATCCTTTCCTATTTTTTTTATGCTGTTTAGCACAGCCTTTAAGTATTCTATTTGACTTCCTGGACATTGAGCGGCCTGTTGTCTACTGAGGATAGCTAATTGTTCAAGTAAATTATTTCTAGCCGGACATAGCTTTGTAAATGATTCATTTAAAAATCGAGGTTGTGCTACCAATTCTGAGTAATATTGTAGTACTGTATCTGCCATAAACTCTTGATTTGTATTTGACCACATGTATGGCATGTAAAACATCCCAGGCTGAAATATGCAATCTTTTCCTCCCATAACTTGGCAGTTGATATTTGCAACGTCCGTTCTATATTGAAGCATCGCCTGACATAATGTTTGTAAACTTGCCGTAGGGGCTGGCTCACATAAAGTTATAGATCTTATTGTAGTATCCATGCTATTTGGTGAATATGCGTATTTGTGATAGCTATCATTACAAGCGCCAAATCTATTTTTAAGCCATTTTGATTTATCAACTGTCCCCTTCGCGTGTCTTTGAAATTGTTGAGTATTATTGCTGTCATTATTTGAAATATTGTTATTGAAAGTTATAAAACTCCATGCCCAATCTGATTTATTCCACAAATCATTTTCTAATTTGACAGCTTCTGAATAGGCCATTTCATTTTCTAAAGGCACTGGCAATAATTTTTTCGTGTTGTTATTGTCAACGCTATTGTTATTTTTTGTCAATAGGCCATTATTATACTTAAACAAAAATGACTGTGTTCCTAGCCAGTTTAATGTGGGTGATGCATCTTCTTCATTTTCGCTGCTTAATAATGTGCAGACGGTAGGCTTTGATTTACATTCACGCTGCAAATCGCTGGCTAAATTTCTTTTCAAAGAAACAGAATATAACAAACCAAAGCTTATTTCTGGTTCTCTGAGTCTAACTTTCCCAGGACCAAAAAATACAGGCACTGAAGTTTGTCCCATTTGAATTCGATAGAATCTTTTGCTTTTTGCTGTTATTTGGTTTAAAGTGAGCTGTTTAGCTCTTGAAAATGTTATCGAAGAAGGCAATGTGCCTATTGTCTGTGGACACGAGGACGTACCATGAGTTTTATTTTTTTCGATTAAATAACAATAACGACCTGCTACGTTTTCCCTAGATTCTGATACTGATGAATATAAAAATGATCTGCCCATGTGACAATCCCCACCATCAGAGCTCGTTGTTAGCCCTGAAGGATCTTTTTGAACGTTTCCGGCGTTACCCTTAATTGACATTAAAAATGGGGTAAGTCTATGTAAAACTCCGCACTTTGAATTTGGATTTACATCAGCAAACAAATTTTCACCACTCCGTAAAGTAACATCTATATCTGGAGTGTCCATAATTTGATCGCATTTACCTGAAAAATGATTTACAACCCTTGAAATTACTGGAATATTACCCTCATCATCATTTAGGCTTTTTAACATTCCTTTTATTCCACATGGATTATGTGCATCTGATACTAAAATACTAGCAAGGGAGACGTCTTCTTCATAAAAACATGCGCCATTTGTGGTTTTATATTTAGCTAATTTATTTTGTAAACTTTTGAGCCTTGTCAGTGGATGGACACCACCTCCTCCAATATTGTATAGGTGATTTGAGAGTATTGGATTTGGTACTAGAGGAGAAAAATTGTTCACACCTGCGCCCCAAAATGTAAATGCCTTAAATGGGCACGACCAATCCCCTATTTCTTCTGTATTTGATAGTAATTGCGGATATAAATTTTTGATAACCAATCTATCTTCATCCCATTGGTTTTTTAAGGATGTTACCCAATATAGATCTTGTTGACCGTTAAATGCTGTAGCATTGTTATTATTATTGTCATTTGCAGCATACGGTAACAATGATATCGCCTTTACCACCAAAGGGTTTCCTGTTTTTTGCACGTCAAGTCCAAACGCCACGTGCGCTGGATGAATTTTATCTCTCGTCATTTTTAAAAATGCGTACTTTTGGTCAAGATTTGCCTCTTGAAGCAATGTCTGTCCGCCCCACAAACCATTATTTCCAATTTCATATAAAGATTGTATCAAAAAATCTTGATTGGTCGTTTTAATTCCATCCCCGTGTAATT
>Ga0114980_10002692_pt1 | contig 12375 bp, 10 predicted proteins | sample S_140806_EF_Meta_FD_87018 | JGI IMG/M metagenome (GOLD analysis project Ga0114980, IMG submission 87018) | Freshwater microbial communities from Lake Simoncouche, Canada to study carbon cycling - S_140806_EF_MetaG | ecosystem: Environmental > Aquatic > Freshwater > Lake | place: Lake...
ATATGGAAAGAAATGGTGATTGACGACTATCAGTGGTTTCCAATTCACCAAGTAGAAGCAATACAGGTAGATGCATTTGTACAACTTTTAAAATCGGGTAAAACGGTTGGTATTGTTTCAGAAGCAGGCTGTGCAGGGATTGCAGACCCAGGACAAATCTTAGTTGGAGCTGCACAAAAATTAGGCGCCATAGTAAAACCCTATATGGGCCCCTCTTCCATCCTACTATCCTTAATGGCCAGCGGTTTTAATGGACAAGATTTTACATTCAATGGATACCTTCCAATTGATGCGGCCGAAAGAAAAAAGAAAATTTTACAATTAGAGCAAATCGTGCATAGCAATGGCGTTGCACAATTATTTATTGAAACACCCTATAGAAATAATCAATTGTTAGAAGCCATCCTTCAAGCATGCCATCCTAACACGCAACTCTGTATTGGTGTGGACATCACTGGCCCAAATGAATCCATCAAAACAGCTACCCTACAGTATTGGAAAAATCATAAGCCCGAATTACATAAGCGCCTTGCTATTTTTATTTTAGGAAAATAAGTATTTACCGAAATAAAAGGAGCTTATTTTTGTACTATGATTGCAGATGCAACAGAAATTAAAATTATGGAGGGCATCGAATCCTGTTTTTTTTATATGTTGTTATTTTTTAATTGGCTTTTTAGCCTTTAAATCTTCTAGACAATATTGGCCCATACAAGCACAAACGACATTACTACTTCTAGTATGTATTTCATGTATTAGCTTATGCATTGCGCATGCATTTCAGCATAAGGCGAATATTCTAAAACTATTACCAACAATCATCTTGCTATTTTGGGGTGTTCTAGTGGCACAATATCATGCTAGTAGTTCATTTTTAAGTGAAATGGTATCAGCGCAATGGATCATTGAAGTCAGACAATACTTTATATCAAAAATTGACCATTCTTTTATCGACCCCGAATCCAATGCATTTGCCAAGAGCTTATTGTTTGGCACAAAATCGGACATGTCCCCCACCCTCAAAACTGCATACCAACAATTAGGCATATTGCATATCATCGCCATCAGTGGCATGCACCTAGATATTTTATTTAAATTATTAGAAAAAGGCACCCTTTGGTTGCCCAATAGAAATTGGGCAAGATGGACAAAACTGATCAGCCTTCTTTTAATTGTATGGTCCTATACACTCATAGCGCACGCTGGACCATCGGTGGTTAGAGCGAGCCTATTTTTCAGTACCCTATTTATTGGTCGATTTTTTTATTTAAATATATTTTCACTCAACACAATTAGCATTGGCATTCTCCTAGTATTGCTATACAATAGTCAAATTATCACTGGTATTGGCCTGCAGCTTTCCTATGCAGCAGTAGTGGGAATCCATTTTTTTTATAAGCCGCTGTTGCAATTACTTCCCATGGATAATCGATTACTGCATTTCGCATGGAGTAATCTGGCCATCTCTATCGCCGCGCAGTTAACTACATTACCCATTATATTGTATTATTTTCATTCAAGTTCTAGTTTATCCATTCTTGGCAATTTTCTATTTGTACCATTAAGTAGCCTTTTATTATACGCATTATTGATATGGATGGTCTTGCCTGATATCGAACTGGTGCAAGTTGTGATTGCAAAAGGGATTGGTTGGTATATCAAAACGATGAATGAAAGCATCCGCCTGCTTTTTCAGTACTTGCAAATAGAGGATCGTCATTATGACATAGGAATAGCGGGACTATTGTATTATTATTTTTGCCTCTTTGTAGGTTTATATTGGCTTTTAAATAAGTCTCCCAAAAGTATATTGCTGCTCCTTTTTGGGACTTGTCTATATAGTAGCATAAAGTTATTCAGTCTTTAACCCATTTTGTGGAAAATCCGAGCAGTGCAAAAATCCAGAAGCTCGTACCTTTACATATGGAAAAGAAAATACAATCAGCACTCATCTCTGTTTTTTACAAAGATGGCTTGGAACCATTGGCTAGAACACTCCACCAACACAATATCACCATCTACTCTACGGGAGGAACGCAACAATTTTTAGAAGATTTAGGTATCCCTTGTGTTTCTGTAGAGTCTGTGACTGGATACCCTTCTATTTTAGGTGGGCGTGTAAAAACCTTACACCCTTCTGTTTTTGGGGGCATTTTAGGAAGAAGGTATGAGGCACAGGATTTAAAAGAAATGGAGGAATTTAAGATTCCCGCTATTGATCTTGTCATTGTTGATTTATATCCATTTGAAGAAACCTTAAGGACCACGACCGAGGAAAAAGCAATCATCGAAAAAATTGATATTGGCGGGCCATCTATGATTAGAGCTGCCGCAAAAAACTTTAGAGACTTAACTGTACTTGCTGCAAAAGAGGATTATGCAGTGTTAAATAAAATATTGATTGATCAAGCAGGTAGTACTAGTTTAGATCAGAGAAAAGCTTTTGCTGCAAAGGCTTTTGAAGTGGTGATGCATTATGATATTGCCATAAGCAATTATTTTAATCCAGCAACTGGCAAGACATTGCGTTATGGAGAAAATCCACATCAGGTAGCCACTTTCTATGGTGATTTAGCTACTTGGTTTACCCAATTAAATGGAAAAGAATTATCCTACAATAATTTAGTAGATGTAGATGCAGCTATTGCACTCATCCAAGACTTACCTGCAACAAGCTTTGCAATTATCAAGCATACCAATGTATGTGGTGTGGCACAAAGAGCGACTGTATTTGCAAGTTGGGAAGCAGCATTGGCTGGAGACCCTGAGAGTGCGTTTGGCGGTGTATTAGTCACCAATGGCACCATCGATAAAGCTACTGCAGAAGCCATTCAAGAATTGTTTTTTGAAGTATTGATTGCCCCTGCATTCGAAGCAGAAGCATTGAGCATTTTAACGACTAAGAAAAATAGAATCTTACTTGAAACTAAGCCAGGTATTCATTTTCATCCAACTCAAAAAAAATCAATCTTAAACGGAAGTCTTGAACAAGGCTTAGATACTGGCAATTATATCAACTGGGAGGAGGTAGGTGCAAGACCTTGTACCGAAACCGAAAAAGCAGATTTACTTTTTGGCAATATCATTTGCAAGCATTTAAAGAGCAACGCCATTGCCTTAATTAAAAATAAGCAGCTGGTTGGAAAAGGCTGTGGACAAACATCTAGAATCGATGCATTGAGACAAGCCATAGAAAAAGCAAAGCAATTTAATTTCGAATTGAAAGGAGCAAGCCTTGCATCGGATGCATTTTTCCCTTTTGATGATTGTGTGAAAATTGCACAAGAGGCAGGCATCGAAGCATTCATTCAACCAGGAGGTTCTGTAAGAGATAAAGATAGTATTGCATACTGCCAAGCAAATGGTTTAGCCATGGTGATCACAGGTCTTAGACATTTCAAACACTAAGCTTTCAAAATGGCGAATCAAAATAAAGCCTACTTAGCGTTAACAGTTACAAGTATTGTATGGGGTACCACTTGGGTTGCAAGCAAGATGGGTATTAGTCATATGCCAGCTTTTGAATTGGCAAGTATCAGACAATTTTTAGGTGGCTCCTTGTATGTAAGTTTCTTTTTAATTAAAGGTGAAAAAATACCGACCAAGCAGCAATTTCTTTGGCTATTGGGGATGTCTCTATTAATGTTTGTCTCCTCCAATGGGATTGCTACTTATGGATTGCAATTTATCACAAGTGGACTCGCTGCTTTGATTGCAGCTTTGTATCCATTATCTGTTGTATTGATTGAAAGGTATTATTACAAGGCAATAGAGATTACGCCGAAAACCTTGATTGGTTTATGCCTTGGATTATTGGGTATTGGCTTCATTTTTTATAAAGACAGTCTAAACTTTCATGGGAGTCAATATATTGTAGGCGTTGGATTGTCCTTCTTAGCCATGATCACATGGAGTATTGGATCGATTATTATTTCAAGAACTAAAATTAAGATCAACGCATACAATTCAATTGGATGGCAGATGTTGATTAGTGCCTTCATTATGGGTACAATCACCATCATTAGTGGAGACTATATCCCTTTACATCAGATACCTACTATCTCTTGGGGTGTCATTATATACATGGTGATTGGAGGATCTGTATTTGCATTTATCTCTTTCATCTATAGCATGAAGCATTTAAAATCTTCTATTGCATCCTTATATGCTTATATCAATCCAATTGTGGCTATATGGGTAGGTTCTCTTTTATTAAATGAGCAAATGACTTGGAATAATATTGTAGGCACCATATGCACTTTAATTGGCGTTTACTTAGTCAACAAAAGTTTGAAGGATCAAAAGGATCCAGTCCGTGCAATCTCAGATGCGGATGGTATGTAAGTAAAATGTAATGAAGGTATAGTGGAAGGTTTACTTTTTATTCTGCTCTTTCCAAAGTTGATTGAATGTCTTAGTAGAAAATTGCAAAGGAGACCTTTGTTTCGCCCAGCCTTTAAATATTTTATTGACTACCCAATTTTTAATGGTGGCATTGCCTTGGTTCATTAACAATCGATTCATAGATGCTTGTTTCCAAATCTTCCATGCAAATTCTTCAGAAAAATTACTTTCACCAGCCACGACCGACTCCCTTCTATTTTCTAATAATAGCTCGTGCAAATTAATTTTAACAGGACATACTGCAGTACAGTTGCCACATAAGCTTGATGCAAAACTCAAGTGTTTATAATCGTGCATGCCTCTTAAATGAGGCGTGATCACACTTCCAATGGGACCACTATAAGTTGTCTCATAAGCATGTCCTCCGATATTTTTGTAGATTGGGCAAGCATTCAAACATGCACCACAACGAATACAATAAAGTGCTTCCCTGCTTTTTGCATTGGCTAATAAATTAGTCCTGCCATTGTCTAATAAAATCACATACATTTCCTCGGGGCCATCTGTTTCGTCTGCTTGCTTAGGCCCACTGATAATACTATTGTACACGGTGACTTGTTGGCCGGTACCATAGGTAGATAACAAAGGCCAAAGCAATCCTAAGTCAGTGACAGATGGAATGACTTTTTCAATCCCTACAATCACAATATGTGTTTTTGGAAAAGCAGCAGATAGTCTAGCATTTCCTTCGTTTTCTGTTAATGCTATGCCGCCGATATCTGGTAATATAAAATTAGCACCAGTGACACCAATTTCTGCTTGTACATATTTTTCTCTCAAATTTCTTCTTGCTACCAAAGTCATTTCTTCAGGCGTCATATTGATGTCAGTACCTAATTTTTCAGCAAACAATTTAGCCACATCCTCTTTACTTTTGTGCATTGCTGGCGTCACAATATGATAGGGCGCTTCGCCATCGAGTTGCTGGATATATTCTCCCAAATCTGTCTCAACAGATTCAACACCGATGGATTCTAAGTAGGTATTCAAGTGAATCTCCTCTGTTACCATGCTCTTACTTTTCACCAAAGTTTTACATTCTTTTTCCTTACAGATAGCGCCAATAAAATCAAGTGCTTGCTCGCTATCTTCTGCCCAGAAAACTTTTGCACCGCGTTTAGTAATCTGTTCCTCAAATTGAGTTAAATACAAATCCAAGTGCTCAATAGCCTCCCATTTAATATTTTTTGCTTGTGACCTTACTTTTTCTAAATCAACAAATTGCATTTTACCCTTTGGTACAACAGCATCGTACTTGCCAATATTAAAATTGATTTTTTTTCTGTGTTCAGTATCGAGCGCCTTCTCGCTACTTATTTGATCAAATGAATCTGAGTAAATACTTTCCATACAGACTTATTTTTTTGCTAAATGTTTTGCTGATGCTTCTAATGCTTTGTAAAATTCATCGCCGTACTTTCTAATGATGGACTCTTTTAAAAAAACATAAGCAGGCACTTTTAATTTAACCCCAAGATTACAACCCGATTTACACAAATCCTCTCTTGGTTCATAGTTCATGTATTCGATGGATGGATCAGACTTGCTTTGTTGAATTTTAATGGGGAATAGATGACAGCTAATTGGCTTTTTCCAAGAAATTTTACCATCATTATAAGCTTGTTCAAAAGCACATTTAATAATATTCTTTTCATCTTTATATCCGTAAGCACAAATGCCGCCATTGATTGTAGGTGTCACCCAACCAAATTCTCTATCATATAAATATGGACCCACAGTTTCAACTTCTTTGATCCCCTGCTTGGACATATAGGGTTTAACCGTTTCATAAAACTGCTTCACGTATTCTTTTTCTTGATTGTCTAATGGCGCACCAGCGTCCCCATCCTCGCAACAGCCCCCTTTGCACTTTGTTAAATCACAAACAAATTGCTCTTCTATTACTTGGTCACTCACTAAAACTTGGTCAATTATAATCATACAAAAAAGGTTAGCATAAAGGTATTACTAAATGATTAAGATTTCCAATGAAAAGTCTGCACAAGCTGTTTTAAATCCTGGTGTAAAAAATCAATCACTGGTGCGAGTGAGTCTGCATTGGGAGTGGTATCAAAATAAAGCGCAGCCCTAAAAAAATGACGACTAGAATCCGTAATAAAGAATTGATACGGACTTGCTACGTCTCCGCCCAAATGAAAAAATACACCCTGAAGCCCTATTGGATTTTCAAAAGCAGCATCTTCAATGAAACTAGCTTTATTGGAATGGTTATTGGCAAAATTGTAGGCATCGCGAACCAATACATCCAATTGGTCTTTTTCTATCACATTGTAGCTAATGTATAAAGTCGCATTCAGGGTAGGAAATTGCAGGTTCATCCAGCCTGTGTTTTGCTGACCTTCACCATTAGAGGAAACCTTTTTATCGACGACTGCATAGGAAGGAATATCAAAAGCATAAGGTAGTCCATTGACTGCGTTAGATAGGTAAACTTTTTTAGGAAGGGTGATTGCAGGGTAGCCATTCTTTTTTGGCGTGAATCTTGAATTACAAGCAGTAAAACCAATTGTAGCCATGATGGATACAATGAAAAAGAATTTATACATTATCGTGGCTAATAGAAGTGATGGGGGTAATGATGGATTGAACTTTATGTATTCGATTTTTCTGGATATCTAGCGCAGTAAAACTAAATTGCTTGTACTTCACCACTTGTTGTACTGTCGGAAATTCTCCAGCCAATTCTAATATCAATCCAGCCACGGTATCACTCTCTCCCTTCACGGCATCAAAGAAATTAGTTGGAATATCAATAAAATTACAGAAATCAATAATGGCTGTCTTACCTTCTATGATATAATGAAAATCATCAATTTTTTTGATCATCGATTCTTCTTCATCAAACTCGTCTTTAATGTCTCCAACAATTTCTTCTAAAATATCTTCTAAAGTAATGATCCCACTCGTTCCTCCAAATTCATCTACTACAATTGCAAAGTGGATGCGCTTAGACTGAAACTCTTTCAATAAATCTTCGATCATTTTTTGTTCATGTACAAATAAAGCAGGCCGAATTAATTTTTGCCATTCATAAGTAGCTTCTTCTTGTAAATGCGGAATTAAATCCTTAGTATGGATGATGCCGACAATGGTGTCTAAGTCTTCGTTATACACTGGAAATCGGCTGTAATTATGCTCTTTTACACTTTCTAGTAATTCATTATAGGTAATATTGTCTTCCACGCCATATACGTCTAGCCTGGTTTTCATGATTTGACGAACAGTGATATTTCCGAATTTGACAATCCCTTTTAATATTTTCTTTTCGCTGTCTAAATGATTTGGCGAAGTGGTTAGTTCAATGGCCTGATCCAATTCCTCCATACTGTAGGTATTGCCTGTATCTTTTTGTGCTAATTTTTTTTCAATCAAATTGGTGTATTTCACCATTTGACCACTCATTCTAGAAAAAATAAAATACACTACCTGTATAACGCCTCCAAAATCTTGTGCAAATCGAATATTGTTTTGGGTCGCCATCACTTTAGGCATGATTTCGCCAAAAAATAAAAGCAATAATGTCACTGCTAAAACTTTTATGATAAACTCGATTCCTGGAACAGGTATTTGGTCAAATAGAAATAGATCATCAATCAGCATATTTGAAACAAGGATGATACAAATATTAATAAAGCTATTTGCAATCAACATGGAGGTCAACAATTTTTTTGGATCGTCCAATAGATTCACAATTCTTTTGAGTGGTTTATGATTTTTTGTTTTTAATACTTGGATGTCTTTGTACGACAAAGAGAAAAATGCCACTTCAGATCCTGCAATAGCAAAAGATAAAAAAAGTAAGGTAAAAAGAAGTAAAAGCAAACCAGCATCCTGTTGCATTTTTGAAATATCAAAATAACTGGCTGCTAAAAATATAAACTTACTCGAGTGCGCTTCCATGGTGGAAAGTTACTAAAAAATCATTAATGATTTTTGGAAAAGCATATTTTGACAACTGCTTAGTCTTTACCCACAAAGCATTTTGAAGCATTTTAGGCATTTTTGACAACTGAATGCAAATAAAACGTGCTTCGATGGTTTGATGTGTCAAAACCTGCTTGAACAATTTGGGTTGCTTACCTGCACCAATATACTTCCATTGTTTTTGGGAAACGCCAAATTGATTTTTTAATACCGCCTCTAAATAGCTGTCAGAAAATACAGGCATACGGTCCTGTTCCAAAACATAAAACTGAAATAAACCATTCCACACATCTCCTTCACCTCTTTTTTGCAACATCCAAGTCCCATTAAAATTGAAACAGAAAAAATCAAAATGTCTTTTCTTTTTAGTAATGCGTTTTAATTTAACCGGTAATTGATTGACTTTGTTTACATTAAATGCGACACATTTTGATGACAGGTTACAAGCAACACAGTCTGGGTTACTTGGCGTGCACATCGTCGCCCCAAAATCCATGATAGCTTGATTGTAGACGCCTGGTAGATCTTTTGCAAGGTGTTGATTTGCAAGTGTATTAAATAGTGCAATACCTTCTTTTGTATCCGTAGGTGTTGAGATTCCAAGAAATCTTGCAAGCACTCTATAAACATTTCCATCCACCACAGCATAAGGTAAATTAAATGCAAATGATGCAATTGCTGCAGCGGTATAAGGACCAATTCCTTTTAATGCAAGCAACCCTTCATAGGTATTTGGAAAAAATCCTTTTGAAGTATTGGTGACCTGTCTTGCAGTATGCAATAAGTTTCTGCATCTATTATAATACCCCAAACCTTCCCATAATTTAAAAACTTTTTCGTCCTTTGCCTTTGCAAGATCTTGGATGGTTGGATAGGCTTGAATGAACTTTTCATAGTAAGCCCTGCCTTGATCCACCCTTGTTTGTTGGAGGATCACCTCGCTCAACCAAATTTTATAGGGATCAGATTCCCCTTTCCAAGGCATTGCACGATGGTTGGCTGTTTGGTTCCAAAGTAGGAGTTGTTGGGTAAAATAGGTAGACATTCAATGCAAAATTGCCAAAAAATAGGCAGATCTCCCATTGTTTAATCAGAAAATAAGCGAATAGGTAGGGGTAGAATTAATATATAATTATTATATATTATATATATGAGCTTAAAAATATGTCTATAAATGCATAAAAAAACGGACATATCGTTGTGAAAAGTTAAAATTTCTTATATTTAGTGTACAATAAACCCCAAAACCAAACTCCATGAGAAAATCTGATCTCATCAATCAAATCTCTGAGAAAACGGGAATTCCTAAAGTTGATGTTTTAGTCACTTTAGAAACCATGTTCAAAGAAGTAAAAGAAAACTTGGCAAATGGCCAGAATATCTATATTCGCGGCTTCGGAAGTTTTATTACTAAGAAAAGAGCCGCAAAAATTGGTAGAAATATCAAGAAGAATATCGCGGTAGAAATTCCTGAACATTTTATTCCTGCATTTAAACCTGCAAAAGAATTTGTAAACGAGGTGAAAAGCAAGCGTAAGTAGTTAACTTTGCAAAAATCTTTTTGCATTGAGAAAACCACAACTTCTACTCATCTTGTCAGGGCTACTGCTATTAAGCGTGCTCTACTTCTTTACTCCTAGATTTACTGCCAAAGAAGCCCCTGCTTCTAATCAAACAGCTGAAAATCAAGTTGTTACTACAGAATCGATTTTAAATACGGCTAAATTAGCCCTATCTGAAAGCCAAAAAATAGCCTTATTATCTATTGAAAATCAATTGACCAAAGCATCCAATAAAAAGGATAGTTTGAAGTCATTTAAGGCATTATCACAGTTCTGGGCAGATTCAGCCCAAAAACTAGCTCCATATTTATATTTCACTTACAGTGCTGCTTTGTTGGAAAATACTGAAAAAAGCCTCACTTTTGCAGCCCAGCTGTTGGTAGACAATCTATTGACGCCGGATGCACCACCAGCGATCCAACCATGGATAGCCGGAAATGCAAAAGTTCTTTTAGAGAAAGCATTGGTAATCAATCCAAAAAATGACTCAGCAAAAATTAATTTAGGAGCTTGTTATTTATTTGGTAACCTATCTGACAATCCTATGCAAGAGATTACAAAGATCAAAGAAGTGGTGGATAAAGATTCAACCAATACCTATGGTCAATTTATCCTTGCACTTGGAGGTAAAAAATCAGGACAATATGATAAAGCAATTGAACGCTTTTTAACGGTGATCAAAATTCAGCCTAATCATATCGAAGCAATGATTCATTTAGCAGAGTGTTATGAGTTGACCAACCAAAAAGCTTTAGCCATTGAATGGTATACAAAAGTTAGCAATAGCGTGAATATCCCTGAAGCCAAGAAAGCCATCTCCAAAAGAATACAAGAATTAAAGAAATAATATTTTATAACAGAAAAAGAATCGAACATGCCTTGTGGTAAAAAAAGAAAGCGTCATAAAATTGCGACGCACAAAAGAAAAAAACGTTTAAGAAAAAATCGTCATAAGAAGAAGAACAAATAGTTCTCATTCGATACAAGCATTTTTCAATTGAGAAATGCTTGTATTCTTTTCCATTGCACGCCACTTCTCTACCTAGCAACTTTACTTTACCTTTTACCTTCCTTTGTAAAGTGGCCGTGTTTTCAAAAAACATAAAGCATATTCTCGCTATTAGGTGAGTTGTATGTTTTATTAAAAGTTGCTATTCGTGAATAAAGATTTAATTATTAATAGTTCTCCTGATGGGGTTGAAATTGCCCTTTTAGAAGAAAAGAAATTGGTAGAAATACACAATGAAAAGATTGATGCCCGCTTTGCAGTGGGTGATCTATATCTTGGAAAAGTGAAAAAGATTATACCAGGATTGAATGCCGCATTTGTTGATGTGGGATTTGACAAAGATGCATTCCTGCACTATACCGACCTTAGTCCCTATATCAAATCCATTATTAAGTTCACGCATGACGCGATGAACGATCAACATAATCAATTTGATTTTTCTAAGTTTGAATCGGCGCCTGAAATTGTAAAAACAGGAAAAATTAGTGAGGTCTTAAACGGCAAGCCCAATATCTTGGTGCAGATTTTAAAAGAACCTATAGCCGCAAAAGGTCCAAGATTAACTTGTGAAATTTCACTAGCTGGTCGTTTTGTAGTGCTCACCCCATTCAATGAAATTGTGGCTGTCTCTAAGAAAATTCATTCATCCGATGAACGCAAGCGTCTTCAGAAAATGATGGAGTCTATCCGTCCAAAAAACTTTGGTGTGATTGTAAGAACAGCTGCCGAAGGGAAAACAACAGCAGAACTGCACGAGGATTTACTGACTTTAGAGACCAACTGGAAAAATATCCAGTCCAACTTAAAGGGTGCATTACCTCCAACGCGTATCATGAATGAAGAAAGTAAGACGACTAGTATCTTAAGAGACCTTTTAAGCGAAGATTTCAATAAGATTGTAGTGAATGATAAGAAGATTTATGATATCACCTTGAGCTACTTACAAAGAATTGCCCCACACAAATCGAACATAATTAGTTTACATAGTGGAGATATTGGCATTTTTGACCAATATGGTATCACTAAGCAAGTGAAGTCCTCTTTTGGGAAAACCATCAATTTGAATAGTGGTGCTTATTTGATCATAGAACATACCGAAGCCCTTCATGTAGTGGACGTTAATAGCGGATTTAAGAGCGTTGGTAATAACCAAGAGGAAAATGCTTTACAAACGAATTTAGAGGCTGCAGAGGAGATCGCAAGGCAGTTAAGGCTTAGAGATATTGGCGGAATTATTGTCATTGATTTTATTGACATGAAATTGCCAGAAAACAGAAAGAAAGTACAAGAAGCTTTAGAAGGTTACATGAAAACAGATAGGGCTAGACATTCCATCTTGCCAATTTCAAAATTTGGGCTTTTGCAAGCGACCAGACAAAGAATTAGACCAGAAGTCAATATCAATACTTCAGAAGACTGTCCTGCTTGTTCAGGCACTGGCACGATTACTGCTTC
>Ga0114980_10002695_pt1 | contig 12373 bp, 3 predicted proteins | sample S_140806_EF_Meta_FD_87018 | JGI IMG/M metagenome (GOLD analysis project Ga0114980, IMG submission 87018) | Freshwater microbial communities from Lake Simoncouche, Canada to study carbon cycling - S_140806_EF_MetaG | ecosystem: Environmental > Aquatic > Freshwater > Lake | place: Lake...
CCTTGTTCTTGTAAGAAAGTTCCATCAGAAATAATATCTTTTAAATACTGTTTAGTTAATTCATTTGCATTTGTAATCCCTAAAATATCAAGTATAAAATCTGCAATTTTTTGCAAGAAATTTTTATCTTTTGACTCTAATTCTTTTACAAAATCTTCATTAGTTAAATGAGCAATAAACTCAAATATATCTTTTACAGGATATTTATTTTCAAGTTTGTTATTAGATTTAACTGCCTCATATAACTTCATTAATCCTTTTACAGCATTAATTTGTTTTTGGGTAAGTCCTGTTGTTACACCTGAATTAACTCTTGATATAATTTTAGTAGTTAAAGCATGGACTATTTCATGTACTAAAACTTCTCCTAATCTACCATTTTTAATAGTAGAAGGTCTTATTAATATTTCTCCAGTTAAAGGGTTATTGCTGCCATCAAAACCTTCTGTAATTCTACTTGAAGAGAATTTTACTTTAATTCCAAGTTTATTTACAATACCCTTAATTAAATTCCATATAACTTTTTGAACACCTTTTAATGGAAATTTTTCAATTAGTTCTTCTGCTGTATATTCTGTTTCATCTTTTAAATTATTTTCAGAAAGAATATCTTTTTCTACTTGTGCTTTATCTTCTTGCTTTTCAGTTAAAGAATTATTATAAATATCAATATCAGATTGAATTTCTTCAGCAGACATTTCTTCATCTTCTCTTTTCATTCTTTCTGTGTATTCTATATTTGCATCAGTTTTTTCATTAATAATATCTACAAGTTCTTTAAATGACTTAACATCACCTATTAATAACTTATAAATAGCAAATGCTTTTCTATGATTTTTGGCTAAAACTTCTAATTCTGTATTTGCACTATTCCATTTTCCACTATTTGAAGAAGCACTAAAATCATAGGCACCTTGAGTTTTATCATCTTTTTCTATTTTCTCAATTTCTTTTTCAACTTTCTCAATCTCTTTATTAATATTATCTATTAAAGATTGTTTTTCTTTTATAAGATCATTTACAACTTGTTGTATAGGATGTATTACAGTTTCTACTGGTGTTTGAGTAGGTGTTTGAGTAGTAGTATTAGTAGGTTCACTACCTTCTTTAAAATATCTACTTTCTATTTCTTTAGTAGTATTAATAATATCTTCATGAACATCTGCAGGTATTTCTTTACCGTTTTTATCTACTATAATAAAATTACCATCTTTACTACTTTCACTAGTAGATGTTAAATCAAAATCTGGGTATTTACTTTTTAAAGTATTTGCTAAATCCTCATAATATTTAGCAGTTGCTTCATCAGTATTATCTACAGGTTCTTTTTCAGAGGTTTGAGCAGTAGATTCTGCATTCTTTTGAGCAGCATCTTCTTTAATAGCATCTAAAGTTTCTTTTCTAGTAGTAGGATCAGCTAATTTCTTATAAGCATCTATTAAAGCATCTTTGTATAATTCAGCAACATGTAAATCTTCATTAATCTGATTAACTTGTTCAGCAACTAAAGGATTACCTTGTACACCATAAGGAGCTGTTGGATTATCAATATTATCTATAATACTTACTGAATTATCTAAAGCAAGTTTCATAATATCATTATGAAGTTCTTTAGTACGCTTATCCATGTTTTCTATAGATGTAGAATAATGCCACAGATTATCAGTTAGTATTTTATAATTTTCAGAAGTACCATGTTCTTTTTCACTATATGGAAATAAAGTTTGTATAGAATTATTAGTTTTATCTAGTTGCTTTACAAATTTAATAGCGTTTTCAACTATCTCACCTTGAGTTTTAGGTAAGGGTGAATTTTCATCATATCCTGCTACTTTTTTAAATTCACTTTCAGGCATAGTTTTCATACCTTCATATTGATCAACTAAAAAGTCAATAGCATTTTTATCTATAAACATTTTAGCAATAGCTTTATTCTGATTAAATTCTGCACTTAAATAATCAAATTTACTACCTTTTGATAATGCTTCATTTTTATCGCTTTCATAACTTGTAGCTCTTACAAAATTATCAAACTGTTGAATAGTTTTTTTAAAAGTAGGATCGTTTGCTAATTCAGCAATCTGTTTAGTATCTGCATTTTTTTGTGCAATATCTCCTCTAGCGTGAATAGCTGCTGCAGGAGCTCCCATAATAGCACCTAAAAAGAAGTTTTCTAAACCTTCTTGTGTCATTGTTTGTGACATACCTTCAGCTAAAGATTCAATAAAACTATGTTGATCTTTTTTATCTCTGAAAGCTCTTGAATAATAATCTGTAAGTGTTTTTTGAGTAAACAATTGTGCTAACTCTTGACCACCTTCTTCAAAAGCTCCAACAATACCTTCTTTAGAAATTCCTTTAAGTAAGTTTTCAGTTTCAGCAACATAAACATTACCTGTTAAAGCTATATTATTTAATTTAAGTTTATTAGCCGCATATCCTTTAGATAATAATTTAGGAAAAAGTAAAGCATTTGTAAGACCTGTTATAGCTAAATTAGCAGCATATCCTGCATTACCTGCAGATTTAGATGCTGTCATAAAGTATTTTTTTAATTCTTCAGGAGGTTCTTGACCATATTGTTTTACAAAATTATCAACTTGAGTTTTATATGTACTATTTAAAATATCTCTAGCTTCTGTACCTGATTCACCTGCTGACATTAACGCTGCGTTTTTACCAAAATCTACAGCATCTGCAATACGTATCATTTTAGAAGCGTTATCTAATTCAGACCATCCTTTAGTAGCCAATGCAGCTTCATCAATAACTTTACCTGCTCTAACTAATTTACCTAAAGATGCAAATTTACTTAATCCCCAACCAGTAGCTATAGCACCAGTCATATAAGCAGCACCATTTAATGCTTGATCTGACCAAAAATTAGCAGTACCTAACTTTTGCATAAAACTATAATCTTGTTCAGCTTTAGTATGATAATGTGGCATATTAGTTGCTACATATTTATTAAATTCATCTAAAGTTTGATTAAAATCATTGTTATATAATTTACTAGCATCCCATTCGTGAAAAGCTTGACCAATACCATATACTACACCTCCTGTACTTTCTAATGCAGAAGTACCAGCAACCCCTGCTGCTTTAATAATACCATTAGCCCATTTATCTAAAATAGGTTGTTTATTACCTCTTATATCTTGGTAACTATTATCTATTATAAATTCTGAATTTAAATTAGGATCATCTAATTTACTTTCACCAAATGAAGTATTACCAAATTTATTTGCAACATATCCATTATCATTAACTGATATAGATTTTCCTACATGAGGAGCAATAGTAACAGGCTCATCAACATTTATCTTCTTGTTATTATCTGGCATATTACTTAGTATTTTCTTCTACTGCATCTTTTTTATTCATTTCATTTTCATACATTTTTCTACCTTCTCCTGTAGAACCGTACATTAAATGCAGTCCTTGTTGATATTCTTTAAAATTATTACCTAATACAGTAGCATTTGTTAATACAGATTGCATTTTACCTATAACGTCCGAAGGTTGCTTTTTAATATCGTATCTAACAACTACTTCATTTCCATCTGGATTTTTATATACTCTAGTTAAAGTAGTACCATTATCTGTTCTTGATTCAGATAATAAATTTCCTGGAAATCTAGAATCATCTGATTTTCTAGATGTATTACCAGAAGCATATGCTTTATTAATATCTTGAGATACTATAGCAGCATTATCAAAATGGCTATTATATTCAGCAGTTTTAGGTCTTAAAAATACTTCCTTAGTTTCTCCATTAGCTTTATCAGTAAGAGTACCTGTTAAATAAGATTTACCATTTAAATTAACTCTATTAGTAATGTTGAAATCAAAATCATTATTGTGTAAATTCTTTTTAAATTCTTCAGTTCCTTTAGTACCTATTTGTAAATCATTATCTAATAATTCATAGTTATTAGGATGTGTTAAAACTTCAGTTTTTAATGAGTTTTGTTCAGCTCCTTCTATCATATTACCATTATAACCTCTTACTTTAGTAAAATCATTATATATGTTAAGTAATTTATTTACATCTTCTCCTTTTAATTCAGAGATAGGTTTACCTAATGCTTCTTCTACTTTATCTTTACCTATAGTATTAATAGCTTGTTTACCTATTTTAACTACTTTAGCATAATTATCTTTAACTTTAGGAGATGCTCCTGTTAAATCTAAATTTAACCACCCTCCTGTATTAGCTATACGATCTCCTGCTTCTTTACTACCTGGACCTGTACCTGCTATTTGATTACTTAACTTTTTAAAGTCTATTTGGCCTTGAGAATCTACCATTCCAGATCCTTTTAATTCTTTATATTCAGGACTTGTAAAATCTAAAGTATTACCTGTTTCTAAAGATTGTACTAAACCTTGTGATCTAGCATTCTTATTAGCTTCAATAGCAGCTCTGTTATCTTCTTTAGTAATATCTACATCTTGTGATCTATTAATATGAACTTGTTTAAATCCTGCTCTAACTAAATCATCTTTTAAATAATTATTAAAATGTGTAAATATTTGTTCTGCTTTACCTGAAGGATCTGACATAGCCATTTGATGTAACTTATCATAATCCATATTTTGAACTTCATTACCCATACTAGGTAATAACATAGATCTTAACATATGTAAACCTGCAGGAGATCTACCATATAAAGGAGTAACTGCTTCGGCGACTGAATTTAATTTTTCAGGACTAACAGTTTCATATTTATTAGTAGTTTTATTCCAAACTTGTGTTTCACCATTATTAATAGTACGAGTATTATTAAAATCCCAATATCCACCTTCTTTACTATCAGATTTAATATCTCCTATTAATTCACTTCTAACAGATTGAGGATCTACATATTTAGTAGTATTTAAACCACTATATACTTTACCTTCTATGTTTTGTTTAAAACCTGTACCATAAGGATCATTTTTATCCATTTGTAAGGTAGTATTAATATCTTTTTGGTTATCAGGATTAGAAGCATACTTAGTATATTCATCATCATACCATTTCTTATTAGAAGCAATAATATTTAATACAGGATCACTAGCATGTTTCATGATAGTTTGATTTAACCTATCTTGAAATTGAGGATTAGCCCAATCTTCAGGTTTAGCACTTTGTACTAAAGGATCTAGTTCAGCATGAACACTTTTAAGATAATTATCTTTTAAAGCATAGTCCATTGGAGCTGCTTGTATTTTACTAGCAATTATATCTAATTGACTAGGTATAGCTTTACCTTTAGCAGTATTAGTAGAATACTCTTTAGCCATATTACTTATAGCTTCAAGGGGTAATGGTATATATTGAGAAGTATATTGAAAATTCTCTGGACGATTTACGTCAAAACGACTAGCCATATTTATTTATTTTACAAAAGTAAGTATTATTTTAATACCACACTAATTATTATTTACCTTTTTTAGGTTTATATTTAGAAACTAATTGTAAATATGCAGGATCTTGTAACATTTCAGGATGTTGAGCAAGAATTAAATTCATAGTTTCTTGATCCATAGTTGATGCGTTTTTATCTTTATTTATACCTGCAATAGATTTTCCAACTGTATTACCAATATTACCATATGCTGTAGATTTAAGATTATTTGCAGCAGCTTGATTTTGCATATTAGCAATAGTTTGTCTATCTCCTACTTCTGCATTATAATATTTACCTTGATTTTCTATTTGAGCATTAGCGTTTTGATAACCCATATTAATACGAGAGTTATTCATACCTGTAACATCATTTAAAGCAGTTCTAGCACCTAAATAAGTTGAAGCATCTCCACCTGCATTATTTTTAAGATCTTGAACACCTTTACGATACAATTGATTATTATATCTTAAATCTGCAGAAGGATCTAATTGTGTAGGAGTAACTCTATTATATGTTTCTTTAGGTACATTTTGTGATCTTTTAATATCATATATATCACCTGCACTGCTAGCAAGTGCACTTCCTACACCTGCAGCAATATTCATCCAATTAGGATTCATACCATCACCTGGAGGAGGATTTTGTGTAGTATTATTATTTAAACTTTTAATATAATCATCATATTCTGCAGCACTATTTAAATTATTAGTTTGTGAATTTAACATAGGATTATCTATATATTCACTATTATTAAAAGAACTAGTAGTTCCTGGTACAACAGTATTTTCATTATCTTCATACATTACTGGAGGAGTAATTCCTCCATCATCATATTTCTGAATACCACCATAAGCATGATGCCAATGTTTAGCATTATTAGCAAAGTTAGCCATTTGTCTAACATGTGCATTAGGAGAATGTAAAGCTTCTTGTAAAGTACTTCCTGTACGTTTTAAATATTCTGTAAATCTACCTTCATGTGAAGGTTTAATATGAATACCTCCATTAGCATACATACCACCATATGCATATTCTCCTTCAGATTGTTCAGACATTCCTTGCGGTTCTGCTTGTTCATTATCCATTGAAGGTTGAGGTAAATTAATACCTAAACGTTTAGCATAGTTACCTAATTTAGTTTGTTTAAGAGATTCTTGTTGTTGAAATAAAGATAAAGATTGTTTAACCTTAGCTTCTTTCATTAAGTTAGCAGTAAGTTGTTTAAGTTTATTAGATTTAGAATCTTCTAATACTTTATCCTCTTTAGATGTATTATTAGCCTTATTAAGATCAGCAAATGTCTTACCACCTAGTTTGAGTCTATCAGAGAAAATAAGTGTATTAGGATCTAATTGTGTAGGTATTCCACCTTGTTCATGTGAAGCACCATTAAATTGTGTTGAAGTTCCATCAGGATTAAGAGTATTTTCTTGTTTCTCAACTTCAGCATTAGGTTTATTTTTAATATTTTGAACACCAAGTTGACCACCATATGCAAAACCTTGATTACGAGATTGTTGTTGTTGATTCATTTGTTGAGAAAGCATTTGTTGAGACATCTGAGGTACTTGAGATTGTTGAGGATCTGAATATTGATTTTCAGGATTAAAACTACCCATTGCTTTACTTCCTGCAGATGCTAGTGGTGCTGCTTCTGGACCAAGAAAAGCACCTGCCACCATTGGTATTGCTGTTTGACCAATTTTACCAGCTGCGTTAGCACCTTTAGCCCAATTATTTGCATTATTACCTTCGTATGCACTATCAGGTACTACATTAGTTAAACCAACGCTAGATAATCCTACATCAGCTAATCCTCTACCAGCGTTACGAAGAAACTGTCCACCATCAGCAAATTCTAGAGGAGCAATTTGTTTACCTGTCATATCATAAGTAGTTTCATTTACTAATGCTCCAGTATGTGGATTTGTAATACGCTTTATTTGTTGATTTGGAGTATTAAAAATAATTTGCGAAACATTAGGAAGTGCTGGCATAGGTGTAATTAATCTTTCACCTGTATCTCCAGGTTCTAAACCAATTTTTTGTGGAGAAGTATAGTTAAGAGATTTACCTGATGGATGTATATAAGTTTTATATCTACCTTTTGAAAGAGGATCTACGGTATTATTAACATTTTGTTTAGCCCATTGCTGGGGAGTTAATGGAAGTTTATCGTAACGTCCTTTAAAAGGAATAACTACTTCAGTTTTATGTGGCATTATATTAAGTTTTAAATTTTGATTATTAGTAGTATAATAAGATTCATTATAGACTTATACTTCCCTCTATTATAATATACTGTTTTTTAGCGAATACAGCAAATTTATAATATAACATAGTATGTTATCTATCCGATACCCTATAAGTTGATTTTAAATTATGTATTATAAAACGGTTATTAGTACCGTTAGGATATGATAAATCTACTATAATATACTTATCTCTCATACGTTCTCCAAACTCAGTTTTAGTAAGAATAGAAGGATCAAAGATAGATTTAGTATTTATAGGATTATTATCATAATTTACTTTATTTCTAAGTACTTGAACGTTAAACCCTTGCTCAACTTTACGTAGATTTCCTGTAATAGGAGTTTGGTCTAATAAAATCCAATCTGTATTTTGATATTCATTATAACATCTAATTCTATCAAAAGTATCTTTTAAATAGTTAATATTATCAGAATCATTGTATGTAACAAGATCTGCTATAGATGATTTAACTTTTACATTATTGTTAATATCATCTAAATATACATACTCGTCTTTAATAGATTCAGAAATCCATGAAAGATTGTCAAATACTTTAGTAACTATTCCATTAGGGTTAATATTTACTTTAAGAGTAGAAGGATATAACACATCGTAAAATACTCCATAATTTCCTACATTATGTAAATATAGTTTAGTATTAGAAACTTCCTCGTATGAATTACTACTAAATAACTTATTATGGTTATTAATATAAATGTAAGGGGTAGCATCATAAAACGCACTATACTCACCAGTTAAATCTGAAAATACTAATGTATATTTTTCTTTAGTAGTAGTTATAGAATTAAAAGTTTCTCCTGCTTTAGAAAATTGATTTAGAAATGTATATAAAAATTCATTGTTTTTAAAGTCGTAAGTAGTTAATATACCTTTACCTATTATAGGATTATCATTAGTAATGATAGAATCGTGTAATACCTTATTTAAGAACCCTCTAGCACCTTTAATATCTGATACTGGAGTAATAGCTTGTCCATCAAACATGAATAGCTTATTTCGTCTTATATCGCAAAATGTAATAGCATCATTAGATTTGTAAATAGACCATTGATGTTTACTTCCTATATCTACAGAATGATAAAGATGTTTATTAAGCGTTTGTCCTACACCTACATTTAAAGTTTGACTATTCTGATCAGTCATTAAAGATTGCTGATTGATAAGTAATATACCCATAGCAGATTCTTGTATAAAATACATATAAGTCTTTAATGTTATAAAGGCTGTAATACCTCCATAATTACCATCTACGTCATGAAAGTTTAATATAGGAATACTAGTCCAACTATCTGCTGTTTCACCATTGGTTTTAACGTTTGACCAATATATTCTATTATAGAATGTACTAGTTTGATTAAAATCAATAGGTTTAGGAAAATGTTTATGTAAAGTATTTTCAAAAGAATATGCTTGATTATAAATATATTCTTCATTATACAATGCATTTGCTGCTGTAATATCATTTAAGTCTGCGTTTACACGAATACCACTTCTTAAGTCTACATTATACTTAGAATGTGTAGGAAAAAACCATGTTTGGCTATGTGTCTGAAGAATAGTTTTAGTTTCTTTTTGAATATCTAAAATGCCATGGAAAATATCTCCACCAAGTACGTTAATCTTTTTAGAACCTCCTGAATTTACATTATAAAATGCACCACAAGATATATATTCATTTTGAGTTCTAGCAATATATGATCTACCACCATATTGTGATATTAATCTACTAGGTTTAAAATGAAAAGCTAATAATTTACAAGTTCCATTATCACCACCGCCTACTCCTACAGTAACACCATAATAATATGACCAAGTTAAATCGTTTTGCAATGATACAATTAAACATGCTGATCCTTGAGAATGAGAAACAGAATCTACATTTATAAATGTAGTAAAAGGAAAACCTAAAATAGCTTTTTGATCACCAGGAGTAATATATATAACATCATTTATTTTAAAAATACTATAAGGTTCTGTTAATTGATTATATATAAAACCAGCTAAATTATAAAATTTTCGAATAAACCAATGATTTTCAAAAGTTGTTATACCATCGTGACTAGGATCTGTACTTAATGGCCATGTAGCAGCATCTAATACTGCTTGATATTTTTCACTAACGATAATTTTATCATCTTTTGCAAGACTTCCTGTATCACCATCTACCAATTGTTTAAAGGGGTGATATGAAAATCCTTTAACAGTTGCGTAAAGTGAACCTATACCTTCAGGAGGTGTAGCGTATGAATTTTTATCATTAGACATTACATAACTAAATGGTACATTTCCACCATTTGTAAGTTGATTAATAATACCATGTCCAGTAATAGACATATCTTCATCTTTACGTTCAACACGTACTATTTCAAAGCCTGATATAAGTTTATCTAAACCTTCTGGAATATTAACATCAAATTGAATATATGGTACGTTGCAATATGCTTTATTACCAGCATAATACATACTTCTAAAATCAGTACAGAATGATTGATTATCTGCTTGACATTGTAATTCAACTGGAATAGGATCATTATAATTAGGAAATTTAATATCTGCTATCCATTTAACAAAAGAACCTGTACCATTTTTAGCATAAAATTTTATACCAAAACGATATATTTCATTTTGCTCATAACTCCTATAAGTACCATTGAAATATTCTAATCCCATTGTACATTTAGCCAAATTGGTATTATAAATTTGATTAGGTGCTAAATTACTATAATAGGGACTAAGTATTGATAAATTACTAACAGTACCAGCTTTTCTATAACCATGTCTATAAGGCCATGTTGTAGCTGATATATCATCTCTTGTAGTACCTTCTTCATATGAACCAAATACTGAAGTAGAAGACGGTACTAAAGGAGTTTCATCACTTAATAATAAGATATTACCAAATTTATAAGATATATTAGGACCTGTACCTCCAATAATAGTACTGTTTAATTGATATTTAACATTATTATTAAACCTCGCATCGTCTGATGAATCCATACCTAAATTATATACAGGTATACAATCATCAGTTTCACTTAAAGATGCATAATCATTATTAGACCATATTGTTTTTGTAGTAACTTGTTGATCAGTATCTAACTTTTTAACTATAATATTTGACGTATTAACATTAAATCTAAAAGCTCTAGTATCAAAAGTATCTATTACATTTGATATATCATTAGCTACATTACCAAAAAATAATCTATTATCTTTTTGTTCTAAAGTTTTACAATGAGTAAATGCAGTATTTTCTATTAAAAATTCATCTGAAGTAATTGTTTCAAAAGCATCTATATCATTTTTAAACGTAGTAGTCATACTAGTTTGTCCATTAATTAATGCTGTTTCATATTTATTTATATCATATACATCATTTGATGGAAATTTTCTAGTAATGATAACAAACTCTATAATATCGTAATCTGTATCTATACCATCAATTCTCCATCGAATAGATTTACCAGTAAAATCTACAGTACCATCTAATGATGCATACCAATCACTTCCCCCTACAAAATTACTTGTAGGTTGATGTACTGGTACTACTATATTGGATACTACACTATAGTTAGTGATAGAACTATTATTCTTAATTAATCTATAAGCACATTGATAAGTAGTATCTGTACGTAATGAATATATCGCACCACTATCTATTATAACATCTAAAGTAGGTACAGACATATTAATAGATGGTGTTAAATTTAAAAGGTTTGTATCAATAGCCATACTATTTTCATCCTTAACATTCATAGAACGTACAGAATTATTATTATCTGACCAGTATATACGTTGTAAATTACCTAATTCGAAACGTCCTATAGCAGCACTTGGTGGTATAGGAAATTCTTTACTAAAATTTATAATGTTATTATATATTAATTTAACAGTGGTTACCTTTGTTATATCATTATACATTACTTCCCATATTTGTCCTAAACTACTACTATTTGTAGAAGGACAGGTAAATAAATATATAGTCTCTCCTATATAAGTAGAACCTATGATAACTAAATTATCATTTTCTACACCAAGAATATATGGATAAACAGTATCATTTAATGTTCCATCAGCATAATTAAAACCTATTGTAGAACCTTCAATTAATTGTTCTATAGTTATTATAGGTTCAATAGACGTTTCTGAAGCACATGTACTATATTCAGGATTTTGATATATGTAAATAAAATTAGTATTATATGCAATACCAAAAGTAGTTGAATTAGTATTTACTCCAGTATAACAATTGATTAATTTTTTTATATATGATGCAATTTCTTTAACATTAGTAATTTCTAATATCGTAATAGGATCAGTAACCTGTCCATTGATAGTTAATTTTATAGTTCCTGGTATAAATATACCATCTAAATCATATACTTTATAAATAGATAATTTATATATTGCTTTTAAATCAGGAAATGTCATTTGGCATTCAGTACCTCTAATATTAACTAAAGATCCTGTACTACCTCCTACAACACCTACAGGACGTAAATTAGTAGCTTTTAAGTATTGCTCATTACTCTGAAATATCTTAGACATATCAGAGTTCATTCCACCTGTAAATATATTATTTGAATCCATTAGAATCTACGTCTCCTTTCAGGTCTGTTAATGTTTTTAAATGCGTTATTATAAGAATCTTGCATTGGTATTAAACGTACCATAATATTTTTAAGATTTTCTAATTGTGC
>Ga0114980_10002699_pt1 | contig 12366 bp, 12 predicted proteins | sample S_140806_EF_Meta_FD_87018 | JGI IMG/M metagenome (GOLD analysis project Ga0114980, IMG submission 87018) | Freshwater microbial communities from Lake Simoncouche, Canada to study carbon cycling - S_140806_EF_MetaG | ecosystem: Environmental > Aquatic > Freshwater > Lake | place: Lake...
CAAACACTCTGTGAGCATCTCCCAGGCCTGTGGTGCGCTGACTGTCGTTTCTGTAAAAGGACACTCCCCAACTATCATCGTCTTGTTTACTGAACATCACAGTCAGATGGGTGCCATCGTCCAGAGTGGCCAGGGCATCCACATCACCGTATTCACTGTGTTCCCAGGTCAAAGGATAGGGTTGGTCAAATGTTTCTGACAGACTTTGCTTCTTATAATAGAAACTATGAACATCTGTTTCCGGGTCATACTTGACAACTAAATCACCGACAGTAAATTCGTCACCGTGTTCTTCGACCATGTTAGCAAAGTTATTAACATCACCAAAAATATGTTCAATAACATCATCTTCTGTGCAATTACCTTGATATGATAGATTGGAATCGGAGCCTTCCGCCACACCTTGCTTACTCTCATCTTTTAGCTTGTGCTTGACGCTTGCTTTACCTGGTAATGTCTTTGGTTTACTACCTACAATCCAACGGGCTAATTCATCAGTGTCCCACTTCTTTACTTCACCAGTGTCACTGTCACTGTCTTTCTTTGGGCGACCACGACCGCGCTTAGGCGCATCGTCGCTCTTCTTTACTTTTTTGCCACCATCATCTTCATCATCTTTACGACCATAGCCACCTGGATCTGCTTTGTGAACACGACCAGATTTGGTTTCTTTAGTGCCTTCGGTCAACTGTTTTTTACCATTAGCGGCATATAAGTTAGCAACTTTCTTAGATGAATCATCCATATCACCAGTTGACTTACTTGTCTCACTTAATTGATCCATTTTGGAAATTAATGATTTCAAATCCATGATTTTTCCTATTATTTCTTCTTAGCTGATGCACCAGTTTCTGGTCTTGGCATACGATTGATTTTTGACATTGGACTATTTACATTTCCAGCACTCAAACGCATATCTTCGGCAGGTTTTGTTTTTGGGGCAGCAAATGACATATCCATCTTGTCCTTTTCGTGGGCGGCGCGTATCCTAGACATATACTGTTCGCCATATTCTTTGCTAGCTTCTTTTCCGGCATCTTCTAATGTTTCGTGTGTTAGAACTGGACTATGATCAGCTTGATTGGCGTATTGCTCCATTTCACTATCAACACCCTCTGCATAATCAGCTTGAAGCATTCTGACCATGTTCTCGTCATAGTTTAGTAGTCTAGCTAGTTGTTTTACCATTGGTTCTGTGCAAGGATACTTGAATTCTACATCTATAATGGTCACTGGCTGATTTTTAACATCATTGAAGCCAAGAGGATTTTTCTGAATTGGCTTGGAATTTGGTGTACCAATCTTAACTGGATCAAACTTTTGTAAATTCATAACAAACATATCCATCCAATTCTTTCCGGGATCGCCGCAAACGCTAATCTTATATTTGTATGATCTAACGGATTCCATTAAAAATTGCTTAAAAGTCTTCATTATAGTATTCCTATACCTTATGTATTATTTATCATTTTGTTGTTTTTTATTTGCTGCTTCAGCAATCAAAGCTTTGAGTAATTCATTGCGATCAATAACTTTTCCAGTACCTGGCTGAGCATTTGGAGTATCAGCAGCTTGTTGTTTACTGGCATTAACAGATATCTTACGATCAATTTCTGCTTTCTTCAATTGAAGATCAATCATTTTTAGTTTATTATTGATTTTTGCAGTTTTTGCCGTAATAGCATGTCCTAGCATACTACTGGCACTATTAAATATTTCAGCACTAAATCTGGTATCGATTTGCATTCCAAGATCCATTAAATTATTGAAAGCTTCTTTTGCCAAATCAGCTAATTGATCCATTTCGGAATCGCTTGCTTCTAATCCGCGAACTTGAGGTAGTGCGTTTTCTATCTTTTCAATAGTATCCAATGTTTCTGCTGAGATGAGTTCGTTGGATAGTTCTTCCGGTTCAATCGTGTCAGTACATTGTTCAATTTCATCAGACGAGTCTAGATTAAATAATGTTTCCAATTTTCGTGTCATAATATATGTATTTATTACTTACGCCCATTGAAGAACATTTCGTTTTCTGTAATTATTCTAAAGCGAATACCCATTTTTTTACACCACTCGGATGCTGATTTCCACTTGGCCTGATTGACGATCACTGCTGCTTGATCTCTGCGACTCTTGCCCGCTTCTTGCAAGTTTGTTTGTTTGCTGGGTTTGATTTCTACTAGTTCGGCAGTTGTTCTACCGGTTTTGTCTTGGTAAACAATAAACACATCAGGAACATATATAGTTTGTTTACCAGTTAATGGATTGCGATAGGGTATATGTATGGATTCGCTTGCCCACTGAAGAACTTTGTCGTTGTTATCACAGAACATAAAAAATGTAAGTTCCCATCCGCTGCGATATCTAGGCTTACCCTTCCCAATGTATTTCTGTGGGTTTTTAAGTTCATAAATTCCTTGTGCCCATCTAGCCATGTTAGTGCTGTATTAATTGACGGGATTACTGTGAATAATATTTCGTTGAACTTTTTCATTCGGAGAAATAATATTATTAATACCATATAACACTGTTTTAGTCTCACTTAGTGTATTCAAATAATAAGCAACTGTCAGTGTTATTTTCATCTTGTCCATTGAGTCAAATTGACTTAATAAATCCAAAACATTAATTTCTGTTTCCGAGCTTATTCTGAATAGTACTTCAGTGAAAGTTTTGGCAACTTCTATATTTGATGTGTGTTCACTAAAAAATGAATATACGATATCATACTCATTTGCTGGTACTGATAAATTAATATTATAAAAATTATTGAATATTCTAACGGTATTATCAATGCTCATATTAGGGTCCGGGTCCGCGTGGAGGGTCACTTCCTATTGGTTTTATATCTCTATTTACTACAGGAACAGAATTGGGATCACGAGCATTTTTTGCACCAGCAGATTGTGCACCTGTACCAGTGTTTGCACCTGCCGCTGGTAAATTAAATATGCCTCTTATGTTATCTGGATTAGTTGCTGCTCCAACAACTTTTGTCAGAACTTCTGATTTGGCCGCGTTTAATATTTGTGTTGAATTTTTCCAAGTTTTACCCAAGCGTCCACCAGCTTGTATTGCTCTTAGTGCTCTCTCGGGATCACCACTTGACAAGTCTTCTAATATTCCCAAACCACTATCAATCAATCCATTCTTTCCTAGTATATTTTTATTATTTCCAGGTAAGCTAAGTGGGCTTAGCTCAGTATCGTATGTTTCTTTCTCTCCAAATCTATCTACTATTGAATTTGGTGATTCACCATTTAATGCTCCCTCCAAGTACTTTACAGTTTCATAACGAACAGTCATGGAATTTTCCATTATTCCTCGTGTGTCATAATAACTATAATTATCGTGGTTAAAACTTTCAATCATTGGGTTTATTAATTCATACAGTGCAAAACTGTGCTGATTAAACCCGTATACTTTTATTGATTTGAAAAATGCAGTCTTGTTCTTATTATAGATACTGGATCTAATAATATTGCTTGAACTTACATCTGATTTTAAGCCCCAATCCTGTTGTTTACTGATATCGGGATCATATGTATTTTTTATGCTTAATTCATTTACAGCAGAACCACTTAGTGAATTAGCACTGCTTATATAATTTGGCTGACTTGGATCACTGTAGTAATAATTGAAATAAGCATGCCATAAGTGTCTTACTTGATTAGCATTATCGTCGTGAAAAGTTATTCTTATTGGATCATAACTTATTTTAGTTTGAACAAACCTTTTACGATTGTATTGATTCATTTCATGTAATTGAATACTGAATTTTGGCAAATCAATACTCTTTACTAGCAATCCTAAATTAGTGGTTGAAGGAAAAACTTTCTCAACCAGATCGCCCGCAACTGCGACTTTACTTATATCAAAATACACATGAAACAGCCACTTGAATTTTGGACTATTTTCATAGCCAGCATTAACAAAAGTTTTGCTAGCGTGCTTGTAATCTTTTAAGTAAGGAGAGCCGAAGAATCCATCTCCGGCCCCTTTTAGAAATTGCTGAAAAAATCCAGCCATAAATTAGCTTCCGCCGATACCGCTTACGTTTGTGCCTAGTGTTCTGCCAACTGCTACACCAACGCCGTATGCTGGACCATTGCCATCCAATGGGGTTTGTGTTGCATTATCAAATCTAATACTTAGCGTAATTGTAACTGGTTCATTTGTTCCATAATTCAATGAATTATAATTTGCACTGGCAATGTAGCAACCATAGAGTTCCCAACTTTCCAATATATTTGGTGTTGTTACTCCGCGAGCGCCATCCAGAACTTGACACACTAATTTGAACTTGTAATCACTGCCACTGCTGGCACTTGCTTGCTCTTGAAAGTCAAACTGTTTCTGAATTTGCTCACCAACTCGTCTTGCAATTTCACCAGTAGCATCGTCACGCAAATTAACAGTGACTGCCTGCCATGTTGGTTTTCCAGCTAGATATATTCTGCTGTTGTACAATTCAATTGGTATTTCACCAAATTCTACATTTGGACGAGTAAAATCTATTACTTGTTTTGTTAGTTCAGTTGTTGGCTTACTTACTCCAAAATTCTCAAACAATACACGGAATCTGTATTGTAATTTTGGCATCAATAAACCCTGAGCATCACCAGTTCCATCACTGCTTGTTGGTACTGTCATTCTTGCGATTGAGCTAAAAGCCATGGTTTGTATCTCCTTATTATTATTTATCATGGTCAGGAATTGCTTCCTGACCAATTAATTATCCGCTTATTTCCCCAGTGTTCAGAAGACGAACTGGAACATAGATAAATTCAACTGCCTTGGCAGGCTCAATTGCTATATCAATCCATAATTCATTTCTGTCTATACGAGCCGGAGTGTTATTTGTCTCGTCACACACTACAACATAGTCATAGATACCACGCTTACTTAGTATGTCAGCAAGTAATGTCTGAACTACGCCGCGAGCTTCATTTCTAGTGATTGTGTCGTTTGGCTCAAATATGAATGGTCTTAACGCTCTTTGTAACTGATAACGAATATAGCATACTAGACGAGAAACGTTAGTTCTGTCAAGGGCACTTTGGCTATCAAAAGAGTTTTTATTTCCGTAATTCAATATTCCAATATTAGTGAAATATGATATAGGATTAATAAAGTTTGTATATTCAATGTCTCGTAGAGCAACACGATTCTTTGTTGTAACAAATTCACCAGTTGTTGAGTCAATATAACCAATGTTGCTGGCATTATCAACTATTCCACGACGCTGACCCGCTGGAGCAAACCATGGATACGCAACATTATCGTTGTAAATCATAGTGCGAAGTATCATATGACTTGATGGAACAACAATTTCTGCTCCAGTTAAATCAGTTGTAATTCCACTTGGATAGTACACGCCCATGTAAGTATTGCGTGTAACTAGCGCATCTTCACCAGTACCAGTTGCACCAGCAGTATTGGTTGCCCAATTTACAATGTCATTGGCGCTGTCTGCTAGACGCATTGGAGTATCACCAATAATGTAAGCAGTTTGTCCACGATCATTATTTAGAACAACCATGTCTGGCTGTAACTCAGGATATCCAGGAGCAGCAATCAGATTGAAAAATGTGTCTTCTTCGCGGATCTGAACGTTTGTGTTTATAGCAGTTTTTAATTTCTGCACGACCATGTTTCTCTGAGCTTTACGACCCATATATGGAGATCCATCGCTCTTTAGTCCACTTACTGTAACCCATGTGCTTTTCTCGGCTGGCAATGAATTGCCAGGATAATTTGCACTAGTAAAGTAATTTGTGCGATACTCTTTTACATTGTATCCACTGCGACGAGTGTTAAACAACAATGTTCCTGTAGGATACTTTGTTGCGTCTGGAGCATCCAAGTCCAAATAATTACTGTTTAGTAATCCTGCAATACTTGGAAACTCACTTTCAACTGGATCAATGCTTCCAGATGTGGCCCAGCGAGCGTCTGCAAATAGTACACCGTTTTCAGATGTTTGATCTGTGTTGTCTACGCGAACCCATTGATCAACATCATCTACGGATTGCCAGCGATTGATAGCTGGGTAGTTTTCCAAATCACTAGTGTCAATCCAAAGATCTCCATAAGCAAGTGATCCACCGTTACTGTTGGCGGCGGGCTCACTAGCACTAATTATTGGTCCATTTGTATCAGTTGCAGGAGACCCAGATGATTTTGGAAGACCGTTACTAGCATATGCTACAGTGCGATATCCCTTCCACTGACCGCCAACATTTGTCATAATGTCAACTTGATTGACTGCACTAAAATACCATGGTGTGCCATTTAATGGGTACTGTGTTGGTGTTATTTCATTAGGAATGTAATTAAACACTCTCCAGTTACTCAACTGCACTGTGTACTGTGGTTGTGCATATCCACTAATCCATGTAACTCCAGTAATACCACCAGAAGAATTTACTGCAGTAACTTTGACTTCATATTTGGTATTCAATGGATTAGCATCTTCTATTTCTAATACATCACCAACTTCATAAGCAGCACCGGGAGTGGTAACTGTAAATGATGGAATGTATCCTGTTGTAACAACTTGTAGCTTTGCAAGACCAGTATTAACCTCTATATCTGTGTAAGTTAGTGTTTTGTATGGACCCCACTTAGCACCAAGAGTTGTTCCACTGATAAATCCAGCTTGTGCAAGTACATTGGACTTTGATTCGTCATCGAGAACAATCACTCCGCCATCCAGATGAGTTAGAACAATTGCGCCAGTTGGAGAAACTTCAGCAGTAGTACGAGAAATATTTGCAGCAGTCCATGCTGTTACGAATTCACTTGAACCAATAGCAGTTGTATTTACTGGCATAGTAACAGTGTAACTGTCACTTAAGCTAGCATCGTTAGGCTGGCTTACTTTAACCTTAAATGATACTGTAGATGAATTTGTACTTGCAGTAATTGTTGGACGGGCTATTGATCCAACAAACACAGATGGTCCTGTTCCAAATCTACGGAATACTTGAACTGGATTTAAGAAATTACTAACGTTTGAACCGTACTGTGCGTATAGTGTGCCGTCGGGAATATTCTTTCCTCCAGTACTGTCTAGCGTGTTGTTAATGGCCCAGTCGTTGGTGCTCATTGGACAATTTCTGGAGCTGAAACTACCAATAGAAGAACTGTACTGTCCAAAAACCAAGTTTGTTCCAGCGTTTGCAGAATTTGTTTTTATCCATACACTACCACTTGGACGAGGCTGAGCATCAGTGCTTCTCCAGAGAGGCTGCTGAGCATTAGAACCAAAAACTACAGTTGGAGCATTGTAAGTAGCAGGAGTAATTCCCAACTGAGTTAATACAGTAGATGAACCAACTATTCCTACTACAACTTGCTGATCAATTTCACTGTACAGTACTAGACTATTATTCTCAGCAACAGCAGACACAAATGGTATATTGGCATCATTAATAGAAGACACAAGATTTTCTAAAGTATTGTTTGGAGCAGCACCAATAGTAATTGTTACTCCGTTAATAGAAAATGATGCACCCTCTGTTAAAGCTGGAGAAAGTAGTGATGTTCCCTGCACAGCAGGTAAATTGTTTCTCCAACTTGGACCACCGAGTTCAACCCAAGAATTATTGCTCTGCTTGAACCAGTAAGTTGAATGACTGGATGGCTGTCTGGCACTTGTAAAATTGTTACTATTAGTAACCATTGATATAGCATAATCACCAATGTTACCAATAGAAGATTTTGGACGACCATTTACATCGGCCATATCAGCAACTTCTTTGATAAAGAAAGGAATCTGATTTACAAACTTACCAGTTGATTGATTAAATTCAAAAATTCCCCATGAACTGTTATCAGTGTCTAGCCAGTAAGTTCCATTAGCAACCTCGGCAGCAGGGCGTGTAGTACGGCCAATCAAACTGGCAAGATCAATGTCGGCTCGCAATACATAGCATAAGTTTGATAAGCCCAATACACTATATGCTGACTGTAAACCATACTCATTTAACTCATAACCCTGAAGTGAGGTGCCATTTGTTGTCTTATAGAAGAATGGATTTCCAAACAGTGTTGTCAAATCACGCTGACTTGTTACTCTGTAAAGCTTGTTTGCATTAGCAGCAATAGTTCCAGTTGCAATTCCTGTTCCTGCCGCATTTGATTTATTTTGTGCAGTTGCCAAAATAATAAGAGGAACAGTTCCCGGTGCTCCCGGTAAATACTGACTCTCATCAACAATGTTAACTTGTACGCCTGGACTATTTAGTGCCATAATATATTTCCTTTATCTGTTATAAATGTCGTGATCAGAATGATTCTTTTATCACTACAATTATTTAGCAGATACTGCGAAAAAACGCACGTTATGAATCTCTACCGTAGAGATTTTCTATAAATAAATGCATAAACTACTATGTATATGCTTATCTCAGAAAAAATGGCTTCTCGTACTGTATATAAAAGGGCAAAAACAAAAGAGAGTGAGTGCAACACAGAATAAAGAATAAAAACAAATGGCAAGACATCCGATATGAATGATAACAGACCGATATGTAAAAAATGTAACGGCAGATATCGTGCTATTGCTTACACGAGACCATCTGGCAAAATTCAATATAGAAGTTTATGCGAACATTGTCTTAAACTGAAAAAGACTGGCAAACTATCATCGGTTAAAATGTCTTGGGAATTGAAAGGATATAAGAAAAAAGCCACATGTGATGTATGTGGCTTTAGAAGTACTCTAAGTAGTCAGATAGTAGTCTATCACATAGACGGCAATCTAAATAACGCCGCGCTGTCTAATCTACGCAGCGTATGCTTGTGCTGCGTAGAAGTAGTCAAGCGAAAGAACTTCACCTGGAGAATCGGTGACATTCAAGTAGATCATTGATCTGTTGATATAGACTATCAACGGTGCTATCGTTGTTAACAACATAATCGTAATTATACCCAATACTGCTGTACTCACTGACATGCACAGCGGGATACTTGAACTCCCACTCACTAGTTAGCCCATGCTGCATGTAGTCATTGACCCACTCTGGTTCTGGTGAACGAACAACACGAACTGTGATACCACCCAACTTTCGTACCGCGTCTAACTCGTTTACAAAACGAGTATCACTAATTACTATGTGACTAGTATCTTTACTGAGCTTATAGAGCTTATATTCTAAGCTGGCAATCCAAATATCAGAATGAAAGCGATCCCGAAATAAATCAGTGGCTATTCTCTGTAATGCATATCTGGGACTAAAGTTGGGTATATCAAGTCTCTCGGCCCACCAACAATCAACACGCTCACGCCACTGTCTGGATTCCGCGGTATCGCCCTCAAGTAGATCGCGATCCCATCCAAATATACTAGCTACTGCATCCTTGACGCTGCTGGCCCAACTTAGTTTAGTATATCCATGCTGTTTAACCAAGTAGTTGGAAACAGTATCCTTACCACACGAAATTAAACCACTTAAAGCTACTATCATACTAGAATTGTATTACACAACTCTACTGAATGTCAATATATTTAGAGTTACCCAATTACCCAAGTAAGTGGAGTGCTGCCATCAATATAACGCTTTAAGTCCTCTAACAAGTCTTCCTGCATCTTGGCACCCTCACTCTTCATAGCAGCACCATTCAATGAAGTACCACCACCAGGGCCTGCAATTGATGAATACTTTTCACGAGCTTCACCCATAATAACCTTGCACTGCGCTACAACCCAACTGGTTATCCAGTTACTACTCTGATAGTTCTGCAACAGAGTAATCTCTGGCTTCAAATTGTCAGTCCATAGTAACAACTGCTCACCACTACCTTTGAAGTTGCGAACAAATTGTATAGCTTTGGTAACTGGATTGAATGTGAATATCACATAGCCACCGAACATTCTGGCAGCCAATTCTATATAACCGGCATAGAAGTCATAAGTAGCTAAACCGCCGGCATAGTTGTAATTCAAAAGATATGTATTCAATATGGCACTACTAAACGGATCAAAACTACTAGAGCTAGGACCCGTTTCAAGTCCTACTGTGCGACGAAATACCTGACGCACATTGATTATTTCCTGAGGCAATATGTATGTGTTCTTATCTTTCTCAATAGTCAATAGTGAGTATGATTCCTCATATGCGTTCTGTGCTCTCTGTCTGTATGTAGAAATTGCGTATTGATACGCGGCCTCATAGTGAACAGGATCTAATTCCAAATCAATTATGCCATCACCTAAACGATATCTCGTGTTATCAAATATCTTCTGTTTCATCTCTGCTAGATCCGCCATTTTATTACCTCCGTGATACTATTTATTCTACTGGTTGTATCGCTGTGCTCAACAACCAGTGATGCTTAGAGCCTACGCTATTGCTACGGCTCTATCACATCACTTTTTTATTTTTTATTAATACATATATGCATTAATGCTTATAGAAAATAGTATTATGCATAAAAATGTTTTACATAACATAATGTATTAATTAATTAATAATCTACATAATTTTTCTTGTATTAGAACTCTCATGCATTTGAATATGCGAGTAGATATAAAAATATCTAAAAAACATGCTCGTCACACGCGACGATGAATTGTACAATTACGGTGGAGGATTGACCATGTCTCACCGACCTAAAATTAGGATGTACCCATATTCGCTGTAGCGTTGAAACATTATTCATCGGGTAGTTTCAACCAGCCTGAGCCCTCTATCGCTATTACCATGACTCAGCAGACTTGACGGTGCATTGCTGCACTCACAACCATTACGACACAGAAAATGTTGCTGCCATGGGCAGACATTTAGGCATCCACTAGGGGTAGTTCTGTGAAGTTGCGTGACCTCGCAACTACCGTCCAAACCTAATTTGACGGATTGTATGGCATACTTCCAGGCGATGCTAACCTATGTGGTCATAATAAAGAGAGTGTTACTTCTGCAAGTATGAAGTAAGATCGGGTGAACTCCAGCCCTCTGGTTTCAAAACTTTTCCGTCTTCCCGTTTGCGTACTTTTCCGGTGACTGGATCAATCTTGGCAAAATTGGTACGCATGACTTCGTTCCACGCACCCTCGCCATTGAATCCTGCCGAGTGCATAGCACCAGCAGTAACGACCATAATGTCTTCAAGTGCGTCTAGAATTTCAACCCGATCATTGGCGACAATTGCCTCTTTGAGTTCCTTAAATTCTTCTTCAATTAGATTAACATATAGTTTAAACTGAGCCTCATTCCAAACATCAGTAGTTTGATCACAGGCTCTCATAAACTTTTCTTGATCCGCAAATACATTTGTCATGTTTTTCCTTTATTGTTGTGTTTGGGCAGTGTCAATTTACCCCACAGCCCAGTTAAGATTCCAGAAATGATAGCAGTCAATGATGTCAACTCTACTCCAACCAGAAACGCGGCAAGACAAGTAGTAGCTGACAAGCATAGTATGTATGCTACATCATTCATCAATGTGCCCGCAAGATAATCAGGTCATCGTTCGTCCGACCCTTGACGATTGCTTGAACCGAGTTGATTTCCTTGAACAGCTTACGAGCAGCAGGCTTACCAGCACTGATCAGCTTCTTCAGTGTATCAGCAGGCTTACGCAGAGTCTTCATTCCACTTTGAGCGGAATCAAACCCAAGAATCGTAGTGCCCTTGACACTCAGTGACCCAGCGTGTGCGTCGGCAATGTAATAGGCCAATTTACGCTTGGCTGTATCATAAACCCACACTTCAGTAGCACCCACAATCTTGCTAGGGTGAATGCTGGTCAGATCAAGCTTAGTAGCATCATCCTTGAATTGCTTCATATACTTGATCTTTGCGACCTGCCTTTCTACTGGCACGGGCTTCCGCTTGCGAACAGTCTTGGTTTGCTTCTTAACGCTGATATAAGAACCAACACCTGCCAATACAGCATCGCAAAACTTGATCAGGTTGCGAATGGCAATCTTGCCATACTGAGCATAGCCTTCCTTCAAGTCAGCATCAGTACCAGCTTGCACCAGTTCCAATTCTTCGCGCCTACGCTTCCAGACATCAATAATGATGTTGGCGTGTTGAGGCAGAATGTTACGCTCGGTAAGAACACCCACGACATTAACATCAGCGGGTTGAGGATTACCATCAGTCAAGTAGGAGTCAAACAGACCCTCAATTTCGCCGGCAGCTTCACGCGCCTTGTCACGCATGATTTCCTGCACATTAGGACGATTGGGCTTTTCAACTTCTACTTCGGCAACTTCTACAACTTTTGTAGCGGATGCCAACAACACTTTCAGATGATCTCCAATACGAGCAAGTTCTTGTTCGGTCAAGACAAGACCACGCATACCCATGCGGGAGAGCCATCCAAGTGAAATATTGAATTCTCGCTCGTGAA
>Ga0114980_10002703_pt1 | contig 12359 bp, 5 predicted proteins | sample S_140806_EF_Meta_FD_87018 | JGI IMG/M metagenome (GOLD analysis project Ga0114980, IMG submission 87018) | Freshwater microbial communities from Lake Simoncouche, Canada to study carbon cycling - S_140806_EF_MetaG | ecosystem: Environmental > Aquatic > Freshwater > Lake | place: Lake...
AAACGAAATAGGCGTCCCTATACCTGAAGCAGTGCATCCTATGCCAACATTGTCATTGGACCAATTAAAACTGGTATTCGCAACCGCAGAGCCAATTAAAGCTATGTTGTTGGCCACTCCTGCACACATTACTATATCTGAAATTGGATTAATTGTGGGTGTTGGATTTACGACTATACTAAAAGTTCGAGTAGTTCCAGAGCAACCGTTACTAAATGGAGTTACTGTAAATAATGAGGAGATAGGAACATTAAAAATATTGGTAGTGGTAAAGCTATTTATGTTGCCCGTTCCAGATAAATTGGCTAATCCAATGCTTGTATTGTTATTGGTCCAATTGTACTGCGTTCCCCCAACTATTGAACCCGTAAATGAAATTCCACTACTCACAACCCCTGAACAAAATACAGCCGATGAAACCGGATTTACCACGGGTGTGGGTTTTACACAAATGGTAAATTGTACAGGGATACCCGAACAACTATTCGAAATAGGCGTAACTAATAAGTTGGAAGTAATGGGAATGCCAGAAAAATTAGTAGTTGTAAAAGCACCGATTGAGCCTGAGCCCGATAAGCCTATTCCAATTAAAGAATTGTCGTTCGTCCACTGATAAGTGGTATTCGCAACCGGAGAACCTGAAAAGGTAAGTGTGGTGGATAGTCCGCTACAAATCACTAATGTGCCGCCTGGGTTTACGGCTACCGAAGGCGTTGGATTTATGGTTATATAAAAAGTTCGTGGCGTACCATTACAATTATTTGAGAAAGGGGTAACTGTAATAAGCGTTTGAATAGGAACACCGGTAATATTCGTACCAGTAAATGCATCAATATTTCCCGTGCCTGAAAGTGGCATGGCACCAATACTAATATTAGTTCTCACCCAACTAAAAGTTGCTCCGGCCATAGAAGTTGGAACAAAAACGATTGGATCCGTTAATACCCCATTACATTTAATTTGCGGTGTGGGTATCACCATATCTGGTGCAGCTTTGGCGGTATACGAATACATCATTGGGGTGCCTGAACAAGCGTTGGATAGGGGAGTAACCGTAATTACACCAGTTATGTCTGCCGCAGTAGGATTTGCATAAGTAAAGGTTCCAATATTTCCCGTTCCAAAATTGGCGAGTCCAATGGCTGAATTATCATTGGTCCAATTGAAGATTGTATTAGGCACATTGCCAGAAAAATTTACTGTGCTTGTGGTAAGATACTCACAGTTTGATTGATCTGCAACTTGCAAAATATTGGGTGTAGGATTTACCCGAATTGAAAAGTTAATCGTAGGTCCGTAGCAGGTATTAGAGTAGGGCGTTACAGTAAAATTCGATGAAATGGGTACATTTCCCGGATTGGTTGCAGTAAAAGCATTAATATTTCCTACACCATTACCAGTTAATCCAATTGCCGTATAGGTATGTTGCCATTGATATTCAGTGCCATCAATAAAAGAACCTGAAAAATTAATTGGTCCTACAAGGGTCCCATTGCATTGTATCAGATTACTAAGATTGTCCACTTTAGGAGTGGGCTTAACCGTCATAGTAAAAGTTATCGGCAACCCAACGCATCCAAAGAAAACAGGCCACACCGTAAAGTCACTGGTAACCGGTATATTTGAAAAATTCGTGGCGATATAGCTATTAATCTGTCCATTTCCACTCGCTGGTAATCCATTAGATACAAGGTTGTTCGTCCAGGTGAAATCAGCACCAATATAACCTGGCGCAGAGAAAGTGGCAGTTGGCGACAGAGATCCGCAAATGATAAAACTATTAACCGGATTGATTACCGGAATGGGATTAACAAAATAGTTGAAAGTTAGCGTAGGTCCCTGACAAGCATTCGACATCGCTGTTACCCGAACATTGGCACTTACAGGAGCAGTAGTTGTGTTTACTGCAGTAAATCCATTAATGGTATTTGCTCCATTTGGCGTTAACCCTATTGATGTGTTATTATTAGACCAGGAAATAACTGATCCTGGCATATTGGATGTGGGGATAATGGCAGGAGAGAGATAATCATGGCAAAGAACCCGATCATTAATATTTGATACAACTGGTAAAGCCTTAATGGGTATCTTGAATGAAACCGGGGTGCCGGAGCAACCATTGATATTAGGAATTACATTAATGGTTGTGGTGATCAGTGCGTTGGTGTTATTGATTGTTACAAATGGAGGAATACGATTATAGTCCGATCCAGCCGAAAGACCAATATCGGTTCCTGTATAATTCCAAAAAAATAATGTATTTGAAATCGGACCTGTCATGAAAACAATATCAGTGGGATCATTAGCACAAACAGGTAAATGGTCTGCAATAGGATCGGCAATTGGAAAGGGAGTTATATGAACTGTTAGCGTATAACTATGCGCAGTAGAAGTAGTTACTAAATAACTCGCATCTAAGTAAGTGTAGGTATTATTGTTTAAACGACCTGTAACGGTTGTTTGGGCTATTGTTTGTGATAAACCACCAGTAAATCCAGTTCCCGTAGGGACAGACCAAGTATAGGTTGTTCCAAGAGGCTCAGTAGAAGATGACCAACTGAAGGTTGCACCTGAGCAGGAAGGTATAATTATGGTTTGCCCCACCACTGTTTGCAACAATGGCATTAATAACATGAGCAGGACAAACCTCTTCATATTTCCAAATGGTTTTTCAATTGCATGCAAATTATAGTATGCAACAGGGATAGGATTTAAGGATTTTGGCAAAAAACGTGTAGTTTTTACACTACGATGTGAAGATACCCAAACGCCTTAATACGCAGTCTTATCAACCTGTTAACATTAGTTTATGTTAAATATTTATATTTTAGTAATGCGTTCTGAACTCTTTCTTTCAATCAGCGCACTTTTTAATTCTAATTTGTCTATTCTGTTGCCAAACGTCTTTTTTTCAATCATTCGAAACAAAAGTCCAGCCGCTTCTACCCCAATTTCAAAAGCTGGTTGGGTTATTGTAGATAAAGACGGATTCAACAACGAAGCTGTTCGTAAGTTTGAAAAACTTATGATTTTCAATTGTTTAGGTATCTGTAACCCCATTTCCTGGGTAACATAATACACCGATATGGCCAATTTTTCTACAGTTGAAAAAATGCCATCCGGTCTTTTTCTACCCTTTAACAACGATTTTATCAAGGAAAGATTGTATTCATTGTCGTTTGTACACTGAACTATAAGTTCATTTTCAACCGGTAAACCGTGTTTTTTCAGGGCATCTATATAGCCATTCATTCTTTTGTTGCTAATAGACAAATAGTGGGAGAGGGATAAGCAGGCAATGCGCTTGCATCCCGATTGAATCAGATGTTCAGTTGCCCGAAACCCACTTTCATAATCATCGGTGGTTACCGTGGGGCACGACATTTGCTCGGGTACCCGATCGAAAAACACCAGTGGGATACCGCTTTCTTGCAAAGAGGTTAAGTGGTCAATTGATTGGGTATCCCTGCAAAGCGACATAAGCACCCCATCTACCCGCCCGCCCAGCAGGTGCCGAACGGTGGATACTTCATTGGTGTTATTCTCATGGGTAAGATAGGTAAGCACGTGGTACCCCTTTTGCTCGGCCACCATTTGGATACCGTCTATGGCTAGTGCGAAAAAATTATTGGCAATTTCGGGAATTACTACCCCGATGGTTGCACTTTTTTTTCGTCGCAAACTACTGGCAAAGGGGTTTGGCTGGTAGTTCATGCGGTTTGCCATCTCGATAACCCGCTTTTTAGTTTCGGCACTGATTTCGTAACTATCACGTAATGCTTTGGAAACAGAAGAGATGGATAAGCCTAATGCAGCGGCTAATTGCTTGAGGTTCGTATTACTCATACACCTGATTTTCGTAGGTTGGATAATTGATTGGAACAACTAAACTACAACATTTTACGAAAATTCACGAAAAGGTTTTCCTAAAAAACGAAAATCGCCACCCATAAGAGCAGCGATTTCGGTTAACTATTAACGAAAATAAATAAGGCTTATTTCAGCATACTACGCAAACGAATGAGCGCTTCTACATAATAATAGTCCGCATATGTTAAGGGTACATCTACTTCCGAATTTCCGGGTAAATGACCCGTAGAATGTTTTAAAATAAATCCCCCATTTTCTCCAATGTTTGCCGTATACGTTGGGGTAGACAATGAACGGATGATTTTTTCGGCCATTTGTAGATACTCTTTTTGTAAGGGGGCTGCATTGTATTGCGATAGTTCTAACAAAGCAGCAGCCGTGATCGCTCCGGCAGAGGCATCCCGATAAGTTGCGGGAATATCCGGTGAATCAAAATCCCAAAAAGGGATACCATCCTCCGGTAACCTGGGATGATGAATAATAAAATTCGCTATCTGATTGGCCTGTGCCAAATATTTTTTATCCTTTGTATACCGATAGGTACTTACATACCCATATAAACCCCAGGCCTGTCCTCTCGCCCAAGCAGACGCATCCGCATACCCCTGGTGTGTATTTTTGGCCCGAACCACGCCGGTAGTAGAATCATAATCGATAACATGATATGAGCTGAAGTCTTTTCGGTAATGATTAAGCAGGGTTGTATTGGCATGGGTTACCGCTATCTTATAATATGTAGAATCCTTCGTGTATTTCGAAGCCCAAAACAACAACTCTAAGTTCATCATATTATCTATGATAACCGGAAATTGCCATTTGCCATGGTCCCAGGATTTAATAGTACCCGTTGATGTTCTGAAACGGGAGGATAAAGACTTTGCACTATTTACCAGAATATCTTCCGTTTGTTTGGAAGGATTTTGTTGATTGGCATGCCCAAAACTATTGTACATCATAAATCCCAAATCATGGGTGCCTTTATTAAATTGCTCCTTTTGTAAAAACTGCTCTACCCGCAATGCCTCTTTTTGCAGCGACTCGTTTTTACTGTAATCATACAAATAGTGCAATGTGCCGGGATAAAAGCCACTCGTCCACCAATTCGTTTTACTGGTTTCAAATTTCTTGGTACCCCAGTAATAGGTTTTGGGTAGCACGCCATCCGGTAATTGGGTGCCTAAAAAACTATATTGACGAACCGCTCTTTGCAGGGCACTATCAATCAATGTTTTTAGTTCAGTAGGTGATGACTTTTTGGTTTGAGCAACTGCATCATAATGAACTATCGAACTAAATAAAACTAATAATGTAAGCAATTTGATTTTCATAATGTAAAAGGGGATGGGTAGTTACTTAAAAAAGAATGCCACAGTTAGGATGTGGCATTCTGTATACTTTCAAAAGTAAGAAAATTATTCTGGAATCTTATCCAATGGCGGCACATTACCTGCCGCTCCTGAATATCCGATATTCTGATTGATACGGGCATCTGTATTGGCTAAAATAGCTTCCTGCGGTATCGGCCATAAAACGTGGTATTGGCTGATACGGAATACATCTCCACGGATAGTTACGAAATTCTTACGATAGAATTCATTCTTCTCTAAAATCCGATCAATCATAAAGTTGGAAGTAGAGAAGTTAGCCAAATTATAGGTTTTACCATTATAAGGCAGTCCAGTTTTAGCGAAAAGATAAGCGATACGTGTTAACTCCGTTTTACGGGGCTCTTCCCAATACAATTCTCTTGCCCGCTCATCTAAGATAGTTCCAATGCTCATGTCAGCTGCCGTATAAGGGGAGCATTTGGCTCTTGTTCTTATCGCATTAACATCCACTGCAGCATTGGCAGCATCTCCCTTCCACATATAAGCTTCTGCACGCAGTAAGTAAGTTTCGGCTAAGCGGAAAACATACCAGTCGGAGTGCCCACCCTGCATAGGTGCGTTTTCGAAGTCTGGAATATAAACTTTATAGTGTGGCCAAGGAAACCATCTTCTTAATGTGTCTTCACAAAGTAGGTTGCCGGTTGGGCCTCTCAAACGCAATCTTAAACCGTAGGCGGTATCCTTCCCTTTGATGGCTGGGTTGTTGTAGCGCATATTTTCGGGATATAACCAGTTACCAGAAACTGAATCGTGACGTAAATCTTTGGCATCGTCCCAAATCATATTGTAATGGTAAGAGGTATTTCTGCAGCGACCGATACCACGTCCATAAATATTCATGATATCAATTTCCACACCCGAAGTAGACACCACGCCTTGATTACCCATTGGAGTAGAGATAGTGGTACCAATAGATACACCGGGAAGGGTTTGCCGCATAATACGCATGCCGGGGGTTCCATCCGTCCAGGCACTGGGCGTTCCTAAACGATCGGTTACTAAAAACAACCCTTCAGTATTTACTGAAGCAGATTTGTTTTCGGGTCTGTGTAAATCCCAGGTTACATTTTTATCTGCTTTGGCGGCATCTACTCCAAAACGGCTGGTCATTAATTTAAAGGTACCATTGTTGATAACAGCTGAGGCAGAAGCAATGGCATCATCAAATAATCCCAAAGCCAGATTTACTTTCGTAAGCAAGTGGTAGCAGGCACCTCTGTTTACATCTCCTTTTTCAGTAACCCAAGGAACATACTTAACTGCAAATTCTAAGTCTTGCTTCATACGGGTTAAAATAACCTCCCGCTTTACCGTTTGAAAATCTGTTTTGGCAGATGTTACCTCTTTAATAGGGCAGGGTACATCACCAAACTGGTTAGTTAAGCGATAATATCCAAAGGCACGATAAAAATATGCCTGGCCTAAAATGATATCCTTGTCGGCTTGCGCAACTGCAGCAGCTCCTGGCAATCGACTGATAATAGTATTTGCCATTCGAATGCCGGTATACATCTGGTTCCAGAACCAGCCAATTCTATTAAAATCAGGACTGTTTAACTGGGCATCCGGACGAATCTGCAGGTCCATATTTTGCGCAGGGCCGGTTTTATCATCCGTTCCTTCCACCGATACTTCTGAAAATATCAATTCAGAAATAATGGGAGAGCCGTCTCCATACCATTCACCCCGATAATTGTTGGCACAACCAGCCAAACCAGCTTTAAATCCTGTTACATCTACATAGGTGTTTTCGGGTGAGTAAATTGACAGGGGTTTGGGTTCCAGCCAGTCTTTTTTGCAACCCTGAAATGCTATCGATATCAAAAGGATAACCGACAGCAGAAAAGTGTGTTTATAATGCTTGTTCATGTTTTCTGTTTTTGAGGGGGTTATCTTATAAAGTAACATTTAAACCGCAGTTGAAATTAATGGGAGTAAGTCCTTTATTTTCAGGATCAAAGTAAGTCCAAGGCGAGAATACCGCAGCATTCACCACATTGAAATAAACTTTCATCGCATCTATTTTCCATTTCTTAACTGTGGCAGCAGGAAGCGTATAGGCTAAGCTAACATTACCAATTCTCATAAAACTACTTTTTCTATATACGTTCCAGGTTACTGGTCCACCCGCATTCGACATCATGGCTGCATAGTCGTTGATGGGATTTTCGGGAGTCCAGTAAGGACGCTGATAGAATTGAGAACGATCATAGAATAAATCCACGTTTTTCGCTTCATTAAACTGGGTTAACTGACCAATTTTTGCATACAATGTGAAAGCAAAATCAAAACTTCTATAGAGTTTGAATTCATTTCTCAAGTTCCATGAAAACTGAGGAGTAGCGTTACCCAAAAACTGCTTATCAGCAATGGTGTACTGCCCATCACCATTGGTATCTTCTAAACGGAAATCTCCGGGTTTGTAACCGTATTTTTTGGCATCAGCCACATCCGGTATTTGCCAAACTCCTGATACCCGATAATCGAATACCGTGCTGATGTTTCTTCCAATAAACCAACCATTGGCAATATCGTCTTTTTCAGAAGTGCCAATTTGTTTTCCGGTTGCATCGTAGTCAGGAGTTGCACCATAAAGATGAACAATTTTATTTCTATTGCTCCAAAGCGCAAATGTGGTTCTCCACTCGATATTCTTTCTTTTCAGGTTATTGGTATTTACAGAAATTTCAAAACCTGTATTTTTCACTTCTCCTAAATTCACTAGGATACTATTAAAGCCGGTAACACTAGGAAGCGTTCTGTTCACCAACAGGTCTTTGGTAGTTCTATCGTACACATCAATAGAACCCGAAACAATTCCTTTTAAGATAGAATAATCTATACCAAAGTTGATGGCACTGTTTCTTTCCCATTTCAATGCTGGGTTAGCCAAATTGCTACCCGCCACACGGCCTACGTTGATTGGGGTACCTCCGGCAGTAATATATACATAGGTGCCAGATGCTAAATTAGAAAGCGCCGCATAACGACCAATTTCACGGTTACCATTTTCTCCATAAGAGATACGGGCCTTGGCATAATCTAACCAACCTGAAGCATTTTTCATGAATTTTTCATCGCTGAAAGCCCACGCTAAAGCAACAGAAGGGAAATTAGCTCTTGGGTTTTGTTGTCCGAAGGCTGAATATCCATCTCTTCTTTCTGTAATGGTAAAGAAGTATTTCTGATCGTAATTATAGTTCAATCTGCCCATGATCGCATCGCCGGTAGCATATTGATCGTCCGTTGCAACAACAGGCGCCAGTGTTGCCGACTGAAGTGAACTATATCCGAGATTATCATTAGGAGCAAAATTCGATGCCTGAATGGTTGTATTCCAAGATTGGAATTTTTCAGCATTCACCAAGAAAGTAGCATCAAAATTATGTTTACCATACTTTTTATTCCAGTTGATTACATTATCCAACTGCCAAGAATAAACAGTCTGGTTTCTTCTGTTCGAAATACCTTTTTGAGTGGCCAATGTTGGGTTAAGGGAAGACTGGTGACGATATTCGCGAAGGATATCAAATCTAGGCGTAAAGTTTACAGAATAGGAGAATCCCCAGGGCAATTTTCCTTTTGCATAAACCGATCCGAAAAAGTTATCGTATTTGTACAATCTTTTTTCATACACCTGCGCCAAAAATGGGTGGCTGTTGTTACCCACATCGTCGTTCGGGCTAGATCTTAAAGTAACACCGTCTGCGGCATAATAAGATCCCCAGGGAGTGGTACGATTTAAATCACCCAAGTTTACGGGTACAGAACTTTCGTCTCTTTCAGCAAACTGAAAATTCAATCCAACTGTAAGAAATTTGGCAATATTGCTTTCTAAATTAAAACGGGTTCTGAAAGTTTTATACTTATCACCTACTGTTAATCCATTATTTTCTAAATAACCTAAAGAGAAATAATAATTGTAATCATCTCTTCTTTGGGCAATGCTAATGGTATGATCTTGCTGCATTGCACTATAATTCAGCATTAATTTTTCCCAATCCAAATTGGTGCCTGCCTTATAATTAGCAATCTCAACCGCTTTTAAGCCCAATCGGGAAAGCCATAAAGCTTCTGGGTCTGTTGTGGAAGCAGTTCCATCTAACGCAATCCATTGTGCTAAAGTAATACTGGAAGGTAACTTGTTTGGGTTGGTGAATCTATATTTGATACCTGGTTTAGAAGTAGAATCAAAACCAAGCTGCGACCATCTAACATCCTGCCGCCAATCTAAAAATTCATAGGCATTTAAAAGGTGAGGGCGGTTAGCAGGTTGATTCAATCCTACATTATGGTTGAAAGTAATAATGGGTTTACCAACTTTACCTCTTTTAGTAGTAATTAATATTACCCCATTGGCAGACCGGGCTCCGAATACAGCTGCGGAACTGGCATCTTTTAAGATATCTATGGTGGCAATGTCGTTCGGATTTACATCTTCCAAACCACCTGGATAAATTACCCCGTCTAATACAATCAATGGACTAGAACTGGCAGTTAACGTTCCCTTTCCTCTGATTTGTAAGCTGGAGTTTGAACCTTTGGTACTGGCATCAAAACCCACATCCAATCCGGGAGCATTACCGCGCAACATATCTTGCACCGACCGAGGATTTTCATTTTCGAATTGAGTCGCTTTCACCTGGGCAACAGCACCGGTAAGGTCTTTTTTCCGGGCGGTACCATAACCTACTACCACCACATCACCCAAGCCAGAAACCTGCTCAGTAAGTGATACATTGATAGCACCAGAATTGCCTTTTACGCTCACTTCCTTTGATCCATAGCCTGTATAGCTAAAAACAAGGGTGGCATTGTCGGGTACATTCGGAAAGGTAAATAAGCCAGATGCATTTGTGGTAACCCCTTTGTTGGTTCCCTTGATAACAACGGTTACTCCCTCCATGGGGGCATTTTTGGCATCCGTTACTCTACCGGTTACAGTTGATGGAGGAGCGGCATAGAGTCGCGTAGCCGGAAAATCCGCTGCGCAAACCTGGGAAGTACTCAGTACTAAAACCAGCAAAGCCAGCATAATGGTTCCGCTTTTTAAGCTTACGGATACACATGCTTGCGCAAAAACTTTTGCATTTTTCTTCATAATGGCAAGAATTGTTTTGATTTATGAACTTAACCGATTAGTTCGTTATACTAACCGATTAAAATTCGGAAATAAAAGTTAAATTAAGTGAGATTCGGTTTGTAGAACTATTTTAAAACAATTTTTATCCAAAATTCCACGAAAAGGATTTCGTAAATTTCGCTCCATCCAGATGCAGCAGATAATAAATTTGTTTACCATCCTTGCTCCCTTTTTTTAAATGAAATGGGTGTATTATTTTATTTCAAATTTTTATTATGCATCAGTCCTTTCTTTTCAATCGGTTTTGTGCCATACTATTATTAGTTGGGGTACTGCTTTCCCAATCCTCCTTTACCCCAGCGCCTGCTCCACCCAATAAATTGAAAGGCAGTACCGTATTAGTCTATACAAAAAATGGAAAAGGCTACGTGCACGACAATATACCCTCCGCAGTTGCCTGCCTAAAAGAAATGGCTGCTGAAGAAAAATTTACTGTTGAGGTTACCGACGATGCCAATGTTTTTACCGAAGAGAATCTGAAAAAATATCAGTTGATTGTTTTTACCAGCACCAATAACGATGTGTTTGATACCGATGCGCAACGCTTGGCATTTCGGCATTATATTGAAGCAGGGGGTGGATTTGTAGGAGTACATTCTGTTACCGGTACCGAACGAAACTGGACCTGGTTTAAAATGATGCTCGGGGAAACATTTTCTTGGCATGCCCGCTTTCAGGCATTCTCGCTGAAAAAAATTGATAAAGCGCATCCTTCTATGGCGGGTGTGCCCGACCTGTGGACAAGGGAAGATGAATGTTATTTTGGCAAAGAACTTTTTCCGGGGATGAAGGTGTTAATGGTACATGAAGTGAATTCTCTCAATCCGGCGGATTCCAGTAACATCAAAAAAAATATGGGTACTTTTGCTCAATATTATCCTGCTGTTTGGTACCAGCAATTTGAGGGAGGAAATATCTGGGTTACCACCCTGGGGCATAGTAAAGAAAGCTATCAGGATGCGACTTACCGAAATCACCTGTTACAGGGGCTGCGCTTTATCGCGGCTCAATATAAAGGACTTGATTTTTCTAAAGCGACTTCCCTAACAAAAGACGACCCATTAAAATAAGTATATCTCATCCACCCAACTCACAACTATTGTATGCATAAGTTCATTTGTATTTTATTGCTCATGATCACCCAAGTGTCAAAAGCGCAAGAACCTGTAAGATTAATTACGGTTGATCCCGGACATTTTCATGCTGCACTCGTTCAAAAGTCGATGTACCCCGGGGTAGACTCCAATGTGCAAGTATATGCACCCCAGGGCCCCGATTTACAAATGCACTTGAATAAAATTACTGCCTACAATTCGGCAAAACTTGCTCCCACCCATTGGAATGAAATTGTATATACCGGCACCGATTTTTTTAAAAAAATGATGCAGGAAAGAAAAGGTAATGTGGTGGTGCTGGCTGGGAATAATCAATTAAAAACCGATTATATTCTTCAATCGGTTCAAGCGGGCTTTAACGTGTTTTCCGACAAACCCATGGCCATAAATTCCGAGGGTTTTGAAAAATTGAAAAAAGCTTTTCAAACTGCTGCCAGTAAAAAAGTATTGTTGTATGATATTATGACGGAGCGCTACGAAATAACCACTATTCTGCAACGGGCACTGTCTATGCAATCCGCGTTGTTCGGACAATTAGAAAAAGGTACGCCTGAAAATCCAGCCGTTACCAAAGAGAGTGTTCATCACTTTTTTAAGTATGTATCCGGAGCCCCTCTTACTCGTCCCGCCTGGTTTTTTGATGTAGCGCAAGAAGGAGAGGGGATTGTGGATGTTACCACCCATCTAGTAGATTTGGTTCAATGGGAATGTTTTCCTGAGAAAATAATCAATTACCAAAAAGACATTCGCTTACTTTCTGCCAAAAGTTGGAATACCTCCCTTTCACCCGCACAGCTAAAAGAAGTAACGCAACTGGCTGCTGTGCCTGAATATCTAAACAAG
>Ga0114980_10002705_pt1 | contig 12351 bp, 12 predicted proteins | sample S_140806_EF_Meta_FD_87018 | JGI IMG/M metagenome (GOLD analysis project Ga0114980, IMG submission 87018) | Freshwater microbial communities from Lake Simoncouche, Canada to study carbon cycling - S_140806_EF_MetaG | ecosystem: Environmental > Aquatic > Freshwater > Lake | place: Lake...
AAGTATCACACTTTAATAGTAAAACCTATCTTTGGAAACTCTTTGACCTACGACCTTCTCTACTTCCAGGAGCGATTGCCTTAAATGACAAGAACCTCTTCGATGCAATTAGTGGAAGCCGATTCCTCACTGAACCTTCCTTGATTAAAAAAGTCTCTTCTTGGATAACTCCCGAAGAAATTAAGCGATCATGGAATTTAAGAGGGGTAGCATATAACTTAATGATTAACCCTAGCGTTGATATTGAAACTACCATTCAAATTAATGATATTGTTAATCAGTGTGGTCCTGTCTCTGGAGACTATAGAAGTTCACAGTCAAAGCAGACACACGCTTTAAGAGCTACCTTCCAAAAATTAGGTAATATCCCTGGGCCGTTAACTAAAAATTCTTGGGAACTTGAAGAAGACCCAAAAGTTTTAGAGCAACTACTCCGTGGTATCACAGCGCTTGGTTACCAGCGCTACCCTGGAATTAATGATTTCATCATGGATAGTTTTTATAAAACAAGATACACTAACTCTACTCCAAAAGAGAAAGTTAAGTATCCCCACTACTCCCTGGATGATCTAATGCTCAGTGATGATAACTTAGTGCATTACTTTAATGCAACTAATTTGTCAGAGTTAACTGCTTCTCTCGATGATGGAGATCCCATAACCTGGGAAGTCTTCTGGACCTTAGCCTCTACATGGGAAGGCTCAATTGCCTCACTAAGAGATGCTACTTTAGCTATGAACCAATAAAAGACCTATCCTTGCGATAGGTCTTTTATTTTTTCTCTTTTTCAAAAAAATACTAAGTTACCACCCTGGGGGTTATCCCTAGAATTGAAGGGGGACTAACTCCCCAAAGTACCCAGCAAAAGAAGGTTTTGAGCGTAAAATTAATCTCACCACAGATAATGAAAATGTTAAAGTAAATATAATTTACAAACTTTATTTATGCCACTAGCTAACAATAAATTAAATCTAATAATACTTTTGACCCTCACATCCCTAGTAGTCTTTCTCTCTATTACCGCAAGTTTAACAATCAAAAAAATTCTACCACCGTTAAACTTATCTTCCTATAAGGAAAAAAATAATTTTCTCTAACTCACTAATTGCCTAATCTCTGTGAAAATAATATTTATCCAATAAAATCTTTATTGCACCTTCCCTCCCTTTACTACCCAATTATAAAAATAAATAAAGGTGAGGTAATAGATGATATCCCTATAGAATTCAAAAGCGGGGAGCATAAAATTAGAAAAAAAGAAGAAAGAAAAACGGCCCAAAGCGGGAACTTTGGGCCGTTAGTTGATCTATATTTTTGCTGCTATATTGAGTAACTCTTTAAGCGAGCCTTCAAAATTCTTGGAAAGAGTCGTAAATACTTCCCAATTTGCCGACGAAGTTAAATTGCGAGAGATAATATTCATAACTGTTTTTTCTACCTCTTTTGGGAAACCACTTAAACTAATTAGCTCAACTGGTAAATTTAAAATTTCCTCTTCCCCAATCAATCCCTCTTCGAAAAACGGATCAGGAACGTAACCTTCATTTGACACGTAAGTGTTAAGTAACACCTCAAAGCAAAGTTTAGGATCAGAACTCAACGTTAGAGCTTCTTTAACATTAACTAAATTTGTAGTAGCTAACGCAAAAGCATAGGTCTGAGGTCTTTTTAAGTAGATAGAAAAATCTAAAGGAGTGTAAAGACCCTCGATGAGATTTATCATGCTAACGGAAAAATCAAAGTCTGAAGCAGGGCTGTCAGCCAAGATCATTCTAATTTTATCTCTTTCGCGATAATTTAAAATCTCACTTCCAAAAAGCTTGGTTACCTTATTAAAAATGGTAATCATATCTTTGTTGTTCTTGGCTAAACCCACCTCTTGGGTAATTTCAGCCAAAACACTTTTGGAACTATCCCCAAGTTTAGAAACAATACCTTTAAAAGTAGTGTTAATATACTCATGAATCTCATTTGAACTCTTACCTTTAGCAACAGTGATAAATTTCAGCAATTTTTGTTTAAGGAGTGAAGTTTGATTTTTGCTTAACTCAAGTTTTGATAAGGTTAAAGCAATACTCTCGCTTAAATCTTTATCATCTTGTGAAAAAGAATCATTCCCAGCGAGCTTCTTGGTGAGTTTAGTAATCTCATCAGCGATAACCCCGTAAACAATTAAAATCTCACTTGGCTTAATACCATTATGATCAATAATCACACCTGTAAGCTTAAGTAGTTTAGGTTCTGCTAGAATTTCATTAAGTACTGTATTATCATCACTATACATTAACTCACTGGCAAAAACCGATAAACCGACCCCTGAACTCTTACCTGATTTCAAAGCCATACTCTTAATAAGAATTTTAACCTTCAACTTCGCATTAACTGCATCATTATTTAAAAGAGTATGCATAATATCTGCATCAGTAGTATGCTCATATAAAAAGGTAAAAACCTTCTCTCTATGTTGCGTACTTGATGCAACTGCTTGGAGCACAGCTAAGCGTTTTTCTTTAGAGAGTAAAGTTATAACATCTTTACTCTTAATATTTTTACAAACTAACCAAATTTTGCGAACTTCGGAACTATTATTGTTATTAAAAGAAGTAACAATATTAGGATCTAGAAATTGATAATTAGCAAGTTTAGTTAGTAAATCGTAATTTTTCTCCTTGATAGCATATTTGAATATCTCGGTTTGGGTGCCAACATCGGCATTTCCAAGCTCCAAATTTGTCGCAAAGATTCGATCTAACAAATCCCACATATTAACATCCAATTTTAAGATTGTAATATCATATATATTTTATATGTAACTTTTATAACTATTAACGCTATATAACAATACTAACCTATCATAAGCGTTAATAGTATAAAATACCTATAAACCAACTTACTTGAAAGGTTAAAATGAGTAAAGTTATTAAACTTCACCCTTATAGTTTGACCTCTAAGTGGGGTTTTGACGATGGTGATGTAGCCTACCAGCCATTAGCGACTTGGGCTGAAAACTCTTATTGGAGTAAACTATGGAAAGAAGAAAATTCCGATCTTGGATACTACCTCCACTCTCACACTCTTCTAGCAAGAATGATTGAGATGAAAATTCTACCTACCCTTCCCAGTGAGATGAGAGAACATATTGAATTTACCCAAAGTATTCATAATCCCATCATGCTTGACGTTGAGAGTTATCAGGAAAAAACCAAGGAAAAAATAGATTTTGAGAATCTACTAGAGAACTACCCTACGGTAGATTTCACCCAAGATGAGATAAATGCAATCTGTGAAGATCTTTTTCCACCTAGAGGAAAAGGTTACCTTAAACTCAACGCTACCTTGCTTAATAGCTATGGACCACATAAGCCAACCTCTCTATACCATCCGTATTTGAGTAATGGTTATAAATTCAACATACCAGCGAGACTAGTTAAGGAACTACTTAATAACTATCTTGCAAGCTGTAAAGATGAGGAATTTGAAATTCTCTCAATTATCTACGATAATCAAGAAAGCGAAGAAGAATTTTTTTCTGCTCTTAATCTCGCCAAAGCACTCTAAAATAACCCCTTAATTGGGGTTATTTTTTTGCGCCTTTTCACTAAATGAAATTTTAAGAATAAAGAGCTTTGGTATATCATACTTGCCTAAGCAAGGTAAAAGAGGAAAATAGGAATATGATAAAAAACAAAAAAACTATAGTACTAGCGATGCTCCTTGCAGCATCAGCTCTAACGCTAACCGCTTGCGGTTCAAAAGATAAAGAAGAACCAACTTCAGTTGAGAACAGTGAAACAGCCGTGATGCCTTCAGGGGATGTAGCTAACGGTTCTCAGGATATGGAAAGCACAAACGAAAATACTGATTTAGGAAGTACAATTGGCTCCATGGAGGATTCTAGTAATACTCAGACTCTCCCAGTAAATGGTGAGCCAGCCCCTGAACCTACTTCAGCGCCTTCAAATTAAAATAAGCTCTTAACAATAGGGATCTTACTCTTCGGTAAGATTCCTATTGTTTTTAAGCCGTAAGTTTAAGTTTTAAGCCACTCTTCACAAGCGGTATTTTACTCGCTAATGAAAATTTATTAAATGTAATACTCGCTTTAGTAAGCGGATAGTTAATATCAAAGATGGAAATAACCTTGCCTTTAACACTATAACCTATTCCTTCTTTACCAACATATTTTGTTAGGTCAATATTATAATCCTTGATAGTGAGGCTTTTCCTGGTATTGGCAGCATGTTTTACTAAAGTATCAAGCAACCTCTTGGCCTCAGAATTAACTAACTTACTGTTCCCAGATCCTCTAGGAGTTGTTAAAGACCCATTACAACTATCTTTACTAACTATAAATACTAAATTGGTAGGTGTGTTTACTCCAGGAGAGAAACAAATATTCCCTGCATCGGATGTAAATTCAAAGTTACCGGTAGGGAGATATATTAAAGCGAGCATCGCTCTCGATGAAGTAACCACAGAAGCCAGCTCCTTAAAGTAACTCTCTATCTCTCCCTTACTCGCGTTATATTTTTCTAGTAGCACGCCGTTTAGTATAGTTTTTATACCGTAGCTATACTGCTCATTACCTAAAAGTTGATTAAAATTACTATTCGTCGAGAGATAAGGCACACTAGCAGGGAATTCACCGGTAAAAAGATTAAAATCCGCTAAAACATTAGGGGTAGATAAATTTGAGATTGAAACTTTTATAAGGCTAGAAGAATCTTTGGCAACAGTCAACTTGAAAAGTAATCCTGAGACGACAGAAGAAGTTATTGTTAACTCTCCATTGTTAATTAAACCAGTCAATTCCGGAGGAAGAGTTATAGCCGTGAAAGCATTATCTAAATATACCTCACCCGAGTCGGCAGATTTATTAGCTAGGACAGCAGCATTAATACTAGCCTCTAACCGTGATAAAAGATTTTTAGTATAGGTAATATAATTTTCTGTAGTAATGTAGGGGGCCAAAACCTTTAATACATCGGTACAAACTGATCCTTTGAAGATTTTATAATTAGCTACTTTTGGATCAACTATAACCTCTGGGTTAAGCGTAACGCAGGAGTAACTACCCTTGTAATACAAATCCGCCGCCATAAAATAATCTTGCGTAAACGCTACACTCATATTAACTTCGGGGTGAGCTTTCTGTAACCAATGAGCATAGATATCGGTAGCCTCCTGGGTTGGGTTCACATTTACCGAGTGAAGTAAATTTCCAGCCACAATTTCTACCTCATCCTCTGCAGCAAAGACGGGGTTAAACCCTAAGCCAGTAAATAGTAAAGCTAAAACTAAGAAATAAATCTTTGAATTCTTCATAACAAACCCCAATCGGTATTAAATCATTGTGCTACTACTTAGATGATAAACATATATGCAGCAAAATCGCTATCTCTTTCAGATGTTTTATAAAACCTCTATATTCAATCTTGACCAAAGAAAAAAAGTTAAGAGAAATCATATCTCTCAAAAGGTATTGATCTACTCTGGGCCTCTTTTAGCATACCTGTTGTACCTTTAGAGTTATTTTTGCAAAATCCATATCCAAAATCTACCCCACTCTCCAGCATTTCTATATTCCGAATCATCCCAGCTTTCTTGCCCAACTCGTCCCATTTAGCTTTAAATATCTCCACTCGAAGACCTGCCTGCTGCCAGAGCTTAGTTGCTGTCTCATCAACCCCTTTTGCATCACCTACCACCAAAACCAACTTTTTAGGATTTATACCACCAGCATAAATTTTAGCCATAACCTCTTTTATTTCTTTTTTAATAAAAAGATCCCTGGAACCCGTAACAAAAAAACGATACTCACTCTGTTTAATCAAACTAGCTAGGTGCTTTCTCCACTGCTTAAGCTCTTCTACCATCCTTAACTCATATAACAAGTAAGCGTAGTTAGGACAGAAAGTAAAATCACACTCACAGTAAATCAATCCCTTAGTAATCTCGGGATTAAACTCACTATCACTCAACAAGAAATCTATATAATCTAAAATCAAAACTAAATTTGCTCTTTTAGTATTACCTTTAAGTAATAACCCTGAGTTAGTAAAACTCTTTGACAAAGTACTCTCTAAGAGATAGTTCTCTAGAACTTCATCTCCATGTGCCAATCTCTCAAAAATACTTTCAAAAGCAGTTACAAAAATACCCGGTAAATCTCGATTAACCATTCTCATTTACACCAAAAAAATATTCAAAAAATGATGCTTAACAACGATCCTATGACTCAACTTATATCCTAAAATAAGGATCTAATTCTTGGCCGAATTAAAATTAAAAGTGGCCTGCGTTTCTGTGCTTGATTTAATTTTAAGTGCTATAGATAACCAAAGGTTTTCCTTCTTCATAACCATTAAGTAGTCAATGGGCCCCCCTGAAGGAGGAGCTGCACATTGACTACAGATGAAACCTTCTAATTCTAACTCTGATTTCAACTTCGTAACTACCTCTTCTAGTGGTAGCGGGTAATTCACCCCTACAATGCTCTTATCTCCATTTGGGATATTTACATAAACCTTACCACCCGTTGGAAGATTAAAACCACTGGGGTAGGAGCCTTTAACTTTAACGGGCGCTTTATCTACATCATTATCAACAGAACCAGAGTGGGTTGCACTGCCGCTATTACTAAACCCAACAGAAGAAGGGTCTTTGGGTGGCTTTACGGAAGCATTCGCTTTAGCCGTTTCAAGGGCAGCTTGGGTTTCAGCATTAAGTTTGTCAGCCTCCTCTTGTGTTGTGGGCACAATGGTAGGTAATACCTCAGGCTTTTCACTTGTGACCTTACTTGGAGAATTCTCAACTCTCTGATTTGAGCAACCTGCTAGCACCAAAGAAGATAGAAGTGCTATGAAAAAGGGTAAAGCTACTCTAGGCTTAAACATGAACCCATTGTGCTTTCTCTGACAAAAACTGCATAAGGCTAACTTGGCCTAACCTTTATAACATCTTTGCTCCATAATGCCGTGTAGGACCTATTGGCCAGGGCTAAAGTGGAGCTATCTAAGCTAGGGCTCCAGCCAGTAAAAGTATATCCGGTACGCAGTAGCATTGGAGCATTAGGGAGAACTGGCGAACCATTTGTATATGAAATGATAGAATTACTCTGACCATTGGCAGGAATAAAAGTAATACTCCAAGTAGTAGTAACGGGGGCGGGGGTTGGTGTAGTGCTTGGTGGCGGAGTAACTATAGGGGTTGGTGTAGGGGTTGGCGGCGGAGTAACTATAGGGGTTGGTGTAGGGGTTGGCGGCGGAGTAACTATAGGGGTTGGTGGCGGGGTAGGGGTAGCTGTAGAACAAAAAACAGGAACATAGCTTATTGACCAATAACCGCTAGAAACAACAACAGCTGGATGCCATACCCAAGTGGATACGCTAGTAAAATGGTCTACCCAGCGATAGGCGGTTGTATAGGTATAGTAAGTCTCGGTAGATGTGACAGGAACCCAACTCCAACTAGTATAGCCAGGAGTATAAACATAATCAATAAATGAATAAAGATAACCTCCGGAATGTCCTTGGTAAGTGTACCCAGACATACCATGACCACCGCAATCACTTATAGGAGCGTCAACGTTATAACAATCTAGAGACGCAGAGCCATATCTGCTACTGTAAAAAGAATTGGAATGATAGTACATCTTATGATGAACCATGGTATTATACCCGGGAACATAAACCGAAACATAATTGTAGGTTGTAACAACTCGTGTATATGGACCATCAGCTACCAAATATGAATCATAGGATGGTGCATTGGTAGTTGTAGTTACCTGTTCATAATAACCAGGGATAGAGCTGCTAGTATCAACCCATGTATAAACCGGGTCATAACTGCAAATTGCAGCAAAAGCGGATTGCGTATTAAGGAAAAATAAAGATAAAATAGAAATAATTAGATATCTACTAAATATACGATTTGCTAACATATTAACTCCAATCCCAAAGTATATTATTCGGAGTAAGGTTATCCATTCACTAGTTTAACTATCATAGAGATTTAAAAGACTAATGGCAAGAGAAATATTAACAGGATAGTAAGTAAGATGATAAACAAAAAAATAATACTTAGCGCTCTAGGTATTATGATCATATCTATATTAGGATTCAGTATTTTTGAAAAAAGTAATACCCCAACTAATACTCAAAACTCGAAAATTATAGCAGCTCCTCCAAAACCTATTAAATCCTCCCCTGATTGTAGCAAATCAGTCGTTGTATCTCTGGGTATTACAGGAGACCGCTATGAAGCTAAAGAAAAAAACATCACCGTTACCCACGGCCAATCAATTCTCTATGTTATAAAAGCAGATGCAACCCATACTCTATTTCTTACCAACGAAACTAAAAAATCTAAAAATTTAATTGGGATTAATGGATATTGCTCCATTTACTCTTTACCGGGTACCTACTACTTTACGGTGGATGACGCAATTACTACAACTATCACTGTAAAATAACGCACTAAAGCCAACCAGCTTTCTTAAAACGGAAAATTAAATATCCCGTAACAACTACTAAAGATAGAATTACTACTGGATAACTGTAACTCATCTCCAACTCAGGCATATGCTTAAAATTCATCCCGTAAATTCCCGCTACCATAGTGGGGGTTACCCCTAAAGCGACATAAGCTGTGATTTTACGCATATCCTCATTCTGTCTAACCTGTAGATGAGCTAAATCAGCAGTGAGAGCACTTGTTAATAAACTCTCCAACCCTAAACACAGATCGGTAGCTTTAGATAAGTGATCTAGGGTATCCCTGAAAAAAGGATAAAGTTCGTTGCTAACCTTAGGGTACTCAAGTGAGGCTACTTTCTGTAAAGGACTGAGTAGGGGGTCCATTAGATTTCTAAACTTCACAATCTCCCTCTTTAAATAGTAGATTTCTTCAGCATGATTCTCTCTCTTGGCGCTAAAAACCAACTCCTCAATCTCACCCACCCTACTCTCGAGTAAGTCTGTGAGATCTATATAACTATCTATGACATGATCCACTATAGCATAAGCCGCAGCCCAAGGGCCATGTTTCAAAATTTCTGGTCTACTTTCCAAACTTACTCTAACCTTGCTAAGAGGCAGCGTTTCTCCATGTCTAACAACAACTAAAAAATTTTCTCCTATAAATAATAGTAACTCACCGCTAATTACTTGCTCCTTAACCATCTCCACTGTTTTAACTACCAGTAAGCTAAGGTTGTCATACTCTTCCAATTTAGGGCGTTGGTTAGCTTTAACCGCATCTTCAATCGCTAGTGAGTGAAAACCAAACTCCTTACTTGTATTTAAGAACTCATCTAAAGTAGGGGAAGCCAAACCCAACCAAAGAAAATCACCCGGCATCTCTGGGTCACTCAAACCCTCAACTCTTTTCCCGTTACGGTAGATAACTCTATTTATAAGCATACCTTAAAGGTGCTACTGCAAATCCTCGTAGCATACATATTTAAATAAAAAACAAAAAAACCGACCTACAAAATACTGCGGGTCGGTTTTTCAGTTTGTTAATCCATCTTTTTCATTTGAAAAGATTTGCATTTAGAGTTACCTCTTTTTGTTCGTGTGGTGTTCCGGTTATATAGATTATACTGATTATGTATAACGGTAGTTTCTTTATTTCCTTTTTCAATTATATAAAGTAAACCTGTTAAAATCGAAGTAATTGTAATTACTACAGATTTAGCGATGTTAGAATGAAGTATATGTGCTACTTCAATTCCGCCATTTAATACGACTACTAAAAGAAACATAGTGTATTTATTTTTTATTTTATTTAGTTTTTTCATTTATTACCTCCAAATCGCTTTGAACGATTTATATAGTGTATGTGTCACACATACCCTTTTAACCGTTGGTGCAAAACTATGGTATTTCGAAAAAAAGGAGCGTATAACTTATAATATTTTGAGTGCTAACATAGCGTAAAGCTATTACTCCTGGTCTGTTAGCAAAGGATAATATCTTTAGCGGTGAAATCCCGCAGAAAAATATATGAGGTGGCCAACCACCTAGAAAAACTAGAAAAGAGTTTTCTCTAAACTAGCCTTCCATGCGGCCAACACAACCAACGAGCCCAGATGATTAGGAGTAGAGAGAATAAGAAGGGTTAATTTCTTTAACCCTGGGGAGAGTCCTATTTTAGGGCTCTCCTTTGTTTTATTAGCAATGGAATACAAAGCACTTATAGTATACTTTATATACACTCCTACTAAAGAAATATAGGATAAAATGACATCAAACAGTCAAAATTCAAACCCAAAAGAAATTCCCACGGGTAAGTTTAGCTTCGACTGGTATGATAATCATTCCGGTTGGAGACTAGAGGAGCTTGAAGATAAATTTGCTCAGGCCCAAAACCTACTAACTAAATATGATCTACGCAACTTTGATACAACAAATTATCAAGAAATTAATGATGCGGCAAGATCGCTACGATCAATTTACCGTTTAGAAAATTCCAAAAGCCAGGATGTAAAGAAAGCTTTGCTCCTAGCAGATGAAATTGAGATAAGTGATGACACACAATCTTTTGATTCTCAAATCGAGTATGAAGCAATTATCGAACAGGTAAAAGAAATTTTACAAGAGTGGTCCTCTCATTTCACTTGGATTTACAATCAAGATGAATGGGATATAAGCCCAATAAGATACTTTGAAAATCTACTTAACTCTAGAAATGGCCTCTCCGAGAGATGGGATTTAGAGATTGATGGAACATCTATAACTCTACCAAACGGTGAAATCATCCATGGGTACGAGCCAACAAAAGAGGCAGCAGATCTATTTATGCACATAACATACGATGCCTACGGGGATGAAAAGTATGGGGATGTAGCAGATTTGATAGCTAAACTCCCGCAAGAGTATCTCCCTACCTTTATAGAGTTAACCTCTCCATTTGGTGAGTATACCTCTATTAGTGATGAAGTACTCTACACAAAGGTACTCTCTACTTTAACATCTCAACCTCTAGATTCACTCTCCAAGTTGATTCCTGTGGTCATGGTACTCTCTCAAGAGTGGCACTCTTGCGCTGAAGAGCTGCTACCTGCGGCGCTTGCGCTAATGTCTGAGGAAAAAATACCAGTACCATCATAATAGTAACCGCCGGCGGCGCCCCTAAAAAAGGCGCCGCTTTTGCTTTGTTTCTGGTATGCCTTAAGTATATTTGGAGGCACATTACTCTTTATGGTTACAAAAAGAGTAAAAGCTGAGACTGGGGTAAAATTCTTAATTGTTATCTCTCTAGTAACCCTTCTTTTACTCTACATCAATCCTTCAAAAGCTATTAGTCAAGAAAAAGAGATTTCAATTACCTTCTCCGGTGATATCCTCCCACATACCTCTTTATATGAAAAAAATAAAAGTAATAACGGTTATGATTTCTCGGAGACCTTCAAAGGAATCTCACCTTTACTAGACGCGGATATAAATCTCTGTCATCTCGAAACTGTGTTAAGTAAAAACAAGCCTTCTTCCTACCCAATTTTCTCTTCTCCTATTGAGCTTGCCGATGCAATCAAACTCCATTGGGAGGGTTGCTCAGGGGCTTCAAACCATACCCTGGATAAAGGCATTAAAGGAGTGATCTCTACCAAAAAAATCTTCCAGAAATTGAATTTACCTCTAGCCGGAACTAAAATTTCCCCCCAAGATGACCCTATAAGCTACTATAACCTCCCAGATGGTCACACCTTAGCTTACCTAGCCTACACCTATGGTACTAACGGGATTAAAGTTCCAAAAGAAAACCCTGAAATAGTAAATATTATCTCTTACGGAAAAATTAAAAAAGCTATCTTGGAGGCTGGAACCAAAGCAGATCTAGTTATTCTCTACCTCCACTGGGGTAATGAATATCAGGAAAATCCCAGCTCTCAGCAGCGTGTTTTGGCAAATAAACTCCTAGCTCTCCCAGAGTTAAATGCTATAGTTGGATCACATGTACATGTGCTCCAACCTGCAGAGATCATTAATTCAAAACCGGTGGCCTACGGACTGGGTAATCTTTGGTCCGGCCAGGGACCATGGTCGGGACAACCAAAGGGACAGATTGGGGCTATCCTAAAATTACACTTTACCTATAATCAAGAAAAAAAGAGATATGAGTACATTAAAGGCGAGGTTAGCCCTACTCTCACTCTCTCCTCTAATTGGCGGGTTTTTCCAGCGTTAAACCTACTTAAAACCAATCAGCATACCTCAGCCTGTCTTGCCTTAAGTAGCACCAAGAGGCTTTATGAGAGAGTATTCTCAACACCAAAAACTTGTTAAAAACTTAGATTGAAAATTATAGCATTAAATAGTAAAAAAGTCAAATATACCCATTAAGGGA
>Ga0114980_10002706_pt1 | contig 12351 bp, 12 predicted proteins | sample S_140806_EF_Meta_FD_87018 | JGI IMG/M metagenome (GOLD analysis project Ga0114980, IMG submission 87018) | Freshwater microbial communities from Lake Simoncouche, Canada to study carbon cycling - S_140806_EF_MetaG | ecosystem: Environmental > Aquatic > Freshwater > Lake | place: Lake...
AAAGGGCGGGCCCGTCGCCGGACCCGCCCTCCTTGTTCGTTCAGCCTAACGACTGGGCGTGGATCAGAAGTCCATATCGCCCATGCCGCCCATGCCGCCGCCGCCCATGCCGCCACCGGCACCGCCGGCCGAGGCCTTCTTCGGTGCATCGGCCACAGCCGCTTCGGTGGTGATCAGGATGCCGGCCACGGAGGCCGCGTCCTGCAGGGCGGTGCGCACGACCTTGGCGGGGTCGATGACGCCGGCCTGGATCATGTCGACATACTCTTCGGTCTGGGCGTTGAAGCCGTAGGTGGCCGAGGGGTTTTCCAGCACCTTGCCGACGACGATGGAGCCTTCGACGCCCGCGTTCTCGACGATCTGACGGATCGGGGCCTGGATGGCGCGGCGGATGATGGCGATGCCGGCGGTCTGGTCGGCGTTGTCGCCTTTCAGGCCTTCCAGCGCCTTGGTCGCCTTCAGCAGGGCGATGCCGCCGCCGGGGACGATGCCTTCTTCAACGGCGGCCCGCGTGGCGTTCAGGGCGTCGTCGACGCGGTCCTTCTTCTCCTTGACCTCGACTTCGGTCGAGCCGCCGACGCGGATGACCGCGACGCCGCCGGCCAGTTTGGCCAGACGTTCCTGCAGCTTTTCCTTGTCGTAGTCCGAGGTGGTGGACTCGATCTGGGCCTTGATCTGGCCGATGCGGGCCTCGATCGCGTCCTTCTCACCGACGCCGTCGACGATGGTGGTGTCGTCCTTGGTGATGGTGACCTTCTTGGCCTTGCCGAGCATGTCGATCGTGACGTTCTCGAGCTTGATGCCGAGGTCTTCCGAGATCACCGTGCCGCCGGTCAGGACGGCGATGTCCTCCAGCATGGCCTTGCGGCGGTCGCCGAAGCCCGGGGCCTTGACGGCGGCGACGCGCAGGCCGCCGCGCAGCTTGTTGACGACGAGCGTGGCCAGGGCCTCGCCCTCGATGTCCTCGGCGATGATCAGCAGGGGGCGGCCCGACTGGACCACGGCTTCCAGGATCGGCAGCATCGACTGCAGCGACGAGAGTTTCTTCTCGTGCAGCATGATGAGGGGCTCCTCGAGCTGGACCTCCATCTTGTCGGCATTGGTGATGAAGTAGGGCGACAGGTAGCCGCGGTCGAACTGCATGCCCTCGACGACGTCGAGCTCGGTCTCGGCGGTCTTGGCTTCCTCAACCGTGATGACGCCTTCGTTGCCGACCTTTTCCATGGCCTTGGCGATCATGTCGCCGACTTCGGAGTCGCCATTGGCCGAGATGGTGCCGACCTGGGCGATTTCGGAGTTGGCGCTGACCTTGCGGCTGGAAGCCTTGATGTCGGCGAGGACGGCGGTGACCGCCTTGTCGATGCCGCGCTTCAGATCCATCGGGTTCATGCCGGCGGCCACGGCCTTGAGGCCTTCCTGGACGATCGACTGGGCCAGGACGGTGGCGGTGGTGGTGCCGTCGCCGGCCTTGTCATTGGTCTTGGAGGCGACTTCCCGGATCATCTGGGCGCCCATGTTCTCGAAGGCGTCTTCCAGCTCGATCTCTTTGGCGACCGAGACGCCGTCCTTGGTCGAGCGCGGGGCGCCGAAGGACTTCTGGATCACGACGTTGCGGCCCTTGGGACCGAGGGTGACCTTGACCGCATTGGCCAGGACGTTGACGCCGCGCAGCATCTTTTCGCGCGCGTCGGTGGAGAACATCACTTGTTTGGCAGCCATCTGGCAGCTCCTTGAAAAGGTGATTGGTGGTTAGTGGTTAGTGATCTTTGCGATTAGCAGCGGCAGCAGACCTTCTCGGGTCGCGCCATCCACTCATCACTAATCACTAATCACTCAGGACAGGACGCCGAGAACGTCCGATTCCTTCATGATGATCAGGTCTTCGCCGTCGATCTTGACCTCGGTGCCCGACCATTTGCCGAACAGGATGCGGTCGCCGGCCTTCAGGTCCATGGCGACGTGCTTGCCGTCCTCATCACGGGCACCGGGGCCGACCGAGACGACTTCGCCTTCCTGGGGCTTTTCCTTGGCCGAGTCGGGGATGATGATCCCGCCCTTGGTTTTGGATTCTTCTTCAACGCGCTTGACCAGCACGCGGTCGCCGAGCGGACGAAACGCCATTTGTCTGTTCTCCGGTTTGTACTCTGATTTTTCCGCCAGCCCGCAGAAATCCGGCTTTTGGCAGCCGAAGCCCTGGAGTGCTAACGCGCCCTGCAAGTAGGGACGGGCTCTGCCAGCGTCAAGCGCGACCCGGTGCCCCGGAGGGGTGAATTTTTGACGACGTCGGCAGCGTCATCATCCTGACAGCGTCCTTGATGCGTTTCGCGGCGACCGTTCACGACTGGTCAACCCTGACTGTCAATCGATCCCCAAGGACTCCGGCCGTAGTTACCACCGGATAGCCGCCCTGCCGGGCTCGGAGTGGAAGATGAGGATCTCGTTCCTCGGTCAGATCGGGTGCTGCGTCCGCAATCTGCTCGCCGATACGGGCGGCAGCACGGCCATGACGTTCACCATTGCCCTGCCTGTGCTGGTCCTCGCCGTCGGTGGTGGCGTCGACCTGATGAACGCCATGTCTCACCGCCAGAAGATTGCCAGCGCCCTGGAGATCGCCTGCGTTCAGTCTGCGCTGGAGATCAATTACAAGATCGCCAACGGCAGCGACGCCGAGGCCGACTTTGGACCCGGGACGGTTGTTCCCATCGCCAACGTGCGGATCACGGCCGCCGGGATCAATTCCGGCGTCGAGGTCACGGGCAGGACGTCACTGACCGACATCACCATTGAAGCGCAAGGCGGTTCGGCGGCGTATTTTTCCCAGATCGCCGGCGTCACGTCCGTGCCGGTCTCGGTCAAGCGTGAATGCCGTTTTGCACTGCCAGAGCAGGTCACGCCCGCCGGCGAGACCCTGTTCGTCGAGTCGTTCGAGCAGGGCCATTCTGTCGCCCGCAACTCCTGGACCGTCCTCGGGCAGAACGGCAACCGGCCCAGCGGGGCAGTGTGGAATGACTGGCAGACGCACAATGCCGGGGTCGAAATCAACGGCATGCCCCAGTTGTCAGGCGGCACGATCCGGTTCGGCAATTTCTTCGCGGAGCTGGATTCGCACTGCTACGTTTCAGGCTGCAACTCCAACTCGGCCATGTCGCGAGTCACTGAGCTCCGGCCCGGGAACTACCGGGTCGGCTATTGGTATACTGCGCGCATCAAGAACAGCGCCGCCGCCTGGAGGGGGGTCGTGGCCTGTGGCCCAACCGAGACCGACCCGGCGGTGTCACCCTACCGGGCGTGGAATCAGGAAACCAACCGGATCGAACTCTTTGTCGAGCGGGAAGGCGATTACAGTTTCGCCGCCAGGAACATGGTCGATGTCTGTGTCTATGCCGATCAGTGGGTCCAGAGGACGATCGATTTCCAGGTCCAGGAGGCCGGCAAGTATCGCATCAGCTGGCGCGCCGCAGGCCGGCAGGACACGACCGGCGGGCTGATTGACCATCTGCAGCTCTGCAGGGACGCCTGCCCGTGACCGGACGGCGAACGGAAACGCACTGGCTTGACCGCTTCCGTCGTCACGACGGCGGCGGCACAGCCGTTGAGTTTGCCATGGTCGGAGGCGTGTTCGTCACGCTGCTCCTGGGCGTGATCCAGATCGGACTCTTCTTTGTCTCCACCTTGCAAGTCCGTTCGGCAGTCGCCGAATCCGTGGCCTATGCGTCGGTCTTCTCCAACACCGAACTGTACCCGGAAAGCCGTGATCAGGCCAAGGTTCGGGAGGCGATCTGCAAGGATCTCATGCTGGTTCTGAACTGCACCGAGACGCTGAAGATTGAACAGATGCCCCTGGAATCCCTTCCGACGGGCACCCAGCCCATTGCCGGCACCCAGTTCGTCGGCGGGGCACCCGGCGACGTGCTGGTAAGGCGCGCCGAGGTCGGGATTGTCACATTCGTTCCCGGAATGTCTTCGCTGACCGTCCGCGCGTCGTCGATCTTCCTGCAAAGATGACCGCCCTTCGAAAACTCCTGGGCCGGCGGCGGGTCAATGGCGTTCTGGCCGATGAGGGCGGAGCCGCGGCCGTCGAGTTCGCAATGATTGTCAGTGTCCTGCTCCTCCTGGCCGGTGGGGGCTATGATGCGAGCCGATTGACCACGGCGCGCCGTGATGCCGAACGCGTGGCCGTCGAGGTCAGCCAGACCCTGGCCGCCTGCACGACCAGCCCCTGTGTGCTCAAGGCCGGTCAGGCCATAATCTCGCGTCAGGACAATGCCTTCCTGACCACGGCAAGACCGACGATAGGCTGGGCCGCTGTCTCGCGCGTGAACGGCAACATCGTCGTCGGTTTCGGCAACATGACCTATCTGCCTGCCGACCTTCAGCAGGCAGCCCTGGCGGCCCTGCCCGACGATAATGACAACGGCGTCTGCAGCCTGGTGACGGCCAATATCAGCTCCATCGGCATCATTCAGGTCTGGTCTAGCTCTGCGGCAGGCAATCAACGCTACTTCATGTGCACCCTGCAATCGAAGGACGTGAAGGTCGTCTGAGCCTTCAGGCGCCCTGCACAGGCCCGGGCAGGGGCTCGTCCGGATCGATCCGGACCCCGACCGCCCCGGGCGCCGATCCCGGCGGACCGATGTCCTTTCCCGCCGGGCCGTCGGGGATGAACGCCCGATGAACGGCGGCCTCGCGACGTGTTCAGACGCCCCTGGCTAGACCGTGGATCAACCCGGCGGCTCGCCGTCCCCGGCCATGAAAGGACAGACCATGACGATGTTCCCGAAGCTCGCCCTCGCCTCGCCGGCCCTGATCGGCGCCATGGCGCTGAGCCTCATGGCCGCCAGCCCGGCCGACGCCCAGAGCCGCCATCGCGACCGGGATCGCGACCGCAGCGAGGACCGCACGGGGGACGTCCTGATCGGCGTCGCCATCGGGGCCCTGGCCGGCGCGGCGCTCGCGGCCAGCTCGAGCGACGGCGACTGCGACTACTACCGCGGCGGCCGCTGCTACCGGAACCAGGGCCACTGGGAGCGCGAGCACGGCATCAACAGCCGCGACGGCTACGATCGCTATGAGCGCCGGCTGGACCGCCGGGACCGCCGCGACTGGCGCCGCGACCGCCGCGACGACCGCCGATATGACCGCGACTATCGCTACGAGCGTCGCTGGTAGTCAGGTCTTCATTCGTCTGGTCACGTAGTCCTTGGCCCGACGGGAAAGAGAGAGGCGGTCTCCGGAAGCCGGGGCCGCCTTTTTCATTGCTTTCGTCATCCTCCGGCGCGCGAAGCGCGACCGGGGGACCCAGCGGCGCCGAAGGCGATCTGTTCAGGCAGGGTGTCCGCGACAGCTTCGCGCTCTCGCGCGCCGCTGGGTCCCCCGGTCTTCGCGGCTACGCCGCTTCGCCGGAGGATGACGAAAGCATGGGATCACACCATCAGCCGCTTCATCAGCTCCGCCGTCGACGGATCCAGCCCGGCGGATGGTTCCCCCGCCGCGACATCGGCCAGCACCGCCTTCGCCAGGGCCTTGCCCAGCTCGACACCCCACTGGTCGAAGCTGTTGATGTCCTGGATCACCCCTTCGACGAAGGTCTTGTGCTCATAGAGGGCGATCAGGGCCCCGACCGCCTCCGGCGACAGGGCGTCCATCAGGATCGTCGTCGAGGGCCGGTCGCCCGGGAAGGTCTTGTGCGGGGCCAGACGGTCGGCCTCGGCGGCGTCGGCGCCCGCCGCGATCAGCTCGGCCCGGGCCTCGGCCTCCGTCTTGCCCACCATCAGCGCCTGGGCCTGGGCCAGGGCGTTGGACCACAGGGGCGCATCGCCCTCGCGCGCATCCATGGCGGCGTCGGTGGTGTGGCCGACGACGATGAACTCCGCCGGAACCACCACCGGCCCCTGATGGATCTGCTGGAAGAAGGCATGCTGGCCGTTGGTGCCGGGCTCGCCGAAGACGATCGGGCTGGTGGCGGTGTCGACGGGCGAGCCGTCGCGCTTCACCCGCTTGCCGTTCGACTCCATCTCCAGCTGCTGCAGGAAGGCCGGCAGCCGGCGCAGGCCGTGGGCATAGGGGGCGACGGTCCGGGCCATGCGTCCGCGGCCCTCGACATTGTAGATCTGGGCCAGCGCCAGCAGCACCGGGGCATTGCACTCCAGATCCGCCTCGAGGAAATGCTCATCCATGGCCCGGGCGCCGTTCAGCACCCGCTCGAACACATCCCACCCCAGGGCCACCGCCACCGACAGGCTGACCGCCGACCACAGGGAATACCGGCCCCCGACCCAGTCGCGGAAGGCGAAGGTCCGGCCACAGCCCCAGGCCGCTGCCTTGTCCGGCGCCGCCGTCACCCCGATCAGGTGATGGACCATCCGCTTGGGCGACAGGCTCTCGGCCAGCCAGGCCTTGGCCAGTTCGGCATTGGCCAGGGTCTCCTGGGTGGTGAAGGTCTTGGACACCACCACCACCAGCGTCGTCTCGGGGTCGAGCCCGGCCAGGGCCTCGCCCATTTCGCGCGGGTCGATATTGGCCACGAACCTCAGGTCGATGACCGGCTCCAGCGGCCGCAGGGCGTCCCACAGGACGCGCGGTCCCAGGTCGGAGCCGCCGATGCCGATGTGGACGATGGCGGTGAACGGCTGGTTGGTGCCACCGCCCTCGGCACCCGAGCCGACGTCGGTCGCGAACCGGGCCATGGCCTTGCGCGCCGCAGCCACCTCGGCCGAGACAGGCTCGCCGAGCGCCCGGAAATCGGCGTCGTCGGCCGCCCTCAGGGCCGGATGCAGCACCGCCCGACCCTCGGTGTTGTTGACCGCCTCGCCGCCGAACAGGGCCTTGCGCCGCCCCTCGACGTCACAGGCACGGGCCAGGTCCAGGGCAGCCTCGAACCCTTCGGCGCTCCAGGCCTGTTTCGACAGGTCCAGATACAGGCCTGCGGCGTCCACCCCCATCCGGTCGACCCGGCCGGGATCGGTCGCGAACTGGTGCAGGATACGTCCGTCGGCGTCCTTGCGGGCGACGGCGCGAAGCATGTCGAGGGCCTGGGTGCGGGCGGTCATCGGGCAAGCTCGGAATTCGGGAGGGTAAACCCTCGTTTACGGCTCGGGCGTAAGCCGGTTCAACGCCGAATCCGCGATTCGGCCAACTATATGAGGTTTGCCATGTCCTGCGGCGTCGCCCTGGCGGTCTCCCTGCTGCTCACCGACCCCAATATCGCCCTGGCTGCGGCCCTGCCGCCGCCGGCGGCGGATGCGCCGGTCTCGGTCGCGGGCGAGCCGCTGTTCGCCGAGATCGTGACCCGCTCCGGTGCCCTCAAGGGTGTGGTCCAGGGCTGGATCGACGCCGGGGTGATCGAGCAGTCCGACTTCGCCACGGGCGAAGCCTTCACCGGCTTCCGCGCCCGCGCCGCCGAACTGGCCACCCTCGACATGCAGGGCCACCTGATCCTCAAGGCGCGCGGCACCGACGGTGACCTGAAATGCATCCTGCGCGGCATCGCCGAGGACATGCCGCTCAAGGTCGAGGCGGTCCGCACCGCCACCACCCCCGCCGAACGCCGCGTCGCCCTCGAGGAACTGCACTACCTCCTCAACGACAACGTCGAAGTCATCACGGCCCCGCCCCAGCCGCCGGTTTGAGGTTCTGCGCCTTCTCCCATTGGGTGGAGGAGGCTCGCATGCGAGCCGACGACGGGTGGCGCGCAGCGCCGGATGTGGGTCGGCTGTTTCCCTCGGCGCACGCCGCTGCTCCTGACAGCGACGCGGCTTCGCCGAATGCCGCCCCTCGACCCACACCCTTTCGCGCAACCGATCGCTTCGCTCCCGGGCGCTCAAGCCCTCTCCCAATGGGAGAGGGATCAGTATCTGACTATCTCCGGATGCTTCGCTGAACAGCGCGACCGATTCTGACGCACCGGCCCCCGATCTTGCGCCCATGTACGAGGGACAAACCCGAAAAATCCGCTGCGAAGACACCTGGCGCGCGGTCCGCCGCGCCTGGGAGGCGGGCGAGACCGGGGCCTCCCTGGCCCAGCGATATGATGTCGGCCTGGCCAATCTCTGGCGGCGCCGGGCCTCGGAAGCCTGGAAACGGCGTCCGCCCGCCGAGCCCGATCCGGAACCGGCCGAGGGCTGGGACCGCTACGCCCAACGCAAACAGACCGAGTTCGAATACCGGCGGGAGGAGACGCGGCTGCTGGCGGTCAAACTGGCCGAGGCGATGCGGGGCGAGCCGTTGGCACAGGTTCCGGTCTGGCACCTCGGCTTTGTGCTGGAATGGCGGGCCGAGAACCTGCCGCCCGACCAGGCGGCCCGCGACCGGGACTGGGCAGTCCGTCACGGCTGGACCGCGGCCTTCTGGAGCGAGACAGGCTGGCTGCACCCCCTGTCCTACCTCGATGAGGTGACCCTGCAGGCCAACCGTGACGACTGGCGCGAGGACGCCGGCCTGCCGCCGGGCACGGCGGAGGGGTGGCCGTGTTGAGGGCTTCCTGCTTTCGTCATCCTCCGGCGAGCGCAGCGAGACCGGGGGACCCAGCGGCGCCGAAGGCGACCTGTTCAGGCACGCCGTCCAACAAAGCCGCCGCGACAGGTTCGCGCTCTCGCGCGCCGCTGGGTCCCCCGGTCTTCGCGGCTGCGCCGCTTCGCCGGAGGATGACGAAAGCAAAGGGATCAGCGGTTGGTTCTACCGCCTCCCATCCCCCAACGCCTCCACCACCACGCCCTCGGTCAGCAGTTGCGGCAAAACCTGCGGCTCCGCGACGCCCGGCGTATAGAGCAGATACAGCGGCACCCCCGACCGTCCGTGGCGCTGCAGTTCAGCCGTGATGGCGTCATCACGACGGGTCCAGTCGCCGACCAGATAGACGGCGTTTGACCCTTCGATCGCGGCCTTCACACCCGCCGTGGCAAGCGAGGTCCGCTCATTGATCTTGCAGGTCACGCACCAGTCGGCGGTGAAATTGACCAGCACCGGCCGACCCTGGGCCCGGGCCGCCTCGACCGCCGCGGTCGACCAGGGCGCGCTGGTCGGCCCCGCACCCTCTACCGCCGCGGCCGAACCCGCGGCCTCGGCCGGTGCGCGCGCTGCCACGATCAGCGCGGCCCCCGCCAGCAGAAGCGCTGCGACCCCGGCGGTCAGATGGAACACCCCGCGCCGCCCGAAGCCGCGCTCGGTCTGGCCGCAGCCGATCAGCCAGACACCGAGTGCCAGCATCAGGCCGGCTGTGAACAGCAGGCCCAGCGCCTCCGCCCCGGTCTGGCGGCTGAACACCCAGGCCAGCCACAGGGCGGTCGCATACATCGGGAAGGCCAGAAGATTCTTCAGCCGCTCCATCCACGGTCCCGGCCGCGGCAGCCGTGCCAGCAGACCGGGCGTCAGGCTGACCACGACGAAGGGCAGGGCCAGACCCAGTCCCAGGCCGAGGAAGACCAGCAAGGCCATCGGCCAGGGCATGACCAGGGCGGCCCCCAGCGCAAAGGCCATGAAGGGGGCGGTGCAGGGGGCGGCCACGACCACCGCCAGGGCCCCGGTGAAGAAGGCGCCGAGACCGCCGGGCAGGCGCGACAGCGGCCCCGATCCGGCACCCTGCAGCCTCCCGCCGACATGGAAGACGCCGGACAGGTTCAGGGCGACGGCCAGCATCAGCAGGGCCAGGCCCGCCGTCACCGGCGGCGACTGCAGCTGGAAGCCCCAGCCCACGGCCTCGCCGGTCGCCCTCAGGACCAGAAGAACACCCGCCAGCAGCAGGAAGGTCGTCAGCACGCCGGCCAGGAAGGCCAGTCCGTCGCGCCGGGCGTGGCGTACATCATGGGCCGAGCCCGCCAGAGCGGCGGCCTTCATGGCCAGGATCGGAAAGACGCAGGGCATCAGATTGAGGATGAGTCCGCCGAGGACAGCGAACAGCAGGGCCCGAGCGAAGGTCGCCAGATCGCTGCCGCCGTCCGGATCAGCCGCTCCGGCATCCGCGTCGGCGGCCGCAGCGAGCGCGCCGGATCCGGATGTGCCGGCGGGCAGGGCACCCGGCTCCGCCCGGATTTCCCAGGCTCCGGCGGCCGTCACCAGCACACCCCCGACCGGCCCGGTCAGGCCCGTCGCCCGGGTCTCGCTGCCCGGCCGAAGTTGCAGGCTCAGACCCTGCGGTCCCCATGCGCCGGTCTGGGGGGCCGGATGGTCGATGATCCCTCCCTCAAAGGGGAAGAAATAGCTGGGGCCCGGATCGCTTCCGGCCAGGGGCCCGCCGGCCGCGCCCAGGGTCAGTACACCGTCCTCCAGCGCGACCCGCGCCGTGATCCCCGCCGGTCGAGGTGCCTTCTCCAGCACCGCAGTGATCGCGGCACCGTGGCGCGGGTTCAGTGGCGCGGCACCGTCGCGGACTCGCAGGTCGAGCCTCAGGGTCAGTTCGTCCGGAACGCACATCTCGGCGCTGCAGACGAGGAACAGGGCCTTGACCGTCAGGGGCAGGTTTGTACCCGGTCGCGCCGAGGCCGGGACCTCGATCGGGACCGGCAGATAGACTGTGCCCGAATAGCCGTAGTTCATCAGCCCCGAGATCCGCTGCCGCTCGGGCACCGGCCAGACGATGTCGCCGGCTCGGACACCCCGGGGCAGGGTCCAGGTCAGGGTTGTGGCTCCGCCGGAATCCCCCGGATTGCGCCAATAGGTGTGCCAGTCCGGCCGGATGGTCTGTTTGACCGCCACCACGGCCGTCGATCCGGGCGCGGCCCAGGCCGACATCGGAACCAGCTCTGCCTCGATGCGGTCGGTGCGCTGCGCGCCCGCGGCCGTCGTCTGGCCCATGGCCTGCGCGGGCCAAAGACTCAGGGCCAGCAGGATCAACACTCGAACGAACGGGTTCACACGGCCTCCGGAAACGGTCGACGCCACCTTAGTCGCCCGGACGGCCATCCGTCACCGCCCTCGTACTCGCCGGGCGCACCCCGCGTTGCAGTGCCGCATCCACTCATGAAAAGGACGGTCCGTCCAAAGACGAACCGCCCTGAACCCTTGGCCAGTCAGCGAACGCCTAGTAGCGACGCTGGCCGTTTTCCCAGTAACACTCGTCCTGACGGCCATCATAGCAATAGTAGTAACGGTTCTGGCTGTCACGGTAGCGCTGCTGGTTGGCACGGTCCTGCTGGGAGCCGCGCACGGCACCCGCAACGCCGCCGACGACGGCACCGATGGCGGCACCGCGTCCGGCGTTGCCGTCGCCGACATTGTTGCCGATGATGGCCCCCGCGATCGCCCCGATGCCGGCACCGATAGCGCCCTGCCGTGTGGCCTCACTGGGGTTGCCGTATTCGTCCGTCGCGCAGGCGCTGACCAGAAGTCCAGCACCGGCGATCGCAATAATTGCCTTGTTCATGTGAGTTTCCTTGATCTCTCGGGTTCGCCCCGTGGGTGAGAACACTGGATAAGCGTAGCGGTTCCGAGGCTATTGTACATCTCAAGCCTGCACCAGGTTTTGATTGGTCCCGCACAGAGGTTGCGGCACCGGTGTTCTGAGTTGAGACGGGGGTTTCGTATGCGTTTTTCTGAACCGGTTCGAATGGCGGATGGCGGTGAGCACAGCCCGGTGTGGGCGCGCACCAAGCGCCGCTCCGGGGGCAATGCCCTGGTGGGGATCATTGTCACCTTCCTGGCGCTGTTCGGCGTCCTGACCGCCGCTCTGGGTGTCAAGGAGCAGTCCTTGGCTGAAGGTGGGGCCATGATGGACGGCTGGATTTCCAACGGCGTCGCTACCGTTCGCGGTGTCCTTCCGGGGGGCGCTGAGGCCGCTGCTGCGGCCGATGTCGCCGAAGCGGCTGCCGGGACTGCCGGCCCTGCCGCTGTGGCGGGAGCCGCCGCGGCTTCCGACGGTATGACGAAGGAATAGCCGGGCCTGGCCGGTCCCGATCGGAACAATGTTCCGGTCGGGACGTTCGGGCGTCATGATCGGTACGGGAGCCCCCGCGCGTGATATAGCCGCGACGGTGGACAACCGGACCGCAGATTCACCCATCCTGACCCCGCACGTCGCGCTCGGGCGGGTGATATTGCTGCTCAATCCGCTGTCCGGCGGCGTCGGACCGAATGCAGCGTCTGAAGCGGCGGGCATTTTCGCAGAATATGGCCTTGAGGCCGCAATCATAGCGCTTGAGGGCGGGCAGTTCGATACGCAGGTACAGCAGGCGCTAGATGCCGGGCCTGATGCCCTGTTCGTCCTCGCAGGCGACGGCACGGCCAGGGCTGTTGCTTCGCGGGCTGGACCCGAGGGCCCATTGATTGCGCCGCTGCCGGGCGGCACCATGAATATGCTGCCTCGCGCCCTGTACGGCACTTCGGACTGGAAGTGCGCCTTGAGGCGGGCCCTTGAGGAGG
>Ga0114980_10002709_pt1 | contig 12347 bp, 10 predicted proteins | sample S_140806_EF_Meta_FD_87018 | JGI IMG/M metagenome (GOLD analysis project Ga0114980, IMG submission 87018) | Freshwater microbial communities from Lake Simoncouche, Canada to study carbon cycling - S_140806_EF_MetaG | ecosystem: Environmental > Aquatic > Freshwater > Lake | place: Lake...
ATCGAAACCCGGATGGAAGCTGCCCGCTTCTTTCTTTCGCATGGCAACTCCAAGCGCGCTGCACAGCTCTTACAAGAGCTCAGTATCACTGCACGCAAGGATACAGCTCTCGGGAAAGATGAGGCCTTTCATGGTGGCATCTCATCGCTGTATGAGCGTATTGGCTGGCAGGACAAAGCGATGGAGCATGCGCGGATCGCGCTACGTATCGCACCCGACAGCGTCTCGTCTATTCTGCGCGTCGCATTCCTAGAGGCACTGCTTGGCTGGCAAAAAGCATGTCAGGCAAACGTAGCGACAGCCAAAAAACTTGAGCCAAATAGCGCGGAACCCTATCTTGCCAGTGCGCTGGTGTATGAACAAGTCGGAAATGTCAAAGCGGCAGAACAAGATTTGCAAAAGGCTGATAGTCTTCGCCCGAATGACTGGCGAATTCACCTCCTCCTTGGACGTAATCGGATTGCACAACTCCGGTTTGATGATGCAATAGCAACCTTTGACAAAGCCGCAAAATTAGCACCTGCGGAAAGCTCAATCACATCTGCGAAACTGGAAGCAATTCTTCGTAAGTACACAGCCCGCTCTGATCAGCGAAAAAACCTGCTAAGTGTCGCTGAGGAAGTCGCCAAGTTCTATCTTGAGCAGGCACCAGATTCACCCGATGCGCAATTTCAGATGGGCCGCATCTACCAGTTTATGGGGCGTGATGCAGATGCGGTCAAAATCTACGCTGGTGTCTACAAAAAGAGCCCAGATACGGGTCAGCTGCGGATTCAATACGCATCGTTGTTGAATCGCAGTGGTAAGCGGGCCGAGGGATCCAGAATCATGGATGAGGCAACTCGCGAGCTGGCAGTCGGTGAGGAATACATGAAGCTCGTCACTACTGCCGGCCAGGACATGCCAAATTCAGAAGCCCACAAAGCTGTCGCGCGCCACTGTATGCAGCATGGACGCATTCCACGCGCTATCCTCGAATGGCAACACGTCCTGACCCTGCTCCCCGGTGACAAGGAAGCCACCGCTGGAATTGCTAAGGCCTACAAGGTACGTGGAGATATCCCGGTACCAGCACAGTAAAAACGAAAAACAGCCCCGCATCGCGAAACGAAATGGGGCTGTTTACAAACTGCTAAGTAACTACTTCTTTGGAATCAACACTCTGTTCATGATGTGCAGAATGCCATTTGTGGCTTTTTTGTCAGCCTGATATGGCTTGGACATGTTAACCAGCAATGCACCCTTGTTGAATACCACAAGCTCACCGCCGCCAAGTGTCTTCAGCTTTCCGAGGTGGGGGAACGATCAACGAAAAACAGCCCCGCATCGCGAAACGAAATGGGGCTGTTTACAAACTGCTAAGTAACTACTTCTTTGGAATCAACACTCTGTCCATGATGTGCAGAATGCCATTCGTTGCTTTTTTGTCAGCCTGATATGGCTTGGACATGTTAACCAGCAATGCACCCTTGTTGAAAACCACAAGCTCACCGCCGCCAAGTGTCTTCAGCTTTCCGAGGTGGGGGAGCTTTCCAAGATCGCCCGATGTGTATTTCCCCTTGACGATGTGGTTCAACAGCACAACTTTGAGCTCTTTGGGGTCAGCTATCAGTGCCGCGCTACGCTTGCGCCCCAGCATTTTAAAGGCAGCATTGCTAGGTGCAAACAATGTAAATGGGCCTTTGCCAGCCAGCTGCTTTCGCAGTCCCGTGTCATCCAATGCCTTTTCAAGCGTTGTTAGGCCAAACTGCTTAAAGCTCTCCGACAAAACTGTAGGGGCTGGATCCGCTGCAGGTGCTTGCGCCTGCGCATAGGTGGACATTAGCAATGTAGCACCGAGAACCAAGAAAGAAGCCAGTCTTCGCATAATGGGAAACCTCCTCGAAGCATTCTGCATACCGATGCAGCATTGCATCGCAGATTACGCTAATAGTTTAACCCGAACTGTTGCAAAGCGTTATTGTGTGTGACATGACCACGTGTATGCTGAAGATAACCAACTTGGAAATCGCAAAGGTGAGGTATACCCAGCAATGGAATCCCTACATGGCTTCGTCGGTATCGGAACATGGGAAACCACGGCTGAATTCCGAAATTTACGCATCATCATTAACGGAAAGACGATCGCAGCTGTCGCTCCCGGGAATGCGCTTGCTGATTGCCAGATCGCCCGCGGAGACTGGAACATCTCTACAAATCTCATCCGGCAGACCAGCAGTGCAACTGACACCGCGCTTGTATTCGGTGATGCAGCGTGGCACGACTATGACTTTTTTGTGGATGCACGTAAAGTCTCCGGAAATGAAGGATTTCTGATCTACTTTGCCACTGCTGACATGGCTGCTCCCAGCCGCTGGGTTATCGGAGGCTGGACGAACACACGCCACGCACTACAATCTCCAGGCATCCCCGCAGACTCAAAACCCGGAAAAATTGAAACCGGCCGCTGGTATAAAATCCATGTGAGTCTTCGGGGAAACACCGTCACGGCTAGCATTGATGGCAAAGTCATCCATAAGGAAAAACGGAGACCCGCTGATACACGCTTCCCAGCGGCTCTCATCCCCGACCTCTTTGCCGATCCTGCCATTGCGAATTTTAATGGACGTTACTACTGCTACGGCACCACGGATGGCGCAGGTCAAGGTCTTGCAACTAGCGGAACACCCGTTGTCTGGACATCGGATGACTTCCGCTCCTGGACGCTTCACGGACCCATCGTAGACCCCGATTTCGATGCAAAATGGTGGGCTCCTAGCTCTGCCATTTTACGTAATGGCCGCTATTACATCTTCCCAACCCTCGACAACCGGATCACCACCCTCGTCGCCGATACGCCGCTTGGTCCATTCCGGACACCCGATGGCCGTCGCATCACAAAAACATCCGGCTGGAAACAAATGGATATCAAGGTTGGCAATCCCATCGATGCCGAGCTGTACGAACACCCGGATGGCACCCTTTGGATGGCATGGTCGCAGCGCTACATCTGCCGCCTCTCCGATGACCTTACACAGATAAAGGGAACACCAATAGAGATTCCAACGGGACAGCGTGGCTACTCAGAAGGTCCGATTCTCTTTGCGCGTAATGGGATGCTGTATTACCTCTACACTCTGGATGGCAGTGAGCGCTATCACTATGCCTACATGGTGTCGCCAAGCGGATCGCCCGAAGGCCCGTGGGTCAAACCTGCACGAGAAATCATCGCCGAAACGGATGTCAAAGCTGGCATCATCGGACCGGGCCACGGCTGTGTTGTCAACCATCCGGGAACCGACAAGTGGAGCTTCGTCCACCTTGAGTTTGGCCGCTCCGGAACGAATCGCCAGAGCGTGGCACAGGATTTGATCTTTGACATGGATGGCTGGATTGTCCCCATCAAGTTCACCAGCAAGCGAAAATCGCCCCCAAGCAATGTATCCTTTGGCGTAACCACATCGTCCACAGCACGACCGCTGGAAATCCCACCCGTGAACCGTCCAGAGCTGCGCCGGGTTGAGGAGTTGTCGGCATCGAACATTTTAGATGGCTCCAACGGCACGCGCTGGATGGCCGCTCCTTCGGATACATCCCCAAACGTCGTTATCGACATTCGGCAAGTCCGTTCAATCACGACACTCGAAATCGCTTTTGTGAACCCGATGGGCGGTCACAGCTTTGCCATCGATGTCGCGACAACTCCCGGGAAATGGCATCAGGCAACGGTTGTGAAAACGCCGGTAATCGCATCCCCACATCTCATCCCCGTGAACGCAAACGCCCGGTTCATCCGCTGCCGAATTACATCCGGCACCCCGGGAATCTGGTCACTTGTCGTAGGGCTGCCAACAAACAAATAGGCATTTCTTCACTAGAGGTTTGCTTCAGGACTTCGACCTATTTGTCGGAGGAATGGCATTCAAATGCTCATGGCCTTACGCGTTTAATCGTAAGGAAGCAATACGGTTACCGTGCGAGAGCAGTCAAAAAGAAACGCTTTTCAAAGAAGTCACTCGAGGCATCTTCGATCCGGATGGGTTTTTTTCCATCATCATGATGGACAAATCGTTCAAACTTTTCAGCGGGGAAATATTCGAGAACAGCGGTGGCTGAGCCTCCAACTGCTTCCAAGCCTGCACCGATGTGTACTTCAACCATAAAGTCACACGGTTTTGTGAAGAGGCTTGATGCTGATGATAATGCCTTTAACTCAAAGCCCTCAATATCGAGAATGACGACATCTGGATTGCCATACTTTTCAACCAGATGGTTGACGGTTGTTTGTTCCACATCGATGCTCATTCCGTAGTTGAGAATCGTTGATGCCTTGCCGTTCAGACTGGAGTTGAACTTTAGTGTGCCTGGGCTGTCACTGATGGCAGCTTGAACAGCGACGATATTGTCAATGCCATTGAGCTTGGCATTTGCGATGAGGCAGCGGTAGTTGTGAGGACTTGGCTCCGCACAGATCACCTTGCCGCTCGTGCCTGCTTTGCGAGCAAGAATCATCGCGACAACGCCCTGATGCGACCCAAGGTCATAGACCAGTGCTCCCTGCTTGAGGCGGCTGGATGTCAGCAGATCGATCTCGTGCAGCTGGGGCCAGTCGCCGTCGTACCATGCCTGCCCTAGAGGGTCTTCGATATTTACCTTGAGCATTTCGCCACAATAATTATGTTCAACGACCCGCCGGGCAAAAGTTGCCTTAGACAGACTTAAGCGTAGGTGTTGTGCTGCTCGATGCAACACATCAATAATTTGGCTCATTGTGCTCACCACTCAATATGTAAAAATTTGACCTGTAACAATATACAAGGGAAGAACTACAGAATCGTCATGTCCGACAGAACACACTCCGTCTTCATTCCCGTAAACATCAGAATGGCTATTGCATTGGCAAACTGAATAGCTGCTAAACCGTCGTTGACAGTGACTGCCCTCACTTGTCAGAATAGTGTTGCCACGCAACTCCACAATATGCCTGTGGGTAAATCCTGGCGTGCGTTTATCGGATGTTACAAATAGTACAGCAGGTACCATGCGCGACTGTTATGACTCCATGGTGATTCATCTATGTGAATGCAAGGCTAATTTACAACCATTCACCAATGTGTCATTTCACTAGGCTGGTTGGCTTAAACGCACCTTGCAGAAACCAATAGAGGTTGTTACGCCAGTGGGTTGGGTCGTGCGCATGGGCATCCACATTCCATAAATGTGGGATTTTATTGTCCTTGAGATAGACATGTGTCCGGCGGCTGATCGGTAACAGATTATCCTTTGCGCCGCAGGAAATGTAGATGTAGAGCGGGAGTTTGCGAGTGGCATCCGGGTCTGGGACAAGCTTTGCAGTATCAACGGTGTTTGGTGCGGCAGAGAAGGCCCCGATCTTAGAAAACAAGTCGGTGTGCCCAAAGCCAAAGTTCAGTGTCTGCCCACCGCCCATCGAGAGTCCGGCTATCGCGCGGTTTTCACGCCCCGGCAATGTTGAAAATGTCTTCTCAACAAATGGGATGACATCGGTGATCAGATCTTTCTCAAAAACCGCAAACGATGGCGCCGCCGCAAAAACATTTCCCTCGGCTTTGTCATTCTTCTGCGCACGGCCATTTGGCATCACGATAATGACATCCCGCAGCTTTCCAGCTTGGATTAGGTTGTCGGCTAGAACATCCACGGTGGCAAACCGCTGCCATTCAGTTTCATCCCCGCCGATTCCGTGGAGGAGGTAAAGCACGGGATACTTTTTGTTCTTGGTATAGCCAGGCGGCGTGTAAATAGTGAGCTTACGCTCCGTCCCCACGGTTGTAGAGGAATATGAAACCGTTGCGAGCTTGCCCGCTGGCGTGCCCGGGTTCCGCTTGGTGATATCCGCTGGTGGCTCCGGGAAGGTTTGCTTATCATCCGGTGCAAGCTGGACCTTCTGCTGATTAGTCAGGACGGGTTCCTGGTGAAAAGCTGGGATGGCGATGACTGGCATGAAAAATAGTGGCATCTGGTGAGGCTCCTCTACCGAGTTTAGCACGGTCTGTACTGGAGAATTTCCCATCGTGTATTACAGTTTCCATGTACGATAGCCAGACTGGATTGACGCGGCCATTGACATTGTTGTCAGGCTGAAAGGGAATGCTGGATGCAAATCACTACATCAACCAATGGCGCAGCGACGACACTCGCGATGGATGGTCGGCTGGATGTCGACACAATCGATGCCTTGAAATCCGTCCTCACTAGTGTAACAACCGAGCAAATTGTGTTTGACATGCGCGGTTGTGTGTTTGTATCGAGCATCGGAATCCGCGAGATTCTGAAAGCGCATCGGGAGCGTAATCGTTCCGGTGGCAGCATCGCGCTTGTGAATGTTAATAAAGACGTCATGGACATTTTCCGTATTACCGGGATGTCGGAGATGATGGAAATCAAAGCGCTTGCCCGTGAAATTTCCATGGATGGCCTTGAGTTTCTCTCCGCGGGAGTGTGCGGTAAGTGCTACCGGATGGACCGCGAGACGGTTGTAAAGCTCTACAACGATGGCATTGATGCATCCATTGCCGAGCGTGAAAAAGAATATGCCAAGGCTGCATTTGTCCTCGGCATCCCGACCGCTATCTCCTACGATGTCGTTGCGTGTGGAAGTCAGACCGGCGTTGTGTACGAAATGCTGGATGCTGAGCTGTTTAGTGTGGTGATCCGTGCGGATATCGGCAATATGATCGTACACGGCCGGATGCTCGCCGCAGTCGCAAAGGCAATCCACGAAGTCGAGCCTGCACCGGGTGTCTTTCCAGATATCAAAGAGCGCTTCCGCGGCTACATCCGGGAGATGGACTTCTTTCTTCCGGAGGCGGACATCGCGTTTTTACTTCGCAAGCTCGAGGACATCCCGGATGCCGGGACGTGTGTCCATTTTGACATCCACAGCAGCAATATCATGATCCGGGATGGCGAACCGGTCATCATCGATATGGGCGACCTCTCGACGGGCAGCTTTTTGTTCGATATCGGCCTGCTGTTGACCATTTACGGCATCCCCGAGCTGGGCATCAGTGAGCTGGCGACTAAGATTCCAAACGAAAAGGGCGTTGAGCTCTGGGAAGCATTTCGGGTGGCTTACTTTGTCGATTTGGATGCAGCGACAATAGCGTACATTGATGCCAATATAGCCTTCCTGGCATCCCTGCGCGTGATCTATTCGATTACATTTTTGCCTGCGCTGCGTGACAGTCTCTGTGCGATGATGACGGATATTTTGTTGCCACGCATGTCGCGGGACTAGAGTTTAGTTATCGTCGCCGTCGGTTCGCAGAACTTTAATGTCCTTTTGGATGCGCGGTTGGACTTCATAGGTGGTGTCGAACTGACCACTGAAACCTGTGATGCTGACTGTTTGTCCGAGGGACATTTGGCTTAGGTCGAGGTTACAGCTGGTGCTAATAAACACTTGAATCTCGCCGGAGCCATCGTTTACGTAGAACTTATAGCCGTACGGGAGATCGCTGGCAACTGCCTGTGAAACTACACCGCGGATGATGACGAGGCGCCCTTCAGATGCTTCATTCACACTGCCGGTTGCGATGCGCTGTGGGGTGACGTTGTCATTATCACGTTTGATTCGTACGCTCCGGTTACCGCTCGGGGTCACAATTGTCAGGCCGTAGCTCTGACCAAGAACGCCGGTGACTTCGGCGGTATCGCCAAGCTTTAGGTGGTGATTCGTCTGAGTGCTGATGTAAATCCCACCCGTTTTGTCCTGGATGGCAAAGCCTTGGTCGTAGGTGCTCGAGACAAATGCGCCAGATGGCACAGTTACGGTTCCTTTAATGGTTGTGATGCTACCGGATACGAGCGTGCGTGCATCCCGGATGGCAGTTTCATGAAGCACAGAGCTGATTCCAGGCACGGCTGCTACAAGCGCGATAGCCGCGACAATCACTGGAGTTTTGAAAAAGGGATTCATTACAAGGCGACCTATCCAAGTGTGTTTCTTGCCCGGAAGGTACCACACCTCATTGTTCAGTGTCGTCGTTGATACAAATCCCAGCATTTTTACTGGGTAAAGCTGATTGTAGCTGTAGTCAATGGGTCTGGTATTCCGTTTTGTCCAGTGTCTCGATGATGTTATGTGTTGAGAGTAGCCGGGGCGCCATTTATACTGTCATAACGAATTTGATTGTGCCGCTCCCAGTATCGTCACAGCCCAAGGCCTATGTATTATTTGAGCCAAGTGTAGCGGTGGCCAAGCATGGTGATCTGTCCAGTTTCGAGACCACAGAGCCAGCCAGGGACATCATCGGGATCTTGGGGCTGGTTCAGTGGGCCCATGCGAGTGCAATACAACCTTTTGCATTAGGGCATTGGCTTGAGTCGATGACATCCTGGACGCTTTGAAACTGTTGGATGTTGGCTAACCGTGCATTCCGTAGGATGATGAGATCCAAAATGTCAGGTGTGTAGACAGGGCCGTAGGTCTCTAGAAAGTCACGATAGGACGCTGGGAGGAGCACATTTAGCGTCGATGCGATTTGCTAGATGGTTTTCGACGCTACGGCCTGTGTCATCTCTCCGTGCTGGAAGCGCTCAATAAAGTGCCGTTGGAGTAGTTGGCGTACAGTCATGAGCATTTATGGCTTGGAGATGACGGCGAACCAGCGGTCTTCCGGATCTGAGAAGGCGAAGGTTGTGGTGCCGAAGTGGTCTCCGATGGGGGAAACGACGACGCCTGCTGCTGTGAGGCGCTGATGTTCAGTCTCGATGGCATTGACGTGAAAACACATCGATGGCGCTACGGTTACAGCTCCGTGTCCAGCCTTTTCCATGAATGCATTTGGGACGAGCTCAATGGCGGCGTCTTGATCGGCGAAGCCGACTTGCGGGATAGAAAAGCCATCGATATCCGATGTACGTTTTGTAACCATTCCAACTTGGTCGGTCCAAAACTGGTGGCACCGCTGTAAATCATTGACATAGATGACGACATAGCCTAGCTGCATTCCGGCCTCCAAGGGTACCCGGCATTCATATCAGTTAGCGCGGGAGCCGGTCTACTATACGACAGGTGGGAATGGTGATGGAGCTAGCGCCTCTGGGCCAGATCCAAGACGAAACCATCATCGCTCGCCACTGTCCAGCCCTTAGGAGTGTCATTCGCAATCCCGCCACGGATGCCAATAGAGTAATCGAAGGCATCTGCTTTGAAGTCCACCTGATGTAACATCACCCGTGTCATACTAGACTTCGTAACATCCCATTCAAAGGCTAAATCAAGCGGCAAAATCCTGTCTGATGAGGTGCTTTGCAGCGTAACTGACAGCTGTTTTTCATCAAACTGAATCCGAAGCACCATTTCATCTTGTACTGGGACAAACACCGTCATGCGCTTGCCAGTTTCTTTGACAACCACTTTCCCCGTTTTGACAAGCCTTGTGCCATTAGAGATGAAGAAGCCCCCCGCACCGGGTTCCGTGCGCGAATGCGTATCGTTACGCCAGTGGTAACCATCCAGGACCGATGGCATCCGCTGTTCCACATCTTCAAGGCGCGTCGCTGCATTGAGGAATGGCTGCGCAAACGTGTCGCTGTAAACCGTGATGTCCCGAAGGTATGGCAAGTCACCTTTGAAGTGGAGATTTGCGCGGTAGAAACGGCTTTGGTACCAGACTGATGTTTCGACGGGAGTCGTATTTCCGAATGGGTCGACCAGCTGAACTTGCGCCTGCGTCGGTGTCACGGGAAACGCCTTTTTGAACTTTCGGCCCGTTTCGCCCCTCGTCTCGACAGTGGCCGTACCTTTTTTCCACAGTGCAGCCAGCGCTTTGATCTGCGGTGCATACGCTGCTTGCTGGCTCGGCCAAGGGAAGGAGTTTTCTTGCCCCAGCTGTGCATAGGCAAATTGCTGAGTGGGCGCATCCAGAATCATTGACAGAAAGGACTTCACAAAATGTGATGACTGACCGGATGGCCAAACGGGCTCCATCGTGTCCGGTTGCGTTATTGTCTTGCCGTTTGGGAGTGTGTAGCTCCGGTCGTAATAGTAGACCGGGTCCTGACCCAGCATCCGGAAGATGGGAGCGTCTATCTGGTTCTTCTTGTCGAGCGCTGGGCTCCAGCAGTTACGCTTGCTCGGATAGTAGCCAGCGATGGGCGCGCCCCAAATCGTAAAGCCATCGGTTGCAATCTGGTCACGGCAGACGGCGAAGGCATCCGCGCCGTAACGTTCAGCGATGTGGTTTATGGTAATCGCATCCAGATTCCAGCTGGCGATCGATTTTGGATAATGTCCAAAAACATCCTTGAAGGTGCGCATCGCGGTGTCAGCAAGCTTAATGCGCTCGGCTTCTGTGTAGCCAATGGTGAAGGCGACATGCGGGATGTGATCCCATTCGTAGTCAGGCCGGCCCCGCCACTTCACTCCAGCGGCATTGCAGTGCATTTCATTCATCTCGAACCAGAGACCAACCTCATGGTTTGAAGGCATGTGTTGCTTTAGAAATGGCACAAATGGTCCAGAGACAAGGGCATCGAATTGGAGCAGCCACGTCGCGGGGAGGCCGTACGGCTTTATGATTTCCATTTGCTTCTGGACAGGAAGAAGCAAGTCTGTTGTGAATCGCGGCTCAATCGCCCGGATGAAGTTGATAATGTTGATGCTTCGCACGTGTTCCGTTTACCATGCATTTTTGGTGGATGCAGGGAGCGTAGTGAGTCAATGAACAATACGTTATCCAGTCTTTAACGTTCTTACAGAGCTGTTGGGTAAACTTTGTACAATGTAAGCCTCGGAGCCTGTTCACATGTCACTATCGATATCTACCGTTCTGATGTCCACGCTTTGCCTGTTCGCGCATCCATCGCAAGGGACCGCACAAACACAGCCTTCGAAGATACCAACATCCCTTTCCGTTGAAGTCGGCAGTCTTTTTACGAGAAACTTCGAGCTGAGCGGTTTTGGTCAGCCTAGTGCGACGAGTGGATGGTCTGGCCAGACGCCAGACTTTCGTATCGAGTACTGGCGTGGTGGCGGGACGCAGTGGAAGCGTGGCTGGACATTTCAACCGCTAGACATCACCTATCGAGACAAACTAACGGCTGACTTCACTGCAAAAGGCAACACCTTTGCGAGTGGTTCGGATGCGAATCTCCGCTACATGTTTCCATCCGTGCGATGGACGGCAAACAAGCGGGTCCTGACTGGTAACAATGACACGGATGAGCTGCGATTTGGTGGCTCGGTCATCGTCCGGTATGCCGATGTCAACTTTAGTGTAAATGGCACAGGATTCCACGATCGCAATCTCATCTTCTTTCCGTTGTTGAATGTCGAAGGTGAGAAGAAACTCGGTAAGTCGATGAGTGTGTTTACGCGCATTGATGCCCTGCCATCCCCGACAGGCGGCTTGTTTATCGATGGCATTTTGGATGGCCTGGTCGCGGTACGAAAACGGGATGCAAATGGGGCATCGACGGATGTTGGTCTTCGAATCTTTATGGGCGGCTACGACCCGAAGAAAGCTGGCGACTATGCCAATCGGATTAACTATTCAGCACTAGTGATTCGTCGGAATTTCTAGCGTAGATGGTGCTCTGATGCGTATAGAGCAAACATTTGTGAGTTATCAGACTGATGTTATTATTCAAGTTTTCATCGCTGGTGACAGATGCAATGTACTCGGGGCAAAGTCATTACGTAATGAAACAAAGCCCTGAACTCAAAGTCAGGGCTTTTATTCGGCTGAGAGTTAGCGAAGCTCTTGCCAGTTGTGAAAGTCGAAGCGCTGTCCCCCAGAGCCGACACATCCACCTTTCCCGGCACTACTTGGCGGGCGGAACTGTGACTGTCGTTGTGCTTTGCAAATCAGACATTCATAGACCTTGAACTTACTTGTCTGACCAATGACCGGAGCCATGATTGCTAGAATCATGGTCATCAATATGATTGCTTTCATTCCTTTTACCTCATCGTCCAGGAACTGATGCCGTGATATGTGGACACCAGCATCGTTATCATAAGTGTGTCCAAACGCAGTTGGTAGCAAACCCGATGCTGACCCTACCTAGAGTTTGTCTTCGTTACGGGAAATCATTCGCACGAGAGCAGCTCTGTTGTTTACCTTTCTAGGGCACGGATCTCGTCGTACTTCATCCCTCGCGTAGCACCAATCACTTTCATCCTTGCATTGACAGCTTTGGACAACTCAACCATACAGAAGATATTGCCAAAGGGGACAAGTGTGTATAGGCCAATGATCCGATTTCTCTCAACACCGAGCAATTCTAACGACCGGCTAAAGCTGTATGCGCTAAAGAGATGGAGACATAGCACAACAAGGATGAGTGCCCAGGATAAAAGATGACTTGTGCTGGTGAAG
>Ga0114980_10002710_pt1 | contig 12344 bp, 11 predicted proteins | sample S_140806_EF_Meta_FD_87018 | JGI IMG/M metagenome (GOLD analysis project Ga0114980, IMG submission 87018) | Freshwater microbial communities from Lake Simoncouche, Canada to study carbon cycling - S_140806_EF_MetaG | ecosystem: Environmental > Aquatic > Freshwater > Lake | place: Lake...
CTGCTACGCGGTTGCACCATTCAATCTGTTCCTGCGCATCCAACAGCAGCACTCCGTTGGGTGACGCTTCAATAGCTGACAAGAACTGCTCTCGCTTGTCGCGCTCGCTTTGTACTTCGGCATCGCGCCGAACCAAGACACGTTCTGCACGATAGGCCAACTCGCCCCAGAAGCCCGCTTGGCGCGGCGCAGGTACATCCAAAGGCCCGCGCAACCAAGCCAGCAAGGCGGTGCCTCGCACACGGTCTCGGATGACAAAGAGCACACCACCGGTGAATCCGCCAACCCAAGTGCCCGACTCAACCGCACCGGTCAGTGAGCCTAGACCCCAACCTAGCAGCACACCCGTCAACACATGGCCCAAAAGGGCCAGGATGCCGGGGATCAGACCCTCCATGTCCCCGTGGTGCCAGCTCAGCCCGGGAAGGCCTGTTGCGGGGTGGCCAGGCGGTAGCCGGCCCCGCGAACAGTCTCGACCATGCCGGAGCAATCCGCCACAGACAGGGCCTCACGCAGGCGCTTCACGTGAACGTCTACGGTACGTTCTTCGATGAACACATGGTCACCCCAAACGCGGTCCAGCAATTGAGCACGGCTGTGCACACGCTCCGGGTGCGTCATGAAGTAATGCAGCAGCCTGAACTCCGTAGGACCGAGGCGGATTTCCATCTGCCCTTGGGTGGCAGAGCATGTGACTCGGCGTGTGGCAGGGTCCAGCTTGATAGCCCCCACCTGCACGGCATCATCCAGCGCTTGTGGTGAGCGCCGCCTCAACACCGCCCGTACGCGAGCTACCAGGGTTCGCGGTGAAAAGGGCTTGAACAGATAGTCATCTGCGCCAGCCTCCAATCCATGAACCTGGTCAGCCTCTTCTACGCGAGCGGTCAGGAGAATCACGGGCAGGTCACGCGTGCGGCTCTCAAGCCGCCATTGGCGGCAAAGCGAAACACCGCTGCGGTCGGGCAGCATCCAGTCGAGAACGACAAGACTGGGCAACTCCCGATCGACTGCATCCTTTGCAGCCTCGGCTGACCCGACAGTTGCTACCGTGAAGCCTGCGTGGCGCAGATTGATGCTGATCAGTTCAGCGATGGATGTCTCATCCTCTACCACCAGCAGTTTGCTCGGGCCCATTCGAATCAGCCTTGTTCAGTCATGGGTCGGCGCGCTTCTCACTTGGCGACCGACTCGATGTTCTCCATCGAGGTATGGCGAACATCGGCGCCCTTGACGATGTAGATGACCGCCTCAGCGAGATTCTTGGCGTGGTCGCCGACCCTTTCCACAGCCTTGGCCACGAACAGCAGATCAATGCTGGAAGAGATGGTCCGCGGGTCTTCCATCATGTAGGTGATGAGCTTTCGCATCATCCCCTCGAACTCCTGATCGATTTGGTCGTCGCTCTTGAGCACTTCCAAGGCCACGCGTGTGTCCAGGCGGGCAAAGGCGTCCAGTGCCTTGCGCAGTTGAGCGACGGCGAGTTCCGACTCGAACTTCAGATCGGTCAACGGCAAACGACGCCCCGGCATACCCACCGCCGACAGTCGTTGCGCCACCCTTGCGATGCGGGTTGCTTCATCACCCACCCGCTCGAGATTGGCAATGATCTTACTGATGGCGATCAGCAGCCGCAAATCACGGGCTGTGGGTTGGCGCCGGGCGATGATGCCCGTGAGATCCCGGTCGACCTCAACTTCCATCCGGTTGACGCGCTCTTCTTCCCCCAACACGGCTTCCGCAGCCTCTGTGTCGACACTCATCAACGCGCCGATGGCCTGGAAGACCTGGCTTTCCACCAAACCTCCCATCTCAAGCACGCGAGTGGAAACGCTGCTCAATTCCGCGTCAAACTGCGTGGAGAGGTGTTTGTCGGACATGGGGGTTCCTTTGGGTTGAAGAGGCCGCTGTCGGTCAGCCGAAGCGGCCAGTGATGTAGTCCTCGGTTTCCTTGCGCTCGGGCTTCATGAAGATGTTCGAGGTCTCGCCAAACTCCACCAGGTCACCGAGGTACATGTAGGCGGTGTAGTCGCTGCAACGAGCGGCCTGTTGCATGTTGTGCGTGACGATAGCGATCGTGTATTCACTCTTGAGTTCGTCCACCAACTCTTCAATCTTTCCCGTGGAAATCGGGTCCAAGGCCGAGGTCGGCTCGTCCAGCAGCAACACCGAGGGCTTCACAGCGACACTGCGTGCGATACACAAACGCTGCTGCTGACCGCCTGACAAGGACAAGCCGCTCTGGTTCAGTTTGTCCTTGACCTCTTTCCACAACGCGGCTTTGCTCAAGGCCCATTCAACGCGGTCGTCCATTTCGCTTCTGGAGAGCGTTTCGTAAAGCTTCACGCCGAAAGCAATGTTGTCGTAGATGGACATCGGAAACGGCGTAGGCTTTTGAAACACCATGCCGATTCGGGCGCGCAACAGGTTGAGGTCCCGCCCCTCGTCCAGGATGTTTTCGCCGTAGAAGCTGATCTGCCCCTCAGCCCGCTGGCCTGGATACAGGCTATACATGCGGTTGAATGTCCTCAGCAGGGTGGACTTTCCGCAGCCGGATGGGCCGATGAACGCGGTCACACGACGTTCCGCGATATCGAGATTGATGTTCTTCAACCCTTGGAACTTGCCGTAGTAGAAATTCAGCTGACGAATCTCAAGGGCGTTCTTCGCTTGGGCGGGGCTTGCTGTGTTCGAAGCGTTGTTCATGGCATTTGAGGGTGTTGAATGGGTCCGGGCCGGTCAGTGCCACCGCACTGGCGAGCCTCAGGTGCGGTCACGCAGGAAAACCCGCGCCACGATGTTCAGAACCAGCACAGACAGCGTGATGAGCAGCGCACCGGCCCACGCCAGACGAATCCAGTTGTCGTAAGGACTCATGGCAAATTGGAAGATGACCACCGGCAGGTTGGCCATGGGCTTGCTCATGTCCGAACTGAAGAACTGGTTGTTCAGCGCGGTAAACAACAGCGGAGCGGTCTCACCGCTGATGCGCGCTATGGCAAGCAGCACGCCGGTGATCACACCGCTGCGCGCCGCACGCAACGTCACCATCACCGACACCTTCCAGCGAGGCGCTCCCAGCGCGAAAGCGGCTTCGCGCTGACTTCCAGGCACCAGCCGTAGCATGTTCTCCGTGGTTCTGACGACCACAGGGATGGCGATCAAGGACAGGGCCAGACTGCCCGCAAAGCCTGAAAAGTTGCCCACCGTGGCCACCGCAATCGCGTAGACGAAAAGACCGAGCACGATGGAAGGCGCTGACAACATGACGTCGGTCACGAACCGGGTCAAGCCCGCCGTGCGACTCGCGTCACCGTACTCGGCCAAATACACGCCTGCCAAGATGCCAATGGGTGTGGCCACCACCACCGTCAGGCTCAGCATCATCAAGCTGCCGACGATAGCATTGCGAAGGCCTCCCCCTTCCGTCCCCGGAGCTGGCGTGTCCTGGGTGAACAGGTTCAGGTCAAGGGCCGCAAAGCCCTTATAGAACAGGATGGCCAATATCCACAACAACACTGCCAGCCCCAGCACCATGGCTCCCATGGACAGGGTCAGGCCGATCTTGTTGAAAAAGCGGCGCTTTCGATACAAGGCTGCATTCATGACGATGTACCCTTATTCTTCTCGGCGCGGTTGATCAACAGTTTCGCCAAACTCAACACCACCAGGGTGATAACGACCAGCAGGAACCCCAGCGCAAACAAGCTGGACATGTGCAGGTCTGCTGCCTCTCCAAACTCGTTGGCCAATGTGGAAGCGATAGACGAACCAGGTGAGAACAAGGATGTCGGAATTCGGCTGGCGTTACCGATCACGAAGGTGACCGCCATGGTCTCACCCAGAGCGCGGCCCAAACCCAGCATGATGCCGCCGATCACGCCCGTCTGGGCGTACGGCAAGACCACCTTTCTGACCACTTCCCAAGTGGTGCATCCCAGCCCATAGGCGGACTCTCGCAGGATGGCTGGCACGATCTCAAACACATCCCTCATCACGGCGGCCACAAAAGGCAAAACCATGAAAGCCAGGATCACACCTGCAGCCAAGATGCCGAGCCCATTGGTGGCGCCCCCAAAAAGCCACCCTATCGCCGGTAACCCGCCGAGAACCTTCTGCACGGGCACCTGAAAGAAATCCGCAAACAGGGGCGCGAACACAAAAAGGCCAAACATGCCGTAAATGATGGACGGCACCGCCGCCAGCAGCTCGATGGCCGTGCCCAAAGGCCTGCGCAGCCACACCGGGCAAGTCTCGGTCAAGAACAGTGCAATTCCAAAGGCCAGCGGCACGGCAATCAACATCGCAATGCCCGCGCTGAGCACCGTGCCGACCACCGCAATCAACGCCCCGAACTTCTCATTAACAACATCCCACTCGCTGCTGAAAAGAAACTCGAAACCGAATTTCTTGAACGTGGGCGCTGCGGTGATCAGCAACGAAACGATGATGCCCAGCAGCGCCGCCAACACAAGTAGAGACAATGCTTGTGTGACGCGATGGAACATCGCGTCCTGAGTGCGCTGACGCCGGGCGATGAGCTGACGCTCGCTGCTCACGCTTTCCTGAATTTGCAAAGGCGAGGTCATGGCTGACGTGGCACTCATATGATCAAGACCATTTCATCTTAGCCCAACGGGCGAAAGCTCCGAACCCTTGAGTCTGCACAACAGGGTTCGGAGCATTGGAGGTAGGCCTGCGCGAAGTCTTCGAACAGGCCTTAGTGCATCAGCGTTTGATTTGAGACCAAACCCTGGTGCGGATATCGCTGGTCACCCGGTCAGGCATGGGCACGTAGTCCAGTTCCAGGGCCATCGGCTTACCATTCTTGAAAGCCCAGTCGAAGAACTTCAGGGCCTCAGCGGAGGCCGCCTTGTCCGCCGGGTCCTTGTACATCAGGATGAACGAAGCAGTGGAGATGGGCCACGAGTCTGCACCCCTGGCGTTGACCATGGAAACACCCATGCCCGGCACGCTGAACCAGTTGACACCGGCTGCTGCCGCAGCGAACGTCAGGTCATCGGGCGACACGTACTTGCCTTCAGCGTTCTGGACCTGCATGAAACCCATGTTGTTTCGCTTCACGTAGGCATACTCCACGTAACCAATGGAGCCCCTGATGCGGTTGACGTTGGCCGCCACGCCTTCGTTGCCCTTGCCGCCTACGGAGGTGGGAGCAGGCCACTTGACCGTGGCCCCTTTACCGATCTTGTCAGCCCAGTCCTTGCTGACGGCAGACAAATAGTCTGTCCAGTTGAAGGTGGTACCCGACCCGTCCGCGCGGTGCACCACGGTAATGAGCTGGTCGGGCAGTCGCTTGCCCGGGTTCAGTGCCGCAAACTTGGGGTCGTTCCACTTGCTGATGGCACCAGAGAACATTTCAGCCAGAACAGGACCGGTGACCCGCAGCTCGCCGGGCTTGAAACCCTCCAGGTTAATAACCGGTACCGTACCCCCAATGATCGCTGGGAACTGCACCATGCCGTCCTTGTCGAGGTCTTCGCCCGACATGGGAGCGTCGGTGGCACCGAAGGTCACGGTTTTGGCGCGAATTTGGCGAATGCCACCAGACGAACCGATGGACTGATAGTTCAGGCCAACGCCTGTTTCCTTTTTGTACGCTTCCGCCCACTTGGCGTAGACGGGGAAAGGAAAGCTGGCGCCAGCTCCCGTGATGTCAGCGGCCCAAGCCGATCCGCTGTAGGCCAGCGTAGCCAGCGCCGCGGCGGCCACGGTCTTGAGGAATTGACGCTTCATGAGTTACTCCGGGGGTGTTGCGTTGAGATACGCTGCTGTGGTCACGGCACTCGGTGCGGTGTGCAGCGCGCCTGATGTAACGAGCTGACGGACTGTAGGTGCGCTCCGTGAAGTTTTTGTGTCAGTTCGATTCCATGGTCATCAGGCCAAGAGGTTGCTGCGACAGGCGTTTCGGGCTCTGGCCCTCGTCTCATTGGCGTCACAATGACTCGGTAACGTAGTGCTGAGAGAGTGGGTGTGCGATTGACAAGACATCGAATGATCGATCGGGAATCGTCTTTGCTTGCCTTCAACAGGCGGGTGCTGGCTCAGGCAGCCAGAGCCGATGTGCCGCTATTGGAGCGACTGCGCTACATCACCATCGTTTCATCCAACTTGGATGAGTTCTTCGAGGTGCGCTTTCCTGATTGGCTGGAGTTGGTGCGACAGAGCGGTCAAGGGGAAACGCGACAAGAGTTCGCGGATCTCGCTGCGCAAGCGCATGAGCTCATCAACGAGCAGTACCGCGTACTGAACGACGAGGTGATGCCTGATTTGGCTGATCAGGGCATTCGCATCCTGAATCACTCCGAGCGCAATGAAGAGCAACGCCGTTGGGTGGCGCGATTTTTCGAGTCACAGGTTCGCCCTCTGCTCGTGCCGGTGGCACTGGACCCAGCGCATCCATTTCCCCTGGTGGCCAACAAGAGCCTGAACTTCATCCTCCGACTGACTGGCGATGATGTGCATGCGGCGGGCGGGTCCATCGTGATTGTCAAGGTGCCACGATCGCTGCCGCGCGTGATCCGCCTGCCAGACCGTGTGATGCCCGCAGGGGAACTCGGATTCGTGCTGCTGACGAGCGTGATTCGGGCCCACCTGAATGATCTGTTGCCGGGCCGCACGGTGGAGGCCTTCTCGCAGTTTCGAGTGACGCGGGACTCCGACCTGGAGGTGGACGAAGATGACATGACCAACCTGCGGCAGGCGCTGCGAACAGGCCTGACGACGCGGCACTACGGCCAGGCCATCCGGTTGGAGGTGGTGAGCAGTTGCCCGCCAGAACTGTCAGCCTTGTTGCTGCGCCAGTTTGCCCTTCCACCAGAGGCTCTGTACCCCGTTAACGGCCCGGTGAACCTCGTCAGACTCAACCAGTTGATCGATCAGGTACCTGCAAGCGCCCTGCGCTTTACGCCCTTTGAGCCCGGTTGGCCCCAGGAGCAGTGGCCTCGGGGTGCCAACGTCTTTGATCGCCTGAAGGCTGGCGATCTTCTGCTTCACCACCCCTTCCAAAGCTTCGATCCCGTCGTCGAGTTTCTTAAACAGGCCGTTGATGACCCGAAGGTGCTGGCCATCAAGCAGACCGTCTACCGCACGGGAACCGAGAGCGTGCTGATGGACCTGCTGCTCGAGGCCGTACGCCGCGGCAAAGAAGTGACGGTGGTGCTCGAACTCAAAGCCCGGTTTGATGAGGAAGCCAACATCAACTGGGCTGAGCGTCTGGAGGGCGTCGGCGCACAAGTGGTGTACGGAATGGTCGGTCTTAAAACCCACGCCAAACTGTTGCTGGTGACCCGGCGCGAGACACCCCGCAAAGGCACTGCGGTGCTGCGTCGTTATGCCCATCTGTCCACGGGCAACTACAACCCCAGAACGGCGCGGCTGTACACCGATGTCGGCTATCTGACGGCGGACCCAGAGCTGACAGCAGATGCAGATGCTGTGTTCCTGAAGCTCTCTAGCTTGGCCCCCATCGCTGGGCATCGGCGCCTGCTTACGGCTCCGACTTTGCTGCATGCGCGGATGCTGGAGTTGCTGCGCCAAGTTGCCGACGCCGCCCGTCAGGGCCGTACTGCCCGAGTGGTCATCAAGGTCAATGCGCTGACAGACCCAGCGCTGACAGACGCACTGGTGCAAGCAAGCCAGGCGGGAGCAAAGGTGGACCTGATTGTGCGCGGCGCGTGCATTCTGCGGCCGGGGGTGCCGGGCCTGACCGACAACGTCCGTGTGCGGTCCGTGATCGGCCGCTTTCTTGAGCACACCCGTGTTTTCTATTTTCGGTGGGGGGCTGATGCTGCAGAGCAGGAAGCCTTGTACTTGAGCAGCGCCGACTGGATGTCCCGCAATATGTTGCGCCGGGTAGAGGTGGCTTGGCCCATCCTCGATGCATCATTGCGCCAGCGGGTCATCGATGAGTGTGTGACCCCTTATTTGCTGGACGAACTGGACGCCTGGGAGCTGCAGTCCAGTGGCGACTATGTACGGGCGCGTGAGCATGGTGCAAGCGCGCAGCAGGCACTGATGCAGCTGCACGGGAAGGTAGGGCATTAGGAGTATGGACCTGATTCTCTGGCGTCACGCGGATGCACGAGAAGCCCGCGATGGCATGTCCGACCATGATCGCCCACTGACGGCCAAGGGCGAGCGGCAGGCGGCCAAAATGGCACGCTGGCTGAATCTGCACCTGCCAGAAACTGCGCGCGTGCTGGTCAGCCCGACGCTGCGCACGGTGCAAACCGCTGACGGGCTTGAGCGGCGCAAGAGGATCATTGATGCGCTCAAGCCTGAGGACACGGTGGATGCCCTGTTGCACGCTGCGCGTTGGCCCGACGCGAAGGAGGCGGTGGTGGTGGTGGGACATCAACCGACGCTGGGGCTGACGGCCGCGTATCTCCTGGCTGGTGTTACGCAGACATGGCCCGTGCGAAAGGGCGCGATTTGGTGGATCAAAAGACGAGAGCGCGACGGCCAGGTGGAGGTGATGCTCCATGCCAGTCTGACTTCAGAACATTTGTGATCCCGCGCCGAACGGTCAGTCAGTGACGGGGCGTGACTTGCGCTGCTTGGTTTTGGCGGTTCCCTCTTCAGGCAGCGCCTCGAACAAGGCGATGAACTCTCCCGACAGCTTGTGGGAGGGGTCCAAATGAATCATGGGCTTGGACAGCTGGTGGGATTCTCTAACCTTGATTGAAGCGCTGAGGTAGGGCTTCAACACTGGCAGGCCTTCATCAACAAGAGCCTGCACCAACTCGCCTGGGAGCCGGGCGCGAGACTGGAATTGGTTCACCACGATGCCATGGACTTCCAGATCCGGATTGTGGTCGCCTCGAAGATCCTGTACCTCCTCAAGCAAGCCGTACAGGGCTTTACGGGAGAAGTCATCGCAGTCAAATGGGATGAGGCAACCCTGGGCGGCTATCAACGCACTGCGGGTGTAGAAGTTCAGCAATGGAGGCGTGTCGATCCAGATTCGATCGAATGACCCGTTCAACATTTCCAGACCCTTGCGGAGCTTGTAGATCTTGTAGCGGGATTCCAGCTTGCTGTGCAACTCGGCCAGTTCGGCACTAGCGGGCATGACGCTCAGGTTCTCAAAGGGCGTGGGTACGACGAAGCCCTCCACGCCTTCGTCTTTCACTGTGAACTTCAGTGACTGCTCGAAGAACCCAGCGGCTCCCGGGTGGCCCTGCTCCGCAGCGGCGCCCATGAGGTAACGCGTGCTGTTGGCCTGTGGATCCAAGTCCACGACCAAGGTTCGAAGGCCCCGCTGCGCCCCGATGGCGGCCAGGTTGCAGGTGATGGTGGATTTGCCCACACCGCCCTTCTGGTTGAACACGACACGCCGCATGACCCCGCCCTCAGATTCACAAGAGGTCTATTGTCGCGCCAACGAGGCGTCGGATCAGGGTTCTCCCGAGAAACCTATTACTACCTGGCTGGGCGTCATGTCAACGTCATCGAAGATTCACGGGCGCGTCATGGCTGCTGCGCAACATGGCGACCCATGAACCTGTTGAACACCCCCATTGCGAAACCCGCGTCCGATCTGGGTGCGCCGCGCCAAACCCCACGGGCCGCTGGTAATGCTGCGCGACTGCAAGCCCATTGGGCTCAACACGAGGAAGAAGTCAGAGCAGCGCAGGCACTGCGTTATCGGGTCTTTGCTCAGGAGATGGGGGCACGATTGCCCCAGCTACCGGGCTCGCCCGAGGGGCATGATATCGACATCTACGACCGCTTCTGCGAACACTTGGTGATCCGCACCGTGGCCAACGATGACCAGGCCAGCGAAGTGGTTGGTACCTACCGACTTCTCACGCCCGGCGGTGCCAAGTTGGTGGGCGGCCTGTACACAGACACCGAGTTCGACCTGGTGCGGCTGCGCCACCTGCGCCCTCGCATTGCCGAACTCGGCCGTTCTTGTATTGCAGAGCACTGGCGCACGGGCGGCGTGATCATGTTGCTTTGGTCCAGTCTGGCGGAGTTCATGTCGCGCAATGGCTTGGACGTGATGCTGGGTTGCGCCAGCGTGCCCATGCGCGACGGGGGCCATATGGCAGCCAGTCTCTGGGCGCAGTTGCAACAACAGCACCTGGCGCCCATCGAGCATCGGGTTACCCCGCGTTTGGCGCTGCCGGTGGATGATCTGGATCAGACACAGGCTGTTGACCCCCCACCACTGATCAAGGGCTACCTGAAGTGCGGAGCCAAGGTGCTGGGCGCGCCGGCTTGGGACCCTGACTTTGGCACCGCAGATTTGCCAATGATGCTGCAGATGCGTGAAATGTCGCTGGCCTATCGAAGGCGCCTGCTGGGGGCTTGATCACCGCAGGAACGTGCGAGTTTTCAGTGTGCGAACTCGAGTCTGATCGGCCCTAGCCGTTCCCAGGCCTGCATTTCCTCCTGCAGCAGGTGCAGGGCTTTGGGGTTGGGAGTCTGCTGGGCAGGGTGCCAGCCGAGCACCGCAACCCGGCCGTTGCGACGTGCCAACCGATACGCCGGCGACAGTTCTGCTTGCCGAGCGTGGCACCTGATCACAGCCAGCCGCAAACACAGGGTCTGCCAAGCGAACACCGGGTCTGCCAGCTGTTCCTCGATCTTGCGTAAGCCGCCTCGCTGGGCCAGTACCAGTTGTCCGATCCGACGCTGTTGGCTCTGCGAGAAGCCTGGCGCATCCAGGTTGGCCATCAAGTAGGCACTGTGGCGGTGGTAATCGTGGTGGGAGACCGCCAAACCGAGTTCATGCAGATCGCAGGCCCAAGCGAGTTCTCGTCTTGCTTGAGGGTCGGCATCTGGAAGCACGGCGTCATGCAGGCTGAGCGTGGTGTCGCGCACCCGAGCAGCCTGCTCCACGTCCACAGCGAAACGCTTTTGCAGGGCCGAGACGGTCAGCTCGCGAATGTCCTGACCCAGCTTGCCCGCCCTCTCTGAGAGTATGCGCTCGTGCAGGTCGATGATGACGCCCTGGCGTAACGCGCCCTTGGCCGGACGCAACTGCTCAATGCCGAAGTGATTCACCAGGGTGTAAAGAATGGCCAGGCCGCCAGGCAGGACGGCGCGCCTGTCGTCGCCCAGTCCCGGGATCTGAATCCGATCCACATGGCCCGCCTCAATGCATCTGTCGATCAGCTTGGCAAGAGCTGGCGCAGTGATGCTGCCGTCTGTTTCCCCAGACTCCCTGAGCACATGCGAGACCGCACCGGCTGTCCCCGAAGACCCCAGCGCCTCTTTCCACAGACTCGGCGCAAACTCCGTCAGCGCCTCTTCAAACTCGGCACCCGCTGCGATCTGCGCGGCCCGAAACGCCTGTGAGGTCAATCGGCCATCGCCGAAATACCGCATGGACAGGCTGACCGAACCCACCGGGAAGGATTCCGCCGGGCCGGGCGTGCGGCCTTGGCCCAGGATCAGCTCCGTGGATCGCCCACCAATATCGATCACCAGGCGCGACGCTTCTGAGGGCTGCAGAAAGGACACGCCGCTGTAGATGAGTCGGGCTTCTTCGCGACCTGACACCACCTCGATGGGGTACCCCAGCGCGCGCTGGGCAGCGCGCAGAAACTCGTCGCGATTGCGGGCCTCGCGCAGGGTTTGCGTGGCCACGGCTCGGATGCGCGCGCGATCAAAACCCTGCAGTCGTTTGGCAAACGCTTCCAAGGTGCCCAGCCCCCGGTCGAAGGCCACGTCGGTCAGGCGAGATTGCTCATCGAGGCAGGCACCAAGCCTCACCACTTCCTTCAAGTATTCGTGACGTCGGTATCGACCGGAGGCCACGCGACCGATCTCCAAGCGGAAACTGTTGGAACCGATGTCGATAGCCGCAAGCAGACCCGCTGACGCAGAAGTGAGGGTTAGAGGCATTGGGAACGCATTTTGCGCTATGCAGTGGCAGGCGCATGAAAAAGGGCGCCGTGACGGCGCCCATTTCGCGGCTCGGTGGAGGCTCAGTAGGTCAGATTGATCTGCAGAACCGTGGTGGTGCCGCTCACCTCATGCCCCAAGATCAGCAAGGGCTTGCCGTTGGGTGACTTCGTCGCAGGGATGAAGTGCACGCCCTCGGGACCACGATCACCGGTCAATCCAGCGCGGGCATTGAAGTAGGTGACAAAAGTCGGAGCCACCGGGTTGCTGATGTCGTAGACCATCACGCCACCGACGCGCTCCAAACCGACAAAGGCGAAGGTTTTGTTGCCAATCTTGCCCAGCACCACGCCTTCAGGCTCAGGGCCTTTGGACGGGCTGCGGCTGTCCAGTGTATCGTTGTCGTGGCTGCTGTTGAACTTGGCGTTGGTCAACTCTTTGGTGCGCTGCTCGAATTGGTCGCCCGAATC
>Ga0114980_10002711_pt1 | contig 12344 bp, 9 predicted proteins | sample S_140806_EF_Meta_FD_87018 | JGI IMG/M metagenome (GOLD analysis project Ga0114980, IMG submission 87018) | Freshwater microbial communities from Lake Simoncouche, Canada to study carbon cycling - S_140806_EF_MetaG | ecosystem: Environmental > Aquatic > Freshwater > Lake | place: Lake...
AATCGGGTATCATCAATGATAGCCGCATTTTGGGATTCTAGCATTTCCTTATTTTCGCGACCATGGTGGGCGCAGAAAAGTAGTGTAAAACCTGATGGAAAAGTCGCTTTGAAATATGCTTGCGAAATACCTTTACCATAACTATCAACACCGCAGCGGTCACATCTATCGTGGATGGTAAGCTTTGGTTCTTCTGTATTCTGGGGAGCTAAAACATCTGACAATGTCATTATTCCTCTTTCTATATGTTTGGTATTCTTTAACTATTAGTCGCTAACAGTTCATTCCTAAGAGTAATGTGCAAAGCAGTTAAGCAACAATGTTTATACATAATTCTTGATAAGTGCATCTCGAAATTATGCTTCTCCGTCTAGCATTAGATCTACTTTATCTAACTCAGAATTAATTTCTTTGCTTTTGTTTTTACTCTTATAGAGACCTTTCTTAGCATTATTTTTCTTTTTCTCAACATCACTAACAGCCCTCTTGGCATCTTTCTCAAAATTAACGTAATTATCATCTTTCTCCCCAGTTAGTAAAAATAGGAGGTCGCTCAGAGAGTAGTGAACCTTGGTCTGGTCTACATGCTCTCTACGATCAACTACCCTGGTAAATAATTCTTTCTTGATAGCCAATATCTCCACCATCCTGTCATCTAAAGTGCCTTTGGGGGACTTTGCGTGAATATAGGATATTTCTATAGTGGGTCCATTTGCCACAGAACTCATGCGGTACACTCTAGCCTCCATCTGGTCTAGCGTTGCAGGGGCATACATATAGGCTGTCGAGATTAACCAGGTTGCTGTAGGAGAGGCCGACCAAGATTCACTTCCGGCTTGAATGGTACAGAGCACAACTTTAATCTCCGGATCTTGATGGAATTTTTTCTCATTAGAGATTCTCTCTTTGGCGGGTGTTGCTCCCCAAATCCCAACCCAACCTATTCCTGCTTGATCTAAAGCTTTGCCTAGGTCCCTGAAGGTAGCTCTATCTGCGCAGAATATCACTCCCTTTCTATCTAGATCCAGGAAATCTTGAGTTAGATCCAAGGTGGCTTTTATTTTTGGGTTAATGCCTCCAATACTTGCTGAACCCGGTGAGTTGGTTATCTGCCTTAACTTCTGTAGTTTTGCAAAAGCATGCATACGTTTACTTGAGTCATCAAACTCTCCTGAGAGTTTTGCCTCTCGAACCTCTCTCTCTAGATCTTCTACCGCTCTATTTTGGTCTACGGTTAAATCCACATATACACGGTGGGTATTTTTTTTGGGTAATTTTGTACCAACATCTTCAATTCTCCTTCTTACCATCATTGAGCCAAGATGTTCGCTCACGCCATCGATAGGATCGTTTGGATAGAGATCTGCTAGGTCAGCCTCACTAGCTCTTGGCCTCCACTCACCAGGGGAGAGAAAAGAGCCTATCGGCAATAGGTCCCTAACCGTATTGGTGAGAGGAGTTCCGGATAACCCAATTCTCAGGGGAACCATAGAGGCCAGCTGTCTTAGTGCTCGAGATCTTTTAGAACCAGGAGTTCTAATTCTTTGAATTTCATCTGCTAGAATAAGCTTATAGTTTTTATGTTGTAGTAATTCAGTAAATGCAGCTACTCTATCGTAGGTAATTACAATAGCATCATACTCGTTCTGTGAAATTTTGCTCCAAGATATTTTAGGGGATTCCGTAACTAGATATATGTTTTTTGAGAGTTTTTCAAGATTCTCTTTCCAGGTAGAGAATGCTGACAAGGGGGCAACTATAAGTACTGGCCAAGCCTTTAGCTCTTCTATAATGGATAGTGAGACCATCGTTTTTCCGCTTCCCATATCCCCGGCCAATAATACCCCTCCGGTAGTCTCTAAAATTCTTATTCCGGTTGCTGCATCTTTTGCTTGAAAAGGAAATAGCGACCACGGAAAAGTTGGGCCTGTCCTTAGCGGGGAAATTTTTCTATTTGCATGCTTTATTGCCGCGACCAGCTCTTCGCTAAGAAGTATATTATTCATCTCCAAGAGTGGCGAGGATTTCAGAAGTGGTAACTTATACTCACCTAAATTTTTATTTCCATTGTAGGATAACCCTTTTAAATCTAGAGACTCAAAAAGTTGTGGGTTGTTAGTTGTTATAGCAACAGCAGATCCTGATAGCCTAGCTTTCGCTAGGTGCTTATCTGTCTTGGATATTTTTTTCATAAATAGGTTCTGGGCATTGGGATCTACATCTACCTTTATTTCAAGTGTTATAAGTGCTACTATGGCACCCCAAGGGACATCTTTAACCGCAAAACCTCTGGGCCAGCCTTGTGAGTGGGCTAGTAATCTTGTTCCGTTTTTAGTTACCAGTAGCGGTTTTAAGCCTAGTTTATTGGCTAGTATAGCCCTACCTATTGCTTGAGTTGTGGCATCTAAGGTAATATTGGCCGGAGGGAGAGGGTAGAGTAAGTTTGCTAAGTGAAGTACAGAGAAAGTGATAACTTTTGGTTTTATAATTTCGTAGCTACCTATTAGTTGAGAAAACCATTTTATCATCACCTCAGGGGTGGAGGTCGAGAAGGTTGCTACAGCTTCTGTACTGTTGTATAGATGTATGTCTATGTTCGGAGGTGCGTCAAATAGAGAAGGTTTGTGAATTTTAGCTTTCTCTTCAACTTTACTTGCTCTCCTATGTCTTTGGGTACTAGACTTAGAGAAATCTAAGGGTAGCTGCTTCATCTTACTTCTGCTTTATATTTTGTGTGCGTGTGGGGAAAATCCAGTCTTTGAAATCTTGCTCTGCTCTAGTTTGAATAATAACTTTACCGCTACTCTCATGAGATATGAATTTTGCAACTAGACCTTCTCCGGTAAAAGCTTGACCGAAGATTCCCGCTAACGGTCCCACTTGGATCTCTAGATTTGGACTCCAAGCTAGTAAATGCCCTGTATCTATTATTAGTTCTTGTCCTATCTCGATTATTATTTCTTGCGCAGCCCCGTAGGTAGAAAGCAGTACTGTTCCCTCTCCGCTTAGTTCTATTGCTGTCAACCCTTCTTGCATTAACATAGTTTTGACACCTGCAATTTTTATTGAGGAAATTACTTCTTCTCCATGGGCAAGAATCGAACCAGAGGTTGCCATTAAATTTTCTCCAAAGTTTATGTTTGTAACATAAATGTCTCCAGGCATAACGGGGGAGAGGGCAACCCAACTTCCCCCTGTAGTTGCAGAGTATTTTGTGAAGAAAAAAGCCTCTTCACCAAAAAGCCTTCTACCGAAAGATTTAATTACCCCGCCTTCCATTCTCGGGTTTACATAAATACCAGAGCTCATGGCGACCATCGAGCCAGGTTCAGCAATAACTGATTCATTCTGCTCTAACTGAATATAGGCTATTGTATAGGCGGGGGAACCGGTTTTGCTGACATTCATTGCTTGATGCCTACTCCCACAATACTAGAGTATAACATCAAACTTACTCTCGCCCAGCAAATCTCTTACCCTAACAGGAGACAAGCTGGCAATTCTATCAGGTAAATAATTTGAGTTACCGTATACACCTGGGTTGTTTGGTTGATATAGCTCGGCTCCAAGTTTAACCCCGATAGTGCTTCCAGGTTTATGTTGAGCTAAAATAGCCTCTAAACTTCCCGCAAATACTCTCATGCGTTGCACGCTTGACTTGATCTCCCCCAGTAAGGAAACGGCGCTTGATGGGTCATCAAGATACTCATCCAATGTTAACATGTCCGAGACATGAGGCATAAGTTTTCCGACACTTTTCATTATCTTTTTATTTTTAATTAAAGTTATATCTGCTTCTAATTTGGACCAAGACATTACAGATTCAAACCTAAGCGCTTCCAACTTATCGTATGCACCTAGCAGTGCCCCTGGCTTAACCCCTGGGGCAATTCTTAATACAGTTTCTAGATTACTTCCGCATCTCAAAATAGCAAGTAGAAGAGAGACGTCATCTCTATCGAAATGCTTAGGTTTAGTTGATTCCCTCAAGTTATTGATGAATAGAGCTTCCTGTACTGAATCCATGGGCCAAAGTTGACCTGGTAAAATCTGCCACGCTCTATTTACGTTCATAAAAATTATAGTATTGCAAAATACGATTTCTTATTGTCTTATAGCCAACAAAGTTGAGAATTGGCAAGTAAATTATTGCGTAGATATTGGAATTTTTAATATTTCCCTAAGCTTATCCTTTTGACCAGGGCTCAAGGGACATTTGCTTGTCGTAAGTTAGACGGTAAATTTTCTTACTTATTCTTTTGCTGTTTATCCTTTTCATGCTTAGGTCGTGTATATAAGTAGATAATCCAACATAAAGGAGTGTAGTGACAGTTAGGAAACCAAAGCTTATTAATATTACAATTGTTGCCCATCCCTTCACTTGTACTTCCTGGCTACCGAAGATATTCTTTTCAAATATTCTTACTACTAAAGCGTTGAAACTGAATAGTATGAAGAATAGTAAATTAGAGAAAAATGTTACTTTCAGGATATTGGAAGGAAACTTGCTAAAGTTAAGTAATAAGTAGGCTGCATGACTTTTGGGTAATTTATAATTTTTTGCTTCAATATTTTTATCATTGGTATTACCTGAATTTTCCAGGAACTTGTACCTTAGATTTTCGCAGAAATATATTTCATAATAATTCTTAAGAGCTATTCCATCTCCAACTAACCAATTAACGGCAGTTCTACTTAGGAGAACATTTCTAGTTATTTTTGCAAGATTACCTTCATTTAGATTGGAATTAATTTGTTTAGCAATGAATTTATGAGTTGGACTTATTTTGGTCTCTCCGTAGCATGCCACTACATCGTGTCCCTCTTTATGCGAATAAAGCTTTCTTATTGTATTTTTCTGAGAGTCTAGTTCACCTATTACGAAATGAATGTAGTCACCATTTGCATATGCTAGCAACTGGAGCATATCCTCGTCCCAGCCTGTTACTCCATTATAGAATACAACCTGGGTTGGATGGTTATCGTAGTCACTGGATATAATGTTTAATTTGTGCTTTGAATCCTCGGGCAATATTACAAGAAATTCCGTCGCAAAACCTAGCTCTTGAGAGACATTTGATAGCTCTCTTTGCCATTCTTTTAAGGGGTACATATCGAGAGACTCTTGATTGAGTAAAAGTGAAACTATTAACCTGTCGTCGTATGTTTTCTTAAAATGAGTATAATCGATATTGACTTTATTTATAATCTCATCTCTCTTGTTCATTTTTAAAATACTCCTCTACATCGTAGATACTACTAACTTTTCCTGACATAATGGCATAGTAACCAGGTAACTCAGCAAAACTATGTACTACAGTTGGTCTTTCGTCTTTATCGTCCTGCGTTTCAACCGTAGCTTTTACAACAGTTTCGCTTGCTTGCAGATAATAAGGGCCAAGATATGGAATGAAACTTTCCATTTGATTCAACATAAGTTTATCATTGACTTTGTTGAATTCTGCTATCTCGTCACTGCTACTCTTGTTTGCCATATTACTATGAATTTTCTTGTGGGTGTAAATTACGCTCGTAAGCACATGCAGACCCGTTACCCCATAAGGTGTTAATGAAAGAAAAGGCCCATCCATAATTGTTATTGCTTTACCTTTAAAAGAGGGAATGCTTAAAAATAGTAATCTCGCACTTTCGAGTCTAAGTGGTATTTTTGGCGCAGAGTATAACTCATTAATATAGTTTAATTCACTGTAAGTGGTGTTCACTAATCTTTTTGAAATTACTAAAATATTCTCATCTGCTATTTTAACGTTAGTATGATACCTATCTTTTTCTAAAGATCCTGACACCACATAAGCGTTATTATAGACTGTTATATTCTTTTCTTCCAGCATTTTCATGTACTTTACCCTCATTAGGTAAGGGTCAAAAGAGAACTCATTTAGTTTGAAGCATTCAACAATTCTGGCATCTCTCTTTATCTCGGAAGGAAACTCATTTGTGAAGGGTAAGTTCAGCCACCCAAGAAATCGTTCAAAACTACTGGCACTCGTTAAGCTATTTTCTCTTGCAATCCCGTAGTAATGTTGGAACTCTGTATTTATGCAATCATCAAAGTCACTCAAAAAACGCTCAAGATTTTTCCTTGCCGTGAGCGCGGTGTTTGTTGCTCTAGGGTAATGAGCACCTGTATGAACTCTTGTTTGATTGTACATAGACGCTTGAGAAATTATATCATTGCATTTCTCGACCACAATAACTCCCCCCATTTCTGCCAAAGTAAGAGCACTGTGTAAACCAAAAATTCCCCCTCCAATTATAAGTGTATCCGTCTCGAATATTCTCACTACATATTACCTTTACTTACTATAATAAATTCTTCTTCTGCATCCATCCAATTTTTTGTCTGATTTACTGTACTTGTCCCAAAAATTATCCCTGAGTAACCTTGTTTATGTATCTCTTTCATGGTAATTACTATCTCATTACTTATAGATGTAGTTGTTTTATTGCGAGTAAATATTGATTTTGCAACCCCATACACGTAAACTCTAGCTCTATCCCCATAGATTGCTTTAATTTTCGCGAAATCTTCATTTTCTTTACCATTATACTTAATTTGAAATAACAAATTATTGGGTAGAGATGAATAGTTATTTAGATTTTTAACTCCTGATAGACCCAATATTTCGTTTTTATTACATATTAACTCAAGCCGGGATATAAGATTTCTTTGTAATACATCCTCTTCGTCGATTTCTCCTCGATTATCCCAATGAACACCTATACCGAGGTAACTATCTTTCAGCGACTTTTTTAAGAAATTTTGCATAACCTCAATATAACTTGCATTTAGTATACTTCTTTCATCTCCATTGTTAGTAGCGCTACAAATTTTTACGTAAACTTGTATTTCCGTGAAGATTGTGGAAAATTCTACAAGCCATCTTAGCGCTGTACCAAAATTCTTCGAGTTTTTATCTATAGGGTAATTTATTGAAGTATCAACTACTCTTCCACCTCTACTGTAGTATAGCGAGAGAATTTGGTAAGCTGTTTCTTTATCTACCTTTGAGCCCCAATTTGCAGTTCCTAATATCAAGAAAGGAAGCTCTTCAAATGAATCTATCTTTTTCAGTCTTGGGTTTCTCTTTTTATCTGAGGCCTCTTCTATGCCCTCATTATTTGAGTTAATATGTTTTTTCTTATATTTATTGTAAGTTAATATTTTTTTTTCTAGATTTTGCATATCATTGAGATATTTCAAAGTTAAAGAGGCTACTTTTACTTTACTCTCTTTGTCATCATGCCAATTAACGGGTAATTCAATTACTCTAGCACCTAACATTTTACTAAAAATTCCTAATTCTGCGCTAAAGAACCACCCACTGTTGAGCTCGAAGTGCTGGTCGATCTTTTTGAAAAGATTTTTACTAACGAATTTGAAGCCGCACATAGAATCTATTAGTGAGTCATCAAATTTTAGTTGCATTATTAGGTTGAAAACAAAACTACTTATTGTTCTTTTAAAAGATCTATTTTCTACCTTGCTAAGACCTAACCACCTTGAGCCTGCTATCATATTAGCTTGTTTATCGATGAAAAGAGCAATAACTTCGCTTAAGTGGTTGAGTGAGGTAGAAAAATCAAGATCCATGTAGCCAAGATAGTCGGCATTCGAGTTGCGCCAGGAGTGTATTAAGGCTCTTCCAACGCCAGGCGTATCCAATCTCAACGATTTTAAATTTGGATACTGAATTTTAAGCTTTTCAATTATATCTGGGGTTTTGTCCGTTGAGCCATTATCCGCAACCAAAATATTGATAACCATTGGGTATTTCTCTTTACTAAGAAAGTTAAATAGTTTCTCTACCTGTACAGCTAAGGTTCTTTCCTCGTTGTAAACGGGAATTGTTATCTCTAGCGTTATCTCTCCTTCTTTTGCAAAGCCGTTGAAAGATTTTTCTGCAAGTTTTACCTCTTTTGCGCAACCAGTACTACTAGTAAACTTTTTTTTGCTCCCTAAGATTAACTTTAGAACACTTGTTAGGTTCAACATTCCCGCACTCCATATAATTCCGAAAGTGAACTCTTTCGGAGAGAGTTTTCCCAAGATGACATGTTAAAAACTGTTCCTCTATCACTTACTCTGTCGCCTTACTTTAATCATTAAGATTTAATTATGTTTATATTGTATTTCTAGTCATTCTGCCAAGATAATTTAGCTTCAGGGGATACATTCCAAGCTCTGACCACATCATCGGGAAAGTATGCAGCGGCTCTATTTGGAAGACCAAGCGCTTCTAATAACTCTGTGAAGATTTTAGCCGCTAGAATTTTTTCCTCTGCCTGGAAATCTGGGTAGGCTGTAACTAGCATATTTAGCAAAGAATCTCTCCAGGCGTCTATCGAAACTGTTATGTCATTACTTTCTAGCACTCTTGGATGCCTCTCGAAAGATGATTTTTGTCTAGCGTCGAGCGAGATGCTATAATAGGAATTTTTAGCCTCAACCGCAACTGAGGCAGGAACTAAGACGGGCAGGCCTCTTTCTGGGACATTGAGGGCGGTTAGCAATGAGGTAACTATTTTAATTGTATGATATTGCTCTTCATCACTTAAAAAGAAAACCGAATCCAGTATGCCTAAGTAAGTATTTATCCAATGATGGCGCTCGATCTTCATGTCTATAGTTTCGGCACAATTGTATGATGAGTGATGAAATCAAGTCTTTATGGTTTGTTTAAAAGTGACTATGCTTTGGGATCTACAATTAATGTTTTACCAGTGTGGTGGTCTTTTGTTGGATCGCTATCACCTTGGGCGGGTATGTTAGCCTCTACTGATGCATCCCTCTTACCGGTTAATTGATTTCTTCCCTCAGCACCTAAACGCTCAATTTCAAGAGTATGAAGCCCTTGGCACTGCTGAGTATAGTTTAGAGTATTATTTGGTATAATACTGCAGATAAGGTCGGCCGTACCCGGCTTTCTCGTCGTAACGGTTTTGGAGTGCTCAACATTGCTTAAGCAGTACCACATTGCTGAGGTTCTCTTAGCTTGCTGGCATAACTTAATTGCGCTTTGGGTTGTAACATCTGGCCTAAATGCGTTATCTCTTCCTATTCCTAGCCAGCAACCATCATTTGAAACGCCCTTTAGGGTTTCGCAAATTTTGGCCATATGGGCTAGATTCTTATCATTGCCTCCCCAGACTGGACCTATAAACTCCCAACAACCCGAAGCAAGTAATTCATCTTTTATTGTTTTACATATAAATGCGGGGTCGGTTAAACCTTTTGTCATTTTTCCTTTATCTAAAGTAGTAGCTTGGAGGTAAGTATTAGCCCACTCCATAGCCACACCAGTTACACAAGAGTCTTTATCTCGAAACAAACCGATGGTAATTTCAGGGCTTGCTAAATCGCAGAGTTTGACCGCTTCGTCAAACTCTCCACCACTTCTCCACCATGCAATGTGACCCAACCCGTGAGTACAATCCCCTCGGTTCATTCCTATAGCGTACTCATCACAGAGAATAGCAAACTTTGATTTTAACTCTTTGGTATTAAACAAAGAAGAAAAACTCTCCATCGCGCCGTGGTAGAAACCAAAGTGGCAAACGTCATAACCATCCTTAATCGCTTCGTTATAACTTGAATAGGCAAAGGCTGAAACCTGCCCTATCCCATGGGAGTAGTTATGGCATAAAAACAATGTCTCTGGATATTTTTCCGTAAGTGCAAAAAGTTCATCTAAACTTGGCCTAGCAGCTTTATCCCTCAGAGTTTTCTCTCTGAAATATATGTTTAAGCAAGTGCTCTCCTTTTTCAACCCTAAGCACTCAACTGCTGTGGCTGGTATTTTTAGATCAGAGAAGCCTACCGTGAAATCTATGTTACCTTTAGGATAAGAAAATGTATACTGTCCTGCTTCGAGAATTGGAAGTTTATAATTGATTGTTTGTCCATCTAGCTTATAACTAGCTACTGGATAGCCCAGATCAGAAGAAGAGTTTTGTAATTTTATTAGGGTATTCTCTGCAATATAGTTTAAATCTTTATCGCTAGCTTCAAGCGTAAGAGCAACTGTTTTGGGTGTATAGGCAAAATCTTGGTTCTCTGAGATAGAACTGGCTACAAATTTAATAGGTCCAGTATAGTGATTTTGATTAACAATTAGATAAATTGGAACTATTGAAATTATGCTGCCAAATATTGCTAGTTTAGTAAGTAGTTTTCCCATAATACTATTATCCTCTTACACCTTATTTAGGCGCGAAATATATTGATAATTGCTAAATATGTACATGTTCTATTATGGTAGCATTTACTGGATCCATTCGAGCTTTTTCTTGCTCCTTCATCTCCCTGCACTTACTTTCGCTATACCTGTTTAAGGCTTTGGCAAGATCGCAGGCTTTTTTCGCTGCGCCAATCTCTAGAGTCGCTACAGTACTTTGCGACACTACGTTACCTAGACAACTCCACATCGCAGGGTCGGTATTTGCTAACCCGCAGGTACTTATTGCTTCATCCAAAGATGCATCTGGGATAAAACCTATCTCAAATCCTATATTAAGCCAGCAAGCTCTACTCTCAATCGATGGGAGCGACTGGCAGATGGTTACGAGATGAAATATACCTTTCTTGTTTGCCGACCACACATGACCAATAAAACCGTAGCAACCAGCTCTCAATTTAGCATCATCCAAAATTGTTTTACAGATATCTGTAGGATCTCTCATCTTACCGAGAAGTATCTCTCTAACTTTTTTGCTCCCGTAGCGGTACTTATCCCCCCAATTCATCGCTACCCCGGCAGCGCAGGCATCTCTTGGTCTGTACATTTCACTAGGAGTTGCTGGAAGTAGTTTGCAGTACTCTATCGACCCCAAAAAGTCTTCATTAGTTCTATACCAGACCATATGCCCAACCCCGTGAATGCAACTTCCGCTATTATAACCAAAGGTTACCTGGTTACACAGGTTAGGTACTAGTGCTTTAAGGTGGCTATTACTCATCCTCATAGCAAAACCCTCCTGCACCCCGTGGTAATATCCGTACTGGCAGGCTGGCGTTCCTTTCCCGAAAGCAATTTCAAAGTTTTGATAGTAAGCAGCTGAGGCAATTCCAATTGCATGGGTCCAATCGTGGCATGTAAATACTGTACTAGGGTTTTCCTGTATAAATTCATCTAAATTACTCAAAGCCTTGCCCGGGCCTGATTTTATAGTTAAATTTTCGTAGTACCTACTTAAGCATACGGTATTAATTTTGCTATCTATTAGGCATCTACTTGGTTTATCTACTAACTTTTCTAATTTAACTTTACCTACAGTAAAATTTATCTTAAAGCTTTCACTTAGAACTTGATAATCCCCATCCGCTAGTAATGGGAACTTTATAACCATCTTGTTTCCTTGTGTAAACACTTTATAGGGGTTTACCTCTGGTTTTATCCCTATCTTATAAAAAGTTTTTATCTTGCCAACTTCCTTGGATAGTTGCTCTACGTTTTTATATGTTAGGACTAACTCTTTAGGGGCCTTTGAGAAGTTCTGGTTATTTACAATAGATGAGGAGTTTTTGGGTAGATTGATCACTACTAAAGATGTAAGCAATAGAAGTAAGACTACAACTATAGATATCTTTTTACGCATTCTTGCTCTTAACATGAAGGTGATTTATATCTTGAGCGTTTTTTAAATTAAATTCCTCTAATTTTTTAAGTTTTTCGCATTCTTGAAGATAACCCTCCCTATCTTTTTCAACTTTCTTGCATATCAACTCAGCTGTACCCGATTTGAGTAGTATATGGGCGAATTCTTCTACAACATTATTCTGGCAAAGCCAGAATGCACTATTTGATTTTGCTTTAAAGCAAAATTTTATTGCATTACTTTGCTCGCTAAATTTTTGTATACTCTGGACACTACCAAGGTTAAGCCAGCATGAGTTCGAGTCCCTGGGTGAGAGTGAGTTGCATATATCAGCCATATGCTCAAGCTCGGAAATTGAGCCACCCCAAACTGCAGTAATGAAACCATAACAACCTTCTCGCAAATCTGGGTCGCTCTGCTTTTTACAAACGTTAGTAGGCTCAATTTCATTATAACTTAGTGCTAATTTCTCTTCTTTGCTTGCCGCTAAGTATGTATAAGCCCAATTCATAGCTGCACCACTAGCGCAGAATCCTTTTGCTGTGTAACTTCCGTATGGTTTATCGCCTGCGAATTCACATAGTTCTAAAGCCCTATTTAGATCTCCTCCGCTTCTAAACCAGGTCATGTGACCAAGGCTATGAAGACAGGCACCAGGATTGGCTGTAAATGCCGGATCATAGTTTTGGCAAAACGTAGGGAGTAGTTTCGCTAGAGCATCCTTA
>Ga0114980_10002713_pt1 | contig 12341 bp, 8 predicted proteins | sample S_140806_EF_Meta_FD_87018 | JGI IMG/M metagenome (GOLD analysis project Ga0114980, IMG submission 87018) | Freshwater microbial communities from Lake Simoncouche, Canada to study carbon cycling - S_140806_EF_MetaG | ecosystem: Environmental > Aquatic > Freshwater > Lake | place: Lake...
CCGTCGATCTGCCGGTGATGCTCTACAATTTTCCCGAGCTCTGCGGCAAGCGTCTCGACCTCGCGACCATCGCTGCGTTTGCCGACCGCGCGCCGATGTGCGCGGTCAAGCAGAGTGGTGGAGAGTTTGCCTACCACCGCGACCTGATCGCTCTCGGTCGCGAGAAGAACTATGTCGTCATGTCCGGTGCCGACACGCGGCTCGCGGAAGTTTTTGCGATGGGCGCTGCCGGCTGCACGGGCGGACTCGTGAACATCGTGCCCGAACTCATGGTCGATATTTATCGCTGTTCGGTCGCGGGCCGACCGGCCGATGCTGCCGTCTTCGTCGCGCGGATGGTCGAGTTGGGCCGCGTGATTGATCAGCTCGCTTTCCCGCCGAACGTCGGCGCGGGCCTCGCCGCCCGCGGTTTCTCCCCGGGGGCTTCGAAGTCGATCCTCTCGCCGGCCTCGCAGGCCCTCGCCGCCAAGATCGAAACCGAGCTGCGCACCCTGTTTCTCCAATGGGGTCTCGCGCTCGGTCCGGTCGCGACCGCAGCGTGAGTTCGACAACGGGCCTGTGTTCGGTCCAGCTTGTTCGCGGGTGGTCTGTTTTTGCAGTCACCCGCTCCCTCTCGTAACCCCGCCTTTCGTTCCCCCAGCCTACGTTCATGCCCCCCGCCCAAAACGCTCTGCGCTACGCTTGGTTCGTCGTTGCGCTCCTCTTTCCGGTCGCACTGCTGAACTACCTGGACCGCCAAATGATGGCGACGATGAAGGCCTCGATGGTCCACGATATCCCGAGCATCGCGAACCGTGCGGACTGGGGCCTCGTGCTGGGCTGCTTCAAGTGGACCTACGCGGTCCTCAGTCCTTTCGGCGGCTACATCGCGGATCGTTTCAGCAAACGCTACGTGATCGGCGGCAGTCTCCTCGTTTGGTCGGTGGTCACGTGGTGGACCGGACACGTTTCCACGTTTCACGAGTTGATGACCGCGCGCGCGCTGATGGGAATTAGCGAAGCGTTCTATATTCCGGCGGCCCTCGCGCTCATCTCAGAGTATCACCTCGGGCCCACGCGTTCGCGGGCGGTGGGGCTGCATCAGGCGGGGATCTACGTGGGCCAGATTCTGGGCGGTTTCGCCGGCTACGTGGCGGATTCGCCCGACCACGGCTGGCGCTGGATGTTTTCCACCTGCGGCATGATCGGCGTGATCTACGCCATCCCGCTCGTCGCCGCGATGCGCGATCCCGTGCGCGCGGTGCCGACGGCGGCTGACACTGTCGCCGCGAAAACCGGCGTGATCCGCGGGCTGTTGGGTAACCGGAATTTCCTTCTCCTTGTAGCCTATTTTACGTTACCGGCCATCGCGGGTTGGGTGGTGCGGGACTGGATGCCAGAAATCCTGCGCGAAAAATTCTCCCTGGGCCAAGGCAAGGCCGGGGTCAGCGCGATCCTCTACGTCCAAATCGCCTCGCTCATCGGTGCGCTCATCGGCGGCACGCTGGCGGATCGCTGGATGAAAACCACGAACCGCGGACGCATCTTCACGAGCGCGATCGGCATGGCGCTGTTTCTGCCCGCACTCTTCGGCGTGGGCAATGCCCCCACGCTCATGTTCGCCATTGTCGGCCTCATCGTCTTCGGCCTCGGCTGGGGTTTCTTTGACTGTAACAACATGCCGATCCTCTGTCAGATCGCTCGGCCCGAATGGCGTGCGACCGGCTACGGCATCATGAACCTCGTGAGCATTAGTTGCGGTGGCTTCGGCGACTACGCGTTTGGCTTACTGCGTGATCGAAACGTGCCGCTCAACCTCATCTTCGGCGCGTTTGCCGGGGTCGCGCTCTTCTCGATTTTCATCGTGCTGAGGATCAAACCGGCCGAAGAAAAGTCCGCCGCATGAAAATGAATGAAACGTCCAACCTCTGTCGCGGATTTTTCCTGGCGGTAGTCGCCGTGGTGGCAGTGGCGACCGGTGGTGCCGGTGCAGCGCCGGCCAGCCTCGGAGATTTTTTTCAACCCTATCTCGAACGTCACGCGATCGCCGGTGCCGTCACCCTTGTGGCTGACAAGAATGGCGTGCTCGCGACCGAGGCGTTCGGTTTCGCGGATCTCGCGGCCCGGCGGCCGATGAAGCCCGACACGGTTTTTTGGATCGCGTCGCAGTCGAAGCCGATGACGACGACGGCGTTCATGATGCTCGTCGACGAGGGCAAGGTGAGCGTGGACGATCCCGTGGAAAAATATCTGACCGAGTTCAAGGGCCAGTTGGTCGTCGCCGAGGAGTCGCCGACCCAAACGGTCCTGCGCAAGCCGGCGCGTCTGCTGCTCGTGCGGGACATCCTGAGCCACACGAGTGGGTTTCGATTCAAGTCGCCGCTCGAGCAGCCGACACTCGACACGCTGCCGCTCGCGGTCGCCGTGCGCAGTCACGCGCTGCAGCCGCTTCAGTGGGAGCCCGGCAGCAAATACCTCTACAGCAACGCGGGCATTAATACCGCCGCACGCATCATCGAGGTGGTGAGCGGCCTGGCCTATGAGGATTTCATGCGCACCCGGCTCTTCGAGCCGCTTGGCATGAAGGAGACGACGTTCTGGCCGACTGAAGCGCAGGTGCGACGCATGGCCAAAGTCTACAAACCCAACGCCGCGAAGACCGGCCTCGAAGCAACGCTCTACGATCAACTCCGCTATCCGCTCACGGATCGCACACGCTACCCGATGCCGGCGGGCGGATTGTTTTCGACGGCGGCGGATGTCGCGCGCTTTGCGCGGATGCTGCTCAATGACGGCGAGCTCGACGGCCGCCGCTACCTCTCGGCTGCCGCCGTGAAAACGCTGACGAGCAAGCAGACGCCACCGGCGATTAACCAAGGCTACGGCTTTGGCTTCACGGTCGGGCAGCACGAGTTTGGCCATGGCGGAGCGCTGAACACCGAGACGGCCGTCGATACCAGTAGCGGGCTCATCACCATCTTTCTCATCCAACAGGCGGGCTTCATTGGCGACACCGGCAAGATTCGCACGGAGTTTAAGCGTGTCGCGCGCGAGCGTTTCGGCGCGACGCCGTCGCAGGCGCGCGAGGCGTCGACACTCGGCACGACAACCGGTTCACCCGGAGAGAACGCTCAGGGGGCGAAGGCCAAAAAATAGAATTTACCACTCATGAATGCCCATCGCGTCTCATTTCTTGTCATAGGAATCCTCGCCCTGTTCGGGCGCACGGCGGCCAGCGCTCAAGTCATCCGTTCGGAGTTCATCTACGAACAGGCGTCCTATCCGTCCTGCCACGCCTCGACGATTGTCGAGTCTGCTCAGGGTGGGCTGATTGCCGCGTGGTTCGGTGGCACGGCGGAGAAAAATCCCGACGTGGGAATTTGGATTTCGCGCTATGACGCGGCAAAGAAATCATGGACGCCAAGCGTGGAGGTCGCGAATGGCGTGCAGTCCGACGGCAAACGCCACCCGACGTGGAATCCCGTCCTGTTTCAGCCGAAGGGCGACGTGCCGCTCATGCTTTTTTACAAAGTCGGACCTTCGCCGCAGACTTGGTGGGGTGAACTCCGCACCTCGACCGACGGTGGTCGCACGTGGAGCGCCGCGCGTCGCCTGCCGGTTGGCATCTACGGTCCGATCAAAAACAAGCCGGTCCAACTTCGGGACGGAACCATCCTTTCGCCGACGAGCGATGAGACCGATGAAAAGCCCAGCAAGTGGCGCGTCTATTTCGAACGCAGCACCGACGGCGGCGCGACGTGGGCCAAGACGCCTTTCCTGAATGACGGCCTCGCCGTCGGTGCGATTCAGCCGAGCATCTTGTTTCACGATGGCCTCGGTGGGGCGAAACTCCAGGCCGTTGGTCGCACGCGGCAAGGCAAAGTTTTCACGGTTTCGTCCGAAAACTCCGGAAAATCCTGGGGCGAGATGTCGCTTCTCCCGCTCGCAAATCCCAGTTCCGGCACCGATGCCGTGACCCTCAAAGACGGTCGCCATCTCATCGTCTACAATCCCGTGCCCAAAGGCCGGACTCCGCTGAACGTCGCCATCTCGCGCGATGGCCAGGCCTGGAAGGACGTGATCACGCTCGAAGATCAACCCGGCGAGTTTTCGTATCCTGCGATCATCCAGACGAGCAACGGCCGCGTGCACATCACCTACACCTGGAAGCGCCAACGCATCCGCCACGTCGTGATCGATCCGGTGGGTCTCTGATGTTTCGATGCACGGTGGCTTTATTCCATGCGTCGATCGCTTGCAGCCATGACCGGCGCACTCGCTTCCGTTGGGGTTTCGGTCGGCGCCACTGAACGCCAGCTCACGCACGCGCCCCACGGCCATGTGTTGACGAACGTGAACGTGTGGTCGCCCGACAGCCGCTGGATTGTCTACGACGTTCGCTCGGTCGACAGTGTTTTTGATGGACGGCGGATCGAACAGGTGGAGGTCGCAACGGGCAAAGTGCAGATCCTCTACGAGGCGAAGAATAGCGCGGCATGCGGCGTCGTGACCTACCACCCACACGAGCCGACAGTCGTGTTCATGCACGGACCGGAGCATCCCACGCCGGAATGGAGTTACGGCATGACGCGCAGGCGCGGCGTGATGGTCGAAGGGCGCCGCCCCGGGGTGACTCGCCCACTCGACGCTATGAATTACGCGCCTCCGTTTACGCCGGGCGCGTTGCGCGGCGGCACGCACGTGCACGTGTTCAGTCCGGACGGAGTATGGGTGAGTAGCACCTACGAGGACGAAGTGCTCGCGTGCCTCGGTGTCGCGACCGCCGAGGCCAGTGAGTGCGATGTCAACCAGCGAAACATCGCGGTTTCGGTGCCCGCGCCAACAGGGAGCGGCGTGCGCGTTGCCCGCAGTCATCCGCGCAATCACGACGGCGATGCTTTCTCCGTGCTCGTCACGCGCACGGTGAATCGGCCCCGGCCGGGCTCAGATGAGATCAGTCGCGCCTATGAGGAGGGCTGGGTGATGGGAGCCGATGGCCGGCGATCGCTTGCGTTTCTGGGTAATGTGACCACCCGAGACGGACGGGAGCACGCGGAGGTGTTTATCGTCGATCTCCCGGACGACCTAACTCGGGCCGGCGACGGTCCACTGGAAGGCACGGCGACACGCCGTCCCAGTCCACCTGCGGGCGTCGTGCAGCGGCGGCTCACATTTACCGAGTCGAGAAAATTTCCCGGTGTTGCGACGACGCCGCGGCATTGGTTGCGCGCGTCTCCCGACGGTAGTCAGATTGCGTTTCTGATGAAAGACGACGCCGGCGTCGTGCAACTCTGGACCGTGTCGCCGCGCGGCGGTGCGCCGCGGCAGGTGCCCGCCACGCAACCGGAGTGGCCTCTGCGTTTACCTGGAGCCCCGACGGACGCACGATTGCGCACGTGAAGGATGGCGGAGTATGTGTGACCGATTCGGCGAGTGGGGCAACGCGTCGGTTGACGGGCTCGACTGGGGAGATGGCGCTCCCGTTCGCCTGTGTGTTTTCGCCCGACGGCTCTCAGGTTGCGTTCATGCGGTCAGTCTCGAACGGCGGTGCATCTTTCGCCCAAATCTTCGTTGTCGCGGTGGCGCCAAATGAATAGCGCAAATACAAGCGGCTGCCGAAGCATGATGGAGCATTCAGCGAGAGATATTAATCGGAAGGGTTGATTTTTCGCTCAGATTGAGCGGAGTATGCTGCTGATATTTGCCGGTCAGATTCTTGTCGGACCGACTCAGACTGGTGCGAGTGCACCTAGCCCCTTTACCCCATGAAAATTCCATTTGGATTTGTTAGGATAATTGCCCGGTGTGTTTTGATTACCGCCGCTGGCTGGCTTGCCCCAACGTTGCTGGTTGCGCAGAGCGCGGCCGTTGGCTCGATCGAGGGGCGCGTGTTGAACGCGCGCAATGGCGAATACGTGTCGGGCGCCCGTATTACGGTCGACGGGACTGCGCTGGAGACCTTAACGGATACCGATGGTTCTTATCGACTCTCCCATGTGCCGGCGGGGGCGGCTCGGGTGGCGGTTTTCTATACCGGACTGCCGCCGCAATTGACAGCCGTCACGGTGCCGGCGGGGCAGATTGCCCGGCTGGATTTGACGCTGGGCGCGGCCGAGAGAAATACGGATGGCTCGGTCGTTAAGCTCGACGAGTTTCGCGTGGTGACTAGTCGCGAAATGGAAGGCTCCGCGCTCGCCATCAACGAGCAGCGTTTCGCTTCCAGTATCAAGAATGTCGTGTCGACCGACGAATACGGCAACGTCGCCGAGGGCAATGTCGCCGAGTTCATCAAGTTTATGCCGGGCGTCACGATCGACTATACCGGTGGGAACGCGCGCGATATTTCGATCAACGGGGTGCCGTCGGCCTACGTGCCCGTGATGGTCGACGGCTTCAGCGTGGCGACCGCAGCGACCGGCGGCACCACCTCGCGTGCGGTGCAGTCCGACATGATTTCGATCAACAACCTCTCGCGTATCGAGGTGAACTACTCGCCGACACCTGAGTCGCAGGGCTCGGCGCTCGCTGGCTCGGTAAACATGGTTCCGCGCAGCGCGTTCGAACGTTCTCGTCCATCGTTCAACGCCAGTGTCTACCTGCTGATGCGCGACAACGCCCGCGATTTCCGCGCCGTCCCCGGTCCGAAACCGAGCGCGACACCCAACGTCCATCCCGGGTTCGATTTTTCCTACGTCGCCCCCGTGAGCAAGACCTTCGGTTATACGCTGTCAGGCGGCATTTCCACGAATTACTCGCCGCAGGACAACGCCCAGACCGTTTGGCGCGGCGCCAACACCGCGACCAACGGGGTGGCCTTCCCGAATACCACGCCAGACAAACCCTACCTCTCCCAATATTTGATTCAGGACGCTCCGAAGGTCACGACGCGCCGGGCGTTCGGAACCTCGTTTGATTACAAGTTCACGCCGAACGATCGCGTCACGTTCGGGTTTCAATACTCATACTTCGACGGCCGCTTCGTCGTGTCGAACGTCACCTTCAACACCGTCCGTGTGCTGCCGACGGACTTTACACCGTTCTCCACCCGGGGCGCCGCCGGCGCCGGCACACTCACGTCGGCTCACCAGGAGCGTCAGCGTTTCAACCGCACGTTCATGCCGACACTCGTCTGGCGTCATGACGGCCCGTCGTGGAAATACGACATGGGTCTCGGTCATTCCCAGCAGAGCGACTTTAACCGCGACATGGATCAGGGCTACTTTCGCGTCGTCACGTCGCAGCGCACCGGCGTAACGATTTCTTTCGACGACATCTTCTACCTCCGCCCTCGCCAAATCACCGTCACTGACGGCGCGACCGGCGCCGCGATCGATCCGTTCAATCTCGGCACGTATGCGATCTCGACGGCTACGCGTCAGGCCGACCGCACCTTCGACCTGCAACGCACAGCCTACGGCAATTTGCGCCGCGACTTCCTCACGACGATTCCGTTTACGCTCCGGACCGGCTATGATTTGCGTCAGTCGCTCCGTGATTTTCGCGGCGGCACGACGACCTTCAACTACGTCGGTCGCGACGGGCGCGCTAGCACGACTCCGGTCGGCTCCGACGACGGCGCGACGCCCTTCTTCGATCCGGTCTATTCCCAACGGATCTTGCCGTATGGGTTCCCCGCGCTCCAGACGATCAGCAATCGCAAGTTCTACGAAAACTACGCTGCCAACCCATCGCAGTTTACGACCAACGACAACACCAACTACCGCAACCAAGTCGCGGGTTCTCGCATTTCCGAGGAGATTGTTTCCGCGCTCTACCTGCGCGGCGACGTCAGCTTTTTCGAGCGCCGCTTGAAGCTCGTCGGCGGCTTGCGCGCGGAACAGACCAACATCCAGGCCGCCGGCCCGCTGACCGACCCGACGCTCAATTTCCAACGGAACTCCAGCGGCCAAATCATTCGCGGCGCCAACAATCTGCCCGTCCCCATCGTTCCGACGACGAACGCGCTCGGTGTTTCCCAACTTACGTTCCTCGACCGCGGCGCGCACGTCGAAAAAGAGTATCTGCGCCTCTTCCCGAGCATAAACGCCAGTTACACGCTCCACGAAAACTGGGTGCTGCGCGGCGCCTATTTTCAATCCGTCGGCCGCCCGGATTTCAGTCAATACACCGGCGGCATCACGCTTCCCGATACCTCGCTACTGCCCGCGAACAACAACCAAATCCAGGTCAATAACGCGGCGATCAAGGCGTGGCAGGCCGAGACGTTTTCGGTGCGCATTGAGCGCTACCTCCAAGGCGTCGGACAGATTTCGCTCGGCGGGTTCCGCCGGCAGATCAGTAATTTCTTCGGCGCGACGGTTTTTCGCGCCACGCCCGAATTTCTCTCAGTCTACAATCTCGATTCTTCGCTTTACGGCGCCTACGACGTCGCGACCCAAAAAAACCTCGACGGCAAAGTTCGGATGGAGGGTGTGGACTTCAGTTATAAGCAGGCGCTCACGTTTCTGCCCCAGTGGGGGCGGGGCGTCCAAGTTTTCGCCAATGCCAGCTCGCAGCGCCTCTTGGGTGATGAGACCGCGTCGCTCAACGGCTTTATTTCGCGTAGCGCCAGCTGGGGCGTCAGTCTCACGCGCCAGAAATGGAACGCCCGCGTAAATTGGAACTACCGCGGCCGCCAGCGCAATGCACCGGTCACGGGCGTCGGCCTTGAACCGGGCACCTTCAACTACTCCGGCAAACGCCTCTACGTCGACGTGCTCGGCGAGTATTACGTTTGGAAGCGGGTCGGTCTCTTCGCCAACCTGCGCAACGTCACCGACGCCACCGAAGACACCGAAATCCTCGGGCCGCACACGCCGGCGCACGCGCAGTTCCGCCAGCGCATTGACTACGCTTCGCTGTGGACGGTCGGGATCAAGAGCACGTTTTGAGAGTGCTGGGTCCCACCACCTACCTTAGTCGATTGGATCAACGAAGCGGCGTGATACGTAGGTCGCGGATCACGAGATGCGAGCGCACGGTGCGGAGGGCGAACCAACCGCCGGCGAGGGGAGCGGGGTCGCGGAATGTGAAGATCTTTTCGCCGTCGCGCCAATACTCGGCGATGCCGTCTCGAGCGACGAGGCGGATGCGGTAGGCGTGATTGGGCACGAGGAGAAATTGTTTCGCGCTGAGGTCATGTTCGGGCAGCAGGGGGCGCTCCGATGTGCCGTCGTAGCGGCGGAAACGGGTCGTAGAGTTCTTGTTGCCGCCGTAGCCCACGTAGTAGGTGAAGAGCGAGTCGTAGTCGGGGAATTTTCCGCTGCGGGCGTGGGGCGGTGCGAAGGGCGGCGTGTCGACTTCGCGTGGGTCGACCGCCATCCAGAAGCAATTAAGATCGGAGAGGCGGTCGTGAGCTCCTCCTGCCATGACGACCGTGGCCTCGTAGGTGATCTCGACGGGCGCAGTGATTTTTTCACGCAGCCAAATCGTGGAGCCGCCGGCGTCTTGGATATCCAGTGCGCCAGCGCGCACCGTGACGGTGCCGCCGGGCATTTGTTCGGCGGCCCAGTAAAGGAGATCGCCGGTGCGGTTGACCGTTGGGGGCTCGGGTGCGGCGTTGCTGACGGCGCACGAGAGCAGGGCGAGGAATAAGAGGAGTGGGCGCGATTCCATGGTTGCACGATGGGCGGGGGACGGGAGACGTCCAGTCCGCGGTTGATTCTCGTGATCGGCGGACGATCGTCGAAACACCCGGTGGCGCTTGACGCGATTTTATGGATACGGGTTAGCGACTGAGTTTAACGTCCATCCACACGGCGAGGGTGAGGACGAGGCCGCGGGCGATGAATTTTGCCTCGGGGGATACGGCGAGGAGGGTCATACCGTTGAGCAGGGCGGTCATGATGAGCGCGCCGAAGATGACGCCCCACACCGCGCCCCGTCCGCCTTTGAGCGCCGTGCCGCCGATGACGCAGGCGGCAATGGCGTCGAGTTCCATGAGGTCGCCGACGGTGGTGGTCGACGAGCCGGAGTAGGCGGTGGTCATGAATCCCGTCAGGGCGACGGTTACACCCATGAGCACGTAGGCGCCGATGAGCACGCGATGGACGGCGATCCCGGAGAGGACGGCGGCCTCCTCGTTGCCGCCGATGGCGTAGAGGTAGCGGCCGAAGGGCGTGTGTTGAGTAAGGAAATACACCGTCGCGGCGGTTGCAGAGAGGATGAGGAGCGAGAGGGGCACGCCGCGAAACTGGTTGAAGAGATGGGCGACGGCGACGAGCGCGGCGGCGGTGGTGAGCCATTGCGCCATCACGCGCGCGGCCGGAGGAACGGACAGGTGGTGGGTGTGGCGGGCGGCGCGGGCAAAATAAGTGAGGACCGCCAAGGCGATGGCGACGAGGGCCGCCAGAGCGAGGCCGAGGTGGCTGGGGAGATAGTAGGTCGTGAGCAGCGAGTAGAGATTGTCCTGGTCGCCCCGAGAGACCGGGACGGTGGAGTTTTGGATGACGAGCCAGAAGAGGCCTTTGAAGATGAGGAGGCCGCCGAGGGTAATGATGAACGACGGGATGCGTTGCTTCACGATCAGCGCGCCCATGAGCAGCCACAGCACGAGGGCGGCCGTGAAGGCGGCGAGCATCGCGAGTGGAGCGGGCCAATTGTGTTGAAATACCAGCACGGCGGCGATGCCACCGATGAGACCAACGCCGCTGCCGACGGAAAGATCGATCTGACCGGTGAGCAAAATCATGAACATGCCGAGCGCGAGGGTGCCGACGATGGAGAACTCGACGATGAGCTGGGTGAGATTGCGGGGGCCGAGAAACGCGGGTTCCTTCACCGCGAAGAACACGGCAATTGCGAGGAGCGCGAAGGGGAGGGCGAGGAATTGAGGGCTGGAGCGGACGGTCATGGGGAGGGGAGGGGAGGGGAGGGAATGACGAATGACCAATGTCTAATGACTAATGTCTGATTACTGATTACTGATTACTGATGACTGATGACTGATTACTGATGTCTGATGAATGATGACTAATGTCGGAGGGCGGCGGCGATTTTGAGCGTTGGGCGGAGCGGAGGTTTCGGTCGGTGGTGCGAATGATCGCGACGAAGATGAGGTGGAGTTCCTTGGCTTCACGCCAGAGGAGGCGTGCGGGCGCTTTCTGCGAGGCCGCAGCTTTGGCGATCATTCGTAACCAGTATTTGGTTTCGCGGGCTTCCTTCCGGCAGAGAGCGATTTTGTGACGGAAATCTTTCTTCGACTCCGCGTCGTCAGCTTCGCAGTAGTTTGCCCCGACACTCGTGCCGGCGCGGATGAGCTGGTTGATGATCGGTGCGGTCACTGGATTGGCGGGCACGGCGAGGCTGAAGTCGATCAACGCTTCACCGAATACCGCAGTCCGTTCTTCGAGGTCATAGGCGCTGGTTTTCATTAGACATTAGTCATTAGGCCTTGGTCATTCGCCGCGTTGCGCGGCGCCGCGACCCATCGCAGCGGCGAGGAGTTTTTCCTGGGAGAAATCGGCGCGGGCGAATGCGCCTCCGATCCGGCCGGCGGTGAGCATAATGATGCGGTCGCTCATGCCCATGAGTTCGGGGAGTTCGCTGGAAACGAGAATCACGGCTTTGCCCTCGGTGGTGAGCCGGTTGATCAGTTCGTAGACTTCGAGCTTCGCGCCGACGTCGATGCCGCGGGTGGGTTCGTCGAGCAGAACGACGGCGGGCTCCGTCATGAGGGCCTTACCGAGGACAACTTTTTGTTGGTTGCCGCCGGAGAGACCGCCGACGCGAGTGTGTTGGTCGGGGGCCTTGATGCGAAGGGAGGTGAAAAAGTTTTGATTGGCGTCGTGCTCGGCAGGGGCGTCGATGAGGGCGAGCTGGCGGGCATACAGCCCTTCTTGCGGTCCGCGCTTCAGGGGCGGTGTGCGCGTGAAGCGGGCGAGACTGGAGAGCGAAAGGTTGAAGCCGATTGGCTGGGGCAAAATGAGGCCGTAGCGTTTGCGGTCTTCGCTCACGAGGACGAGGCCGCGCGAAATCGCCTGACGGGGCGTGGGCGCGGGAAGGGGTTGGCCGCGGAGCGTGACGTCCCCGGAGACGCGATGGCCCCACGCGCCGAAGAGGTGCATGAGGAGCTCCGTGCGGCCGGCGCCCATCAGGCCGCCGAAGCCGAGGACTTCGCCGGGGCGGAGTTCGAAGCTGATGTCGCGGAGAAACGGCGGAGCGTTTTTGGTGGGAGCGGCGGTGAGGGCGCGGACGGAGAGGATGGGCTCGCTGGCGCTCGCCGCTACGGGGCGGGGGACGGAGAGGATCGGCTTGCTGGCGCTCGCCGCTACGGGGCGGGGGACGGAGAGGATGGGCTCGCTGGCGCTCGCTGCTACGGGGCGGGGGACGGAGAGGATCGGCTCGCTGGCGCTCGCTGCTTC
>Ga0114980_10002717_pt1 | contig 12333 bp, 13 predicted proteins | sample S_140806_EF_Meta_FD_87018 | JGI IMG/M metagenome (GOLD analysis project Ga0114980, IMG submission 87018) | Freshwater microbial communities from Lake Simoncouche, Canada to study carbon cycling - S_140806_EF_MetaG | ecosystem: Environmental > Aquatic > Freshwater > Lake | place: Lake...
GAACTCTGGCCTCAGGGAGACCTCGCCCATAGTGAGCAAGAAGTCTGCGTTCTTGCGCCCGCCGCCTGCCTGGGCGAGGATGGGTGTCTCTGGCGGGACGCCGTACTGGCTCTTCTTGGCTGTGATCCAGGCGTTGAACTCTGTGCGGAGACTCTCATAGACGGGGAGGTTGAATGCGGGATCATCGGTGAAGAAGCCCAGAAGGACGGCCTCTCTCATGCGGTTGTTGGCGTCGTTAGCCTCTCGGCCGCCGCTGGGAGAGTAGAAGAGCTGTGCTGCTGCTGCGTGGTCCATTAGAAGAGGGGAGAGGCACGGGGTGCCTGGGTGGCTGCGGCTGACCGCTTCAACTTTTTTCGGGGAACCAGGGCTAACCCTCTGGTCGAGAGTGCGCATAGAACTCGAGGCGGCGGAGCCAGAGAGGTATCTGAAAAAAAAGAGCACCTACTGAATTGCAGTGAAAAAGACCACTCTTTCTTCATCCAGCTCTTTTTATGGGGTTTGTGTCTGCTTCAAGTGGTTTAACTCTTCGCTTTTCTTTCCCTCTTTCCCTCTTTCCCTCTGCTCTAGGCGCTCTCACGCATGGACACGCCGTTGGCGAAGTCTGCGGGCTCTGGCACGTCCATGTCAATCTCTGTGCCGTTGAAGCGGCCCACCCAGGCACCCGTGTTCACATCTACCACATCCTGGCGGTCGTTGGTGTAGTACTCTGTGCCCTGGAAGGTCCAGGAGAACAGAGAGATGTCCACCTTCTTGGGCGCAGCCTTCTTGGCCAGGTCTGCCTTGATGGCTGCCATGCTGCTGCCGGCCAGCTTGGGTGGCGGAGGCCCGTAGCGGTTCTTTGGGGCTGCGGCAGTCGCAGGCGCAGCAGAGCTGCTTGATGTCTTGGTAGAGGCCTTCACAGAGGGCTTGGGTGCGGGGGGAGGAGGGACAGGCGTAGTGCTCTGCTCCTCCTCCTGCTCCTGCTGCTCCTCCTGCTCTGGGACATCCTCGAAGGTCTCCTCTGCTGCCATCTCAGCCTCCTCTGTGACCACCGCAGCGGCCGCCGCAGCCTTCTTGGCCTCCCTCTTGAGCTTGGCGGCTGCCTTCTGCTCCTCTGTCATCTTGGGGCGGCCGCCCTTCTTGCCAGCCTCTGGGGCGTCGGCCACAGGCTCCTCCCTGGCGCCAGAGCCGGTAGAGGCGTTGGAGCGCTTCTCTGCTAGCTTGGCGTGGTAGGCCTGCGCCTTACCCTTCGCAACAGGGTCTGTGAGGCTCTTGAGGTAAGAGGCCCTGACCATGCCGCCCAGAGCAGGGCTGGGGGCCTTCCCGTCGTGCTCACCGCCGTCGTAGACGTAGTGGCTCTGACCGGTCTCTACGCCCTTCTTGTCCTTGACAGCCTCCAAGCGAGAGCCAGGCCAGACAACCTCCTTCAGGTCTGTCCAGCTGACCCAGCCGTTCTGCTTCATGTCTGCGACAGTCTCTGACACAAGCTGATTCCAGGCTGTGGGCGCCTTGGCCTCTCCAGAGGGAGCAGAGCCACCCTCTGCGGCAGGCTTCTTGCTCTTAGGCGTCTTGGCGGCCTTCACAGGCACCGCCGCTGCCTCTGCCATGCTCTGACGCATCTCTGCCAGGCTCTGCTCCAGAGCCATGAAGCGCTCTGCCGTCATCTGCTCCAACCCCTCCACACGCTGCTCAATGCTCTGAACACTGGACATCTCACTGACTATATACACGGTTGGGAAGAGTGGAACGGTGTATAAGGCAGTGAGGGTGCTAGATAGGATAGGGGGGCCGCCGTTCAATTTTATTCAGAAATTGAACGCAGAGGAATAAGTCCAAGAGGGAGGGTCCCCCTCTGGTGGGTTTTTTATACTCTGTTCAATTTCGGAATAAAATTGAATGACTCTGCCCCTAACCCCTTTGGTACTCTCTCCACGTTTTAAGCACTACCCCTAGTATCTTAACGTGAAGAGAACCCAGAGCAGAAATGCCCAAGAAACCCAACACGAAGAAGGCAGCCTCTGCTCAGTACCAGAACATCCTGGCTCTGGCAGAGGCGGCCAGCGGAGCAGAGGGCATGGTCTATCTGAGCGTCCAGAAGGTGCTAGGCAACTCTACCTTCGTCTGCGCTAACGCTCTGGGCGAGAGGATTGTGGCCACCCCCCGCAGCCTCTTCACCAGAGGCAGTATGCGCATCGCTGTGGGCAGCATCGTGGTCGCCGCAGAGCCCACCATGCCAGCCTGGAAGAAGGAGCTCTTGGCCCAGCAGCGCGCAGAGCATCTGGTGGCCTCCCAGAAGGCCAAGAGGAGCGGTGGCGCAGAGCCAGAGGCCCCCAGCTGTCTGCCCCATGAGATTGTGGGCGTGGTGACAGAGCGCTCAGAGGCCCGCCGCCTCATCAAGGCCAAGATGCTGCCCCAGAGCGTGCTGGACCATGCGCTAGCCGCAGAGGGCGGCTCCGCAGGCAAGGCAGAGGGTGGAGAGCTAGATGACGCTGTGGAGTTCATGACCGCAGAGGAGGTGGCCAGGCAGGAGCGCCTGGCCAGCGGCTTCGCTGGCTCTGGTCTGGACCTGGAGGAGCTGTCAGAGCACAGAGGGAAGGATGACGGCCACCACGCCTCCAGAGGCATGAAGCAGGTCCGCATGGCAGCAGAGGCACGTGCCTCTATCCAGCAGCGCCTGGAGGCTCTGCTGAACGGCACCAAGAAGGCCGCAGCGGATGTCAAGCTGGGCGCTCTGCTAGAGGAAGAGCCTCTGGTTGGGTATGGGCCCACCCGCCTCAAGCAGTTCCGCCCCAAGAAGACAGAGGAGGAGAAGGAGGCCCAGAGGGCTGCCGCAGCAGCTGCCGCAGACGCAGCCAGGGCTGCGACAGAGCTGGATGACATCATCACCGGCCTGATGGGCGCAGCGCCCCAGCCAGAGCCAGAAGCAGACGTGGAGGCCCAGGTGGCTGCTCTGCGTGCCGAGCTGGCGGCGATGGGAGAGGTGGAGGACTGGGAGGAGGCCGCAGACGCAGTCTGCCTGGCGGACCTCTAAACCATGGTAGAGCACAGTGAGAGTTATAAGAGATTCGAGCATCATATCTAACCAAGAACGACCAAGAAGCCCAAGAGAGACGCCCCCGCGTCTTTTTTCGTGAGGGTGGCGAAAATTGAAGTGGCCCTGTGCAACTCTGCCTGTACCCTTCACTATGCCCAGACCTACACCCCTCTTTCGCACTCTGCTGTCTGAGGGCTGGTTCGTGAGCGTAGTGAGCACCTTCGAAGACCGTGTGTATGTCAACTGTGAGATGTTCAGCCGTGACGATGACGAGGAGACAGGCTACACAGACATTGTTCTGGGAGAAGCAGACGCAGACGCAGAACCTCCAGATACCACGGGTCTGCGCTGCGTGGGGAAGTTCCACGGAGCCTTTGAGCTGCGAGAGAACGGCCCTGCTATGCTGCTGGACCAGCCTCCACCACCTTCCTGGGGCTACAGAGAGATGCCGAGAGAGATGGCCAACGCTATTGCGGCTCTTATCACACCGGCCAACTTCCCCGAGGCCGCTGCCTTCATGCCTGTAGAGGACGACTATCCAGACGAGGAGGATGCCCGCAATGCCTTCTGGGCCTCTATCAACCAGCAGGTGTCTACCATGACGGCAGCGGGAGACCCCTGGGGTGCCCTGAAGATTCAGCGAGAGGCGGTAGACAAGCTCATCAACTGGGTTAACCCGCCGCCCGAGGATGACGCAGAGCCAGAGCCAGAGCCCAACCTGGATGATATGACCCCACCACCCTACAGCCTCTTAGAGCACGAGGACCATGAGGATGAGGATACCTTTCTGCCTATAGGTTCTCACCTTCTGCCCCAAGACTTCCAGAGTTTCCTTCGTAGCTGGAACAAGACCATTGCGGCCTCTACAGGGGAGTGGGTTGGCGAGGGCAGGAAGACGTTCAAGCAGCAGAACCCTACCTTGTGGAAGGAGTTCAGAACAGAGCTCAAGGCCTACCAGGCAGTCTACTACAACGAAATAGAGGCGGTGAAGGCCTACCAGGCATCTCCAGAGGGACAGGCGGAAGCAGATGCGTAAGACTCCTTCGCTACAGAACCATACAGTATATATTTTTACGGGGCGGGTCGAAAATTCACCTGCGCTAACCCAGATCGACCACTACCCCGATGTCAGACTTGTTCAGAGAGATTCTCGTAGACACGATTAGTCTGTCTCATATCGCAGAGAAGAACTCCCATCCTCCTGTTCGTCTAGCCGTTCTAGAGGCAGCAAGAAAGATGCTCGACCACGCTATTGAGCTGCTACCTCCTGAGGCCCAGAAGAAGAAGTATATCTTGCCGAAGCGAGTTGTGTCTGTGGCCCCCACCTCCTCAAGAGACAACTTCACGCCCTGGTCTCTCAAGAAGGGGGCCCACGTCACGTTCAAGCGAGATATTCTCTCCTTTCTGCGGGGCGCCTACAAGGACCGTAAGCCAACCGAGAACATGAAGGAGATGCACAAGCTCTGGGAGATGTTCAAGGATCTTCCTACAGTAGAGGAGTCGATTCGCTGTGCGATTGAGGAGGTCAAGGCGGCCACAGAAGATGCGTAAAAATGCCTAAGAAGAAATCACCCCTATAGAGTACCCATGGCAGATAGCCTAACCTGCCGTTTTTGCCATGAGAGTAGCCCCCCCTTACTCTCCCCTTGTAAGTGTAGTGGTTCTGTGAAATATATCCACCGCTCATGTATCTTGCGCTGGGCAACCATAAGCGGCGTAATGGACTACTCGAAGTTGGTCTGCTCTCTGTGCATGACCCCGTATGAGATCCCAGAGATTCGAGTTGAGACCTTTTTTACTGACATCAGTCCCGTTGATTTCATCTTGTATAACTCGACGCCGATCCACATCGGGGTGAACTATCTGTCTCTTCTTTACGGGATTTATGCGGGTCACACTATATCGACGAGAGTTTTCCTATCACAGTCGACTATCTATACCCTCTACGCCCTCTTGTATTACTGGTATGTCCGCATTGAGAATACCAATATCTATCTGAAGATTTTCTTAGAGCGCCATGCATACATCTATGGGTTGATTCTGCTGTATTCGTCTTACAGTGCCTATAAAGAGAACTATCTTCTGATGTCCTTGACCTCTATGATTGCGCACAGCTCTATGTGGAAAGAGCATATCACTATCTTGGAGTTAGTGAACGATGAGGTGTTAAAAAATGAGTAGCGACTCTTCTTAGTACTCTCTGAAGAAGTTCGTGTTCCGTCCAAGGCGCTTCAGGAAGTTGTTGACGTCGACGTTACAGGGAGAGTTTTTCATCTCCTCGATGGTCATCCATCTCACTTCAGTGATTTCTCTGTGGTCGTTGATCTGGGGCACAACCTCTTCATCGAGGTCGTAGAAGTAGTACTCTCCTACGGAGAGTCGTTGGTAGGCGATAGGGTCTATCCTATAGAGGTCGATGCCTGCTTCCTCATGGGTCTCTCGGACGGCACACTCGATATAGGTCTCACCACGATTCTTGTGGCCCTTGGGAAACGACCACTTCTGTGATTTTCTGCCACGAACTAGAAGGATGGTGTTGAGGGGGCTAATACAGATAGTTCCGTAGACCTTTTCCGTATTTGCCTTGTAGCAACTGAACGCCTTGGGAAAGATGATGACTGTCTGTGAATCCATTATGGCGTGACGTGATACACTGGTGTAGTAAACACACCCTACGGGTTGGCCGGGTCAATTTTGTGCGGGGACTTTAACTCTGTTTACCACATCTACAGAGAATGGATTGGGTTGCGCCTGCTTTAACCTCTGGACTAGGGAATCGCCTGTTTCAGCATGCGGCTGCACAGGGCTTGGCGGAGAAGCTGGGTCGTCCTGTGGTCTTTCTATCGACTCGCTGTAAGGAGTCCCCTCATGGTCCCCTCGCCTCTCTCTTTCGCATGTTTCCTCAGACTCCTCTGATTGAGTCTGACCAGCCCTTTACCGAGCTACTCGAGCCACAGCGGGGATACTATAGCTACTCACCCCTACCCTCCCCAGCAGGCCCTATTGTCGTCCACGGCTTTCGCCAGAGTCCCAAGTATTTCCCGGCAAACCTGAGGCTACTCCACCCGGATTGGGATACGGCGCTCGGCGGCCCTGTCGTCAGGCGCATCATTGAACGGGAGGCGGGTCTGGCCACCGAGGAGCAGCGGAGGCGAACTGTCTCGGTTCATATGCGGATGGGGGATTATCTGGTGCTGCCACATCACCAGGTGGAGTTGGGGCGATATCTGATGGAGGCGCTACAGCGGATTCCGCCAAAGAGCCGCATTCATTTCTTCAGTGATGAGCCAGAAAAGTGTGGGCTCTATGTGCGATCGTATGCGAAATCTCGCAACCTCGATTTCACGATTGCGAATGTCCGCTCAGACGTGGAGAGCCTCTATGAGATGTCCCTGTGTCAGGGGGGCAATATTGTGGCGAACTCTACCTTTAGTTGGTGGGGGGCGTGGTTTGCGCATCAGGCGGGATCTCCCTGGGCGACCTTTCCCTCTTCTTTTGGTCAAGGTATGCCTAAGACGACGGACCTGTATCCGGAGTGGGGCACGGTTATCCCTGTAAGTTGATAAAGTACTCCTTCTGCTGCTCATAGGAGGCCAGAGGCCTGACCGCATGGACTGCCTCTAGCGCCTCCAGATACCAGGTCATATCTGCATCGTCGTGATTCAGGTTAAAGGTCACTCCGTGCTCGACCATGAGAATCAGCGCCCGCATCACATCCTTCGTATAAGACCGGCGATTTGTCTTGTCCCAGCAGCAACCTTCTCCTGACCGTAGAAAGGGTGTAGAGCTATCAACATCTGGCCCGATAGAAATGCCCCAGCTCTCCACTCGATACGGGCCGGTCAGAATGGTCGGCAGTGCGTCGACGATAATCCTATAGGTAAAGTCTGTCCAGTGAAGAGGTTCCCACTGCACGGTATAGCCCATTGATACCTAAACTTTAGACGCTACGTTTAGGTAATGTCAGGACAAATCCATAATTTTACCACACACCGTATTGCATTTTTACGACCGAAGAAACGAACCTATTTTGCGTTCGAATGGAATGAAGTGCGGAGAGTGTGGGTCCCATGGAAATCGAGTCTGACAGGATTGTCCAAGCACGTAAGTACCCATCACAGAACTCCTGCTAGAGTTCGAATCATAGATACGAATGGTGCAAGCATTCAGCTAGTGTCTCTGGGCCATTTTTTACTCTTGGGAAGTGGGCCTGATCGAATCACGATGACTATCGTTCAGCGGGTTGGTGGCGCAAAGATTCCCGAATCATGGAAAAATGACTTGCCCCCCTTAGGTCAGGCCCCTACAGTTGATTTGAATGTAACTCTGTGGACGGAACTTGCTATTCCTGTTCCTGTTCCTACCCCTGCTCCTGTTCCTGTTCCTGCTCCTACCCCTGTTCCAGTATCCCCTACAACCCGAATCGTAGCTCGTATTGAGCCCATTCCCGCAAGAATCGCCTGGATTGTTGCAGAAGATGCGTCGAAGCGTGAGGAGACTTGTGCGATCAGTATGGAGCCGATTTCCCCTATTACCGCTTCTGTGACAAGCTGTTTCCACTGCTTTGATACAGAGGCGATTAATACGTGGCTAGCGACAAAAAATACATGCCCACAGTGTCGTAAGGGGTGCGTAGCTACCCAGGCCTTTACTGATGACTAGGCCACCCGGACTCTAGTTCCAGATGAGGACTTCATTGGTACGGCTTTCGGGGGTCTTAGAGTTAATGGCCCGCCTGGCTGAGACCACTTGTTTCTGGTACCCTGGAAAGGCATCTCGCACGAGGGTCACATCGGCGTTGCTCATCAAGAACTTGGTGAGAGAAAGATTCTTGAGGCGGGTAAAGAGTGCCTGGTGCGCCTCGAGGGGGAAGCCGTCGCTCGTGTATCCTACAAAGGATGTGGCGCTCTCAGGAGCATAGGGTGGGTCGAGATAGATGAAATCGTCTAGCCCCACGCCTAGCAGGGCGAGCTGGACGTCTTGGCATGTGAACTGGACGCCTTGAATGAGGTCGGATACGGCGAGAAGTTCATCTTCATCATAGATGGAAGGTGCCACATAGTGTCCGAAGGGCACGTTGAAGCCGTTGGGGCCTTCCCGATAGAGTCCACGGAAGCAGGTCTTATTCAGAAAGAGGAACATGGCGGCGGCCGCAATACTGGTGTTCTCTTCGCTCGTATTGAATCGGTGGCGTGTCCAGTAATAGAAGGATTCCTGAGAGGTCGCACCCTCTTCAGGAGTCTTTGGGCCACGATATAGCATTTGGGGTTGATGTTGGCCCGCACGGACGTAGGCTCTCACCAGTTCCTTCAACGCCGTAATCAGGGCTACAGGATCTGACTGAAGATGGGTATAGAGAGCAATAAGGGCGGGATTCGCATCACTGGCGAACACGGAGCCATTCAGTTGAATCTCTCCTGCGCGCACCTTGGACAGGAGCGCAAGAAGGACGCTGCCACCCCCAAGGAATGGCTCATGATAGTTCGCAATAGTGGAAGGAAAGTGGCTGAGCACCTCATCGAGAATCTGTGTCTTGCCTCCGACCCATTTCAGAAAGGGTTTTATCGGCATGTGTAGGGCCTATAGGACGCATATAGGATATAATTTTACCACCTTGGTAGTTAGGAATGGACGATATAGAGAGGTTAAAGGCCGAGATAGCGGAGCTGAAGGAGTTGACGACGAAAAAGCAGGCTGAACTATATCGTGCGGAACAAGGGGTCATTACTGCGGAGAAGGAGTCTATTGCCTCCACTATACGGGGTACTACTCATTCGCTCATCTGTCCCTTTTGTGGAGTCACCTTAACGATGCCTCCAACCGTAGGTTCTGCTCATATGGGATGTTATAGCACGGGTTACTGGTCAAGAGGATTTCGAACGCATAGTGATTGGATACGGGCCTGTATAGAGAATGGGGCGAAGGTAAGCATCTTTATGGAGAAGAACACGATGAAAAGAATCTGATCCCTTTACAGGGAATGGCAAAACGCCATAGTAGGATAAGACGAATGAAGAAAAGAGTGACACGGCGCAAGCGCCAGGGGGGTGGCCAGGTTCCGAGCTTTCATATTCTTCTTACGTCTTCTGGGCGTCCATCATTGAAGGACATGTTGGATAGTATTAAGGGGGATCTGACGGAGAATGATGCAGTAACGATTCTGTTTGACGGTCAGGATGCGTTTACGGAGTCCACCTTCAATGATTCATGGAAGGAGGGATTCAAGGGGAAAGTGAATGCGATTACGGAGAAGGAGCGAACGGCGAACTGGGGGCACAAGTTGCGAACCAAGTACCAGGGCATCTTGGAGCCGAAAACCACCTTTGTCATGCATGGGGACGATGACGATCTCTACATTCCCGGCTTTTTAGAGAAGTTACGGGGGAGTTGTACTGACCCTGAGACACTCTATATCGCAAAGATGGGATTCAAGCATGAGACGTGGCCAGGGGAGGTCATACCGAGGAATGAGAATAACAAGATTGAGCATGGAAATATTGGATCGCCAAATGGCATTATTCCCTATAACCTTGTCTCGCAGTCTGAGTGGCTCCCGAACTATTTGGGGGATTTCAACTATTACAATACGATTTCGAAGAAGGCGAAGAACATCGAGTTTCTGCCCCATACGATTTATACGGTGATGAGTGATGTGAAGAACAAGCCCAAGTTCCAGGACTATATCTTTTACCATGTGTATTGTAACAAATTCACGATGCCGATTCTGAGGGATCAGGTGACAAAGATAATCTTTAGTGGCTTATATAAGCATGTTCATTCCATAAAGTGTTTCTTGGCGGGGGAGAAACAGCATATTGAGAAGGCGGAGGGGTTTTTGAAGGAGTCGGGTAAGAAGTTTGTGATTGAGGAGCGGGGACCTGACGACAAGTCCTTTGAGCGGTTTACCTTGAACAAGATTTCCAGATATGTTACGGATGCAGACCGCTTCCTCTATCTTCATACGAAGGGGGTGAGTGAGAAGCATGCGAGCAACGAAAATGTCTATTGGTGGCGCACATGGATGGAGTACAATCTGATTCAGCGCTACGAGTATTGTCTGGAGATGTTGAAGTTCCATGATATTGTTGGTGTGGGCTACACGACAAAGATGATAGGGCCTCATTTTAGTGGAAACTTCTGGTGGTCGAAGGGCTCCTATTTTCACACCTTACCGAAGAATGAGGATGGGACATTGAACATTGGGAATGCATATCTGGACCCCGAGAACTTTATCTTTAAGGGCAAGGACCCGAAGCATATTGATATTGATGAGGGGCGTTCCAAGAATCCCGATGTCGATTATTATTCGTTCAAGCCTGGTGTGCGGGCGGCGAACAGGTCCTACAAGACAGTTGACAAGGATGAAGTGAAGAAGGGTGGTCGCAGAAAGACCCGCTAACACGAAAACCAAACCTCTATATAGATGGGCCGCAGTAGCAGCGGACAGTACCTTATCTATATAGCGGTGTTTATCGGATGCCTGTTGATTTACCTACAGTTCCAGCAGATAGAGGAAGGATTTACCTCATCAGAGTTATACGATATCCCCTTTTTCATAGCGCATACTGCGCAAGATGATAAGCGAGAAGTATCAAATGTCCCTCTTGTATTGTACCAATCGTGGCACACAAATCAGGTGCCGACAAAGATGAAGGAATCGATTTATACACTGATACGGATGAATCCGGAATGCGACTATTATTTATATTCTGACGAAACATCACTCACATATCTTAAAGAGGAATATGACTATGATGTGGTGAGTGCCTTCAACACATTAAAGCCGGGTGCATACAAATCAGATTTATGGAGGTATTGTATCTTATACAAAAAGGGTGGAATATACCTTGATATTAAACTCCAGTCAGTGAAGTCCCTACTTCCTATTATTGAGGCAAACCCTACTATCTATGTGCGTGACTGGCCGGGTTCGTGTACAGAAGAGATTGGTATATACAATGCCTTTATGGCAGCGCCTCCAAATAATCCAATCTTCAAGTTCTGTATAGATGACATTGTGAAAAGCTGCAAGCTGAAGCTGTACAAGAATGGCGTACTTGATATCACGGGGCCATGCCTTTTAGGACAAATGATTAAACAGCATATATCGCTTGAGCACATTGAGACATTACCTTTTAAGATGATATGGTTCAGGAATCCTCCTACGAATGACGTGGAGATTCAATATAATGGAGATGTAATAATAAAATCGTACAAGGAATACAGGGACGAGCAGAAAAGTTTTCAGAAAACAATGCACTATGCAGATATGTGGATGAGCCGGGATGTGTATGCGTAAACCAGTGATTCACCGTGCAAGAGCATTTTTTACAAGTGTATCTCGTTCTTCAGTCCATTTGACGTATCCATCTCCAAAGAAGAGAGAGCCGTATACGTTTTCACTGTATATTCCTTGAAAGTGCTTTGAGGACAAGATATAGATACCCTTTGCTTCGAACTCCTTCTTATCTGCAGTATACTCCTCAAAGAGTTGTTTAGCGTTCTTATCATTCTTATTAAGATAGGCTTTGATAGCCTTTGTCCATACAGAAGGGCCGGTAGTTTCATGGACAAAATGCTCATTGCTTAGCTTAATACCATTATCAAGATAGTGTTGAAGAATAAATTCAGCTACAAATCTCATGGCGGGGTGTTCTTTTGTACAGTAGAATGTCCATTGACAAAAGTGCTCTTCTCCATCTTTTTCTGGAGAGATGACAAGTGCATCTCTGCTAGTAAAGTTCTTAAACCATTCATTTATGGGTACCTTACATATACTATCCACATCGGTATATACACCCCCATGTGTTGTTAGGATAAGATAGCGCCACAGGTCGGCCTTCATGACACCGAGAGGAAGATTTGTATAAAAATCATACATCTTTTCGTGCCACGAATTCTTAATATAGTTCTCAATATCAGCATCATCATAGAGTTGCGCATCCCATCCAGGGTTCATGCTAATCCAGGATTGTCGCATGCCGGCCGCAGGGCCAGGCAGTTCTTTTGTCTTATAGGTCTGCCAAATATGGGTTGGAATAATGGCGGTACCCTCTAACCCTTCCACTGTATAGGGACGCTGTAGGGTATAATACAGGATAAGCAGTGCTAGAATCGAGATACAGAGTAGTTTGATAAACTGTTTAGTATATTTCATACCACCTGTTTACTGGAGTGAAATATAGTAGGAGTACATACTAGATGGCTAGGCAGAAAAAGATAATTTGGATACTTATACTCCTTGTCTGCTCTGCACTGTATTTCTTACGCCAGTCTTATGGTGTGAAAGAGGCATTTCAGAGTGAAACTGTTAAAATAGA
>Ga0114980_10002719_pt1 | contig 12330 bp, 11 predicted proteins | sample S_140806_EF_Meta_FD_87018 | JGI IMG/M metagenome (GOLD analysis project Ga0114980, IMG submission 87018) | Freshwater microbial communities from Lake Simoncouche, Canada to study carbon cycling - S_140806_EF_MetaG | ecosystem: Environmental > Aquatic > Freshwater > Lake | place: Lake...
ATGAGCCAGGACATGTACCTGGCCGGCGCCTTCATTCTGCTGATTTGTGGCCTGACGGTCCTGGGCTCGCTGGTGAGCGACATTTTGTTGGCGCTGGTCGATCCGCGCATTCGCCTTGAATAGCAGCACCTCCGCCTCAAGCCGCCTGGCGGTGGCGTCGCAGTGGCAGCTGGTCTGGTGGGCTTTCAAGCGTCACCAACTGGCGATGGCGGGTTTGATCGTCACGGCTGCCTTGTACCTTGTGGCAGTGGTACCAGGCTTCTTCGCCGTGAATGACCCGTCCAAGCAAAATGTTCGCACTGCGTTTCATCCCCCTCAGGCGCTGCACCTGATAGACACATCGAGCGACGGCAGTTGGTCCTTGAGGCCTTACATCCATCCTTACGTGCTCAAGCGTGATCCCAAAACGCTGGCTGCGCTCTACGAAGAGGACCGTGGGCGCAAGGTCTATCTGCAGTTTTTGGGCGAAGGCTATGAGTATTCGGTGCTGGGGCTGTTTGATTCCCGCATTCACCTGTTCGCCTCGCAAGAGGCGCGCCAACCGCTGTTCTTCTTTGGCGCAGACAGGCTGGGGCGCTGCGTGTTCAGTCGCATCATGGTGGGCACTCAGATCTCCTTGTCGGTGGGCCTGGTGGGGGTGTTCCTGGCCCTGACGATCGGCATTGTGCTGGGTGGCATTTCGGGCTATTACGGCGGCCGGATCGACTTTGTCATCCAGCGGGTGATTGAGTTGGTGCTGTCCCTGCCTACCATCCCGATCTGGCTGGCAGCCTCGGCGGCAGTGCCGCAAAACTGGCCGGCTACCCTGAATTACTTCATGATCACGCTGATCCTGTCGCTCACCGGTTGGGCCCAGTTGGCGCGGGTGGTGCGCGGGCGGTTTTTGAGCCTGCGCACTGAGGAGTTCGTCACCGCGGCGCGCCTCGACGGCGCTTCAGAAGGGCGCATCATCTTCCGCCACATGCTGCCAAGTTTCTCCAGCCACATCATTGCGTCTATTTCCCTGGCTATTCCCGCCATGATCCTGGCCGAAACCTCGTTGAGTTTCTTGGGCCTCGGGCTCCAGCCACCGACGATTTCCTGGGGCGTGCTGTTACGCGAGGCTCAGAACATCCGCTCGATTGCGACCGCGCCTTGGCTGTTCGCCCCCGGGGCAGCCGTGGTGCTGGCCGTGATTGCGCTCAATTTTCTCGGCGACGGCCTGCGCGACGCCTCTGACCCGTACAACAAATGAGTGCTCCGAACGAACCGGCGGGCGCAACCGCCCAGCCGCCTACGTCAGGCGTGTTGTTGCAGGTGCGCGGGCTGCAGACCCATTTTCAGATCAGGACCGGCACCATCAAGGCGGTCGATGGCGTGTCTTTTGACGTGGCCCGCGGACAAACCCTGTGTGTGGTCGGGGAAAGCGGCAGCGGCAAGAGCGTGACGGCGCGCTCCATCTTGCAAATTGTGGACGAGCCCGGACGCATTGTGGGTGGCTCCATGGTGCTGCACCGCCCCGATGGCAGCAGTGTGGACCTGGCTCGGCTGGGGTCGCGTTCGCGCGAAATCCGTGCGGTTCGCGGTGCCGAAATCGCCATGATTTTCCAGGAGCCGATGTCTTCCCTGTCGCCGGTTCACACGGTGGGCAACCAGATCATGGAGGTGTTGACGCTGCACCTCAAGATGTCCAAGGAACAAGCCCGCGCCCGCTGTGTGGAACTGCTGACCCAGGTTGAGATTCCCAACCCCGCCCGGGCGGTGGACCGTTACACATTCGAGTTTTCTGGCGGCATGCGCCAGCGCGTGATGATCGCCATGGCGCTGGCCTGCAAGCCGGCGCTGTTGATCGCCGACGAGCCGACCACGGCACTGGACGTCACCACGCAGGCTGAAATTCTGGATCTGATCAAGAACCTGCAGCAGTCCCAGGGCATGGCGGTGATGTTCATCACGCACGACATGGGTGTGGTGGCCGAGATTGCCGATCAGGTCATCGTGATGAACCATGGCAAGGTGGTGGAGACTGGTGCGGTGGATGATATTTTCCATGCGCCCAAGGACGACTACACCCGCATGCTGATCAGTTCGGTCACCAAGCTGGGGCGTACCGCCGACATCCGTCTGAGCCGACCGCCGATCGCCAGCACGGTCGAGCCGATCTTGCAGGTGCGCGACCTCAAGCAATATTTCGGCACCGCCAAGGCGCCGATCAAGGCCGTGGACGGCGTTTCCTTGAGCCTGATGCCGGGTGAGTCCCTGGGCATCGTCGGTGAATCTGGCTCTGGCAAGACCACCATGGGACGTTGCCTGCTGCGGGTGTATGACCCGACGGCTGGCGCCATCGATTACCGGCGTGCTGACGGCTCCTTGGTGGACATCGTCAGGGCTGACAAACAAACGCTCAAAGATTGCCGGCGTGAAATGCGCATGATCTTCCAAGACCCGGTGGGATCGCTGAACCCGCGCATGACAGTGGCACAGATTGTGGGCGAGCCATTGCTGGTCAACGGCATTGCCACCGGCAAGGCGCTGGACGAGCGGGTGGCCGAGCTGCTGCAGAACGTGGGCTTGGAGCCGGCCTGGCGCGAGCGCTACCCCCATGCTTTTTCGGGCGGCCAACGCCAGCGTATTGGCATCGCGCGGGCCATTGCCCTCAATCCACGGGTCATCATCGCTGACGAGGCCACCTCAGCGCTGGACGTGTCCCTGCGCTCGCAGATGCTGGACCTGTTGTTGAATCTGCAGGACAAGCTCGGGCTGTCCTTCGTGTTCATCAGCCACGACATCGCGGTGATCCGCTATTTTTGTGATCGCATCGCCGTCATGTACCGCGGCAAGATTGTCGAGACCGGCGAGACCAACCAGGTCTGTGATGCGCCGACCCATCCCTACACCCAGGCCCTGTTGTCGGCCATCCCCCAGCCTGACCCGCGCGCCCGCAGCATGCACAAGCGCTTCCGTTACAACCCGGAAACCTGAGCCATCGTCATGAAGATCACCGACATCAAGACATTTTTGATGCACGTGGGGGCGCCGGCGCCCAAGGCCTGGGCGTCAGACAATGCCTTTGGCAGCCAGAGCTACTCGCCGGGCATCACAGGCACCCGCAACTGGTTGTTCGTCAAGGTCTACACCGACGAGGGCCTGGTGGGCATCGGCGAATGCTCAGGTTGGCCCCGCGTGATTGAGACCGCAGTGCAAGACCTCAAGCGCCTGCTGGTGGGCGAGGACCCGACCCACATCGAGCGCCTGTGGCAACGCATGATGTCGGCCATCATGGTGCATGGCCTGACTGGCACAGTGGGTGCTGGCGCCATGACGGGCATCGACATGGCGCTCTGGGACATCAAGGGCAAGGCCCTGGGCGTGCCGGTGTGGAACCTGCTGGGCGGCAAGGTGCGGGACCAGATCCGCATCTATGCCCATGCCAACACGCCAGAGGTGGCGTTGAGCCTGAAAGCCCGGGGCGTGACTGCCATCAAGTGCGGCGGTGTGTCGGACCCGGTGCGCAAGGTCGCGGCCCTGCGCGAGGCGGTGGGTGACGAGATGGACATCATGATCGACCTGCACGGCCCACCGTGGATGACCCCGGGCGATGCGGCGCGACTGGCGCGTGCGCTCGAGCCTTACCACCTGCTGTTCATCGAAGACCCGATTGCTCCGGACAACCTCGACGGCTACAAGCGCATCCGCGATGCGGCTCAGGTGCCGCTGGCTGCCGGTGAGCGCATGAGCACCATCTACGGTTCGCGGGACCTGATCGAGCGTGAGCTGGTGGATGTGATCCAGCCCGACACCGGCCGCGCCGGTGGCATCACCCAAATGAAGAAAATTGCCGCCATGGCCGAAGCCCACCACATCATGGTGGCCCCCCATTCCGGCTCACTCGGGCCGGTGGCGGAGTACGCCGCGCTGCATCTGCTGGCCGCCATTCCCAATGCGCTGTTTTTGGAGCGTATCGAGGACGACTGGGAGGGCCGCCAGCACACGGTGCTGCCGCATCCGCTGTCGGTGAACGGATTTTTGAAGGTGCCGGATGCGCCTGGCCTGGGCGTGGACATCGACGAAGCCTTTGTGGCGCGCTACCCCAGCCAGGCCAATATTTCGTCTCAGGTGTCCGCGGCCTCGGGCTCTTATGAGCCCGGCACCCACGATGAGAATGTCTATGTGCAGACCCGGTTGCAGCGCGCAAAATACTTTACTGGACACTGACCCATGCCTTCTGCTATGACCGAGAGCGCCTTGCAGGCGCTCAAAGCCGTGTCCACGGCCACGCTCACCACCCTGCTGTTCAAGCGCGGTCTGCGCAACACTTTTTTGCAAGGTGTTCGCCTGCTGGGCCAGGGCGGCAGCAACATGGTCGGGCCCGCCTACACACTGCGATACATCCCGGCGCGTGAAGACCTGGACCATATCGGCGTGTTCCAAGACCATAGCCACCCGCAGCGCAAGGCGGTCGAAGAAATACCAGCCGGTCATGTGCTGGTGATCGACAGCCGGGGTGATGCCTCTGCGGCTTCTGCGGGTTCAATCCTGGTGGCGCGCATGATGGTGCGCGGCGTGGCCGGTATCGTGACGGACGGCGGATTGCGTGACAGCCACGAGATCGCCGCCTTGGCCATCCCGAGCTACTGCCAGGGTCCCTCCGCGCCCACCAATCTGATCAAGCACCATGCTGTTGACCTGAATGTGCCGATCGGCTGTGGCGGGGTGCCGGTCTACCCCGGCGACATCATGGTCGGTGATGCCGAAGGCGTGGTGGTGATCCCCCACGAGATCGCCGAGGCTGTAGCCCATGAGGGACGGGCGCAAACTTTGTTTGAGGATTTTGTGGTCGAACAGGTGTTGGGCGGTCGCGGCATCTTTGGGCTCTACCCACCCACCGATCCGGCCACGGCAGGACAGTTTGCGGACTGGTGTGCCGCCAAAGGCCTCGCCGCATGAAAATCGACCGCCTGCGCGTGTTCATGTCGCGCGACAAGAACCGCCCCCGGGTGGTTGTGGCCATGGACACCGACGAAGGCGTCACCGGCTGGGGCGAGTGCTACAACCACGGCCCGGACCTGGCGTTGTTCCCTTTGCTGGACTACCTGCTGACCTTTCTCAAGGGGCAGGATCCGCGACGCATCTCTTACCTGACGCACTACCTGATGCAGCAGACTCGCTTTCCGCCAGGCGCGCTGGGCCTAGCGGCCATCTCGGTGCTGGACCATTGCATGTGGGATATTTCTGCCAAGGCGCTGGGCGTGCCGGTGTACCGCCTGCTGGGTGGTCATGTGCGCGACCGGGTGAAGGTGTATGCCGGCCTGTACACCGCTCCCGACCCGGCCATTGCGCGGGACCAGATGGACGCGCTGTATGACACCTGGGGCCTGCAGGCGTTCAAGCTCAGTCCTTACCGGCTGGACATGCACCGGCATCGCTGGGGTGAGGTGGTGCGGACGTCGGCCGAGTACTTTCGGCAATTGCGCGAGACGGTCCGTAGCGAGTACGAGATCGCCTTCGATGCCCACGCCAAGATTTTCGAGCCGGCGCAAGCGGTGCAACTCGGCAATGCCCTGGCACCCTATGACCCGCTGTTTTTTGAAGAGCCGATCCGCCCCGAAAACGTCGAGGCCTGGGGCGAACTCAAGCGCGGTCTGCAGTGCACGCTGGCCACCGGCGAGTCGCTGTACAGCCGGTTCGAGTTCCTGCGACTGCTGCAGGTGCGCGGCTGCGACATCATCCAGCCCGACATCTGCGTGGTGGGTGGCCTCACCGAAATGCTGCAGATCAACGCCTTGGCTCAGGCGCATTTTGTGAGCGTTGCGCCGCACAACCCCATGGGGCCGCTTGCCACCGCGGTCAACCTTCATTTCTGTGCCAGCCAAACCAACTTCCGCATCCTGGAGTACCGTCTGCCGCACGGCCCTGGCTACGTGTTTGGCACCGACGCCAGCGTCACCGCCGAAGTCCGGGAGGAGGGCGCCTGGTACGTGAAAGACCCCTACCTGCCCAAAGACGGCCATCTGGAACTGCGGCCTGACCGCCCGGGCTGGGGTGTGGAGATGGACGAAGACCTGCTGGGTACCGAAGACTACATCCACTGGGAGCGCAAGGTACCCACCAAACCTGACGGCTCCACAGGCTATGCCTGAGACACTGCCCGGCGATCTTGTGTTGCGCGCAGGCGCTGCCCAGGCGGTGCTGCGGCCACAGGCTGGCGGCAGGGTGTGCAGCCTGACGCTGGCGCATCCCGATGGGCGTGCTGTGCCCGTGCTCTACCCCTATACCGCCGCCGGTGTGGACCCGGTGAACTGGGCCAAGGGCGGCATCTACCCGCTGGTACCCTATTCGAACCGGATCGCTCGCGGCCAACTGCACACGGCCGCCGGAGCCACTGTGACCTTGCCGCCGCACCCCAATGCCCAACCCCACACGCTGCACGGCCATGCCCATGGCCTGCCCTGGGCTGTGGTCTCGCACGACGACACCTCCGCTCACCTGCGGCTGGACAGCCCGGCCTGTGCCGCGTGGCCCTGGCCCTTGCAGGCTGACCTGCGGGTCCAGCTGTCTGCCCAAGCCTTGGATTTAAGCCTGAGCCTGAGTCATGGGGGCGACGGCCTCATGCCTGCCGGCATGGGCTTTCACCCGTATTTTTTGCATGAGGCACCGGCACGGCTGCGCTACCACGCCGGCCGCCGCTGGCCGGCCGATGCCGATTTTTTGGCCCACGATTCAGAGGTATTGCCGGCTGACCAGGGCTTTGACCAAGCCAAGGCCCTGCCGCCCGGCACCTTGACCGATTACCTGTCGGAATGGGACGGTGCGCTGGACCTGGAGCTGCCACAGGGCGATCTGCTGCAGTTGCAGGTAGACCCGGTCCTCTCGCACCTGGTGGTGCATCGGCCACCGCAGCCCATCTACCTGTGCCTGGAGCCGGTCAGCCATGTGGCCGATGGTTTCAACCTGGCCGCTCGCGGCGTGCCGGGCACTGGCACAGTGCAACTGCGCCCCGGTGAAGTGCTCCAGGGCCGCCTGAGCATCCGCCTGGGCGATCACCTTTTCTGACCTCGTCAGGAGCCCTGTTTCATGTCTGACCGCATTGCCGACGTCCGCATCACGCCCATCGCCTTTCGGGACCCGCCCCTGCTCAACGTGGCCGGTGTGCACCAACCCTGGGCTTTGCGCAGCATCATCGAGCTGGAGACCGAGAGCGGTCGTATCGGCCTGGGCGAGAGCTATGGCGAGGCCGGCACACTGGCCGACCTCTACCGCATTGCGCCCGGTTTGATCGGTCTGGACCCCTTTGACTTGAACGCCCTGACCCAGGTGGTGTACCGCCACGTGGGCAGCAACCCCGACATCGGCGCGCCATTTCCGCCGCAGGGTGACAAGGCGCGCGCCAGCGCGCTGGGCGCGTTCGAGGTGGCGTTTTGGGATCTGCAGGGCCAGACCGTTGGGCGCCCGCTGCACGACTTGTTGGGTGGTGCGGTACGCACCCACGTCAGCTACAGCGCTTATCTGTTCTACAAATACGCCAGACATCATGCCGACCCCGGCTACCCCATAGACCCCTGGGGTGAGGCACTGAGCCCGGCGCAACTGGTGGCACAGGCGCAGCGCATGGTCGACCTGTATGGCTTTGGCTCGATCAAGCTCAAGGCCGGTGTGTTCGCGCCAGAGCTTGAATTGGAGGGCCTGCGCGCCCTGCGTGCGGCTTTTCCCAATCACCCGCTGCGCATTGACCCCAATGGCGGCTGGTCGGTGGCCACCACCCGGCGCCTGATGCCGGCCCTGTCCGAGCCCGGCCTGCTGGAGTACCTGGAGGACCCGGTGGGCACGCTGGAAGAAATGGCCGAGGTTGCCACCTTTGCCACCATGCCTTTGGCCACCAACATGGTGACCATTGCCTTCGGCCATCTGCCCCGCTCGGTGGCGCTGAATGCCGTGCAGGTGGTGCTGTCGGATCATCACTACTGGGGCGGCCTGCGGGCATCGCAGCACCTGGCAGCCATCGGCCGGGTGTTCGGCCTGGGCATTTCGATGCACTCCAACTCGCACTTGGGCATCAGCCTGGCCGCCATGACCCACCTGGGCGTCACCCTGCCCAATCTGGCGTATGCCTGCGACACGCACTACCCCTGGCAGGAAGACGAAGTGATCGCCGGTGGCAAACTCACCATCCGCGACGGCCAGCTGGCGCCGCCACCAGGGCCTGGGCTGGGCATCCAGCTCGATCGCAGCCAGTTGGCGCGCTTGCACCAGAATTTTTTGGACTGCGGCATTCGCCAACGGGACGATGCCAGCGAGATGCGCAAGCACAAAGCAGACTTCGACCCAAGGCGGCCCCGGTTCTGAGCTGCGCCTGACCGTCCAAGCTGCGATACTTTGGTTTCGTTCAGCCTGTCTGAGCCGGCCCATTCTGGCCGCCCCTCGTACCCAAGGAGTCTCCATGTTGATGAAATCCCGTCCTGCTGGACAGCCTGCTGCGACGAACGCCGCTGAGGGGCCTGTTGCGCTGGTGATCGGCAGTGGTTTTGGTGGCTTGGCCGCTGCGGTACGTCTGGCGGCCCGGGGCTGGCGGGTGACGGTGCTGGAAAAGCTGGAAACACCAGGCGGCCGCGCCCGGGTGCACCGCGTTGACGGCTACACCTTCGATGCCGGGCCCACCATCATCACGGTGCCGTTTTTGCTGCAAGAGTTGTGGGCGCTGGCTGGACGCACCTTGGCCGACGATGTGGAATTGCGTTTGCTCGACCCGTTCTACCGGGTCCGATTCGCAGACGGCGACCACTTTGATTACAGCGGTGACCCCGAGCGCATGCGCGCCGAGGTGTTACGCATTGACCCCACTGCGGGGCCGGGCTACGCCGCCTTCATGGCCGAGGCTGACCTGTGCTACCAGTTGGGTTTTGAAGCCTTGGGTTGCAAAGCCTTTGACAGCCTGGGTGACCTGTTCAAGGCGGTGCCGGCGATGGCGCGCATGCAGGGCTGGCGCAGCCTGCACGCCATGGTGGCCAGGCATCTGAAGCACCCCAAGCTGCGCCAGGCCATGAGCCTTCAGTCGCTGTTGATCGGCGGCAATCCTTTTTCGGTGACCAGCGTCTACTCACTGATCAATGCGCTGGAGCGGCAATTTGGCGTGCATTGGGCGATGGGCGGCACGGGTGCTTTGGTCGACGGGTTGGTGAGCTTGATCGAGGGCATGGGGGGCAGCTTGCGCACCGGCGCTGAGGTGCGCCGCATCGAGGTCAACGATGGCCGCGCCACCGGTGTGACGCTGGCCAATGGTGACTACCTGCCCGCCGACATCGTGGTCAGCAACGCGGACACCGCCTGGACTTACAAGAACCTGATTGACGCCAAACACCGCAGGGTCTGGACCGACGCCAAGGTCGACGGTGGCAAGTACTCGATGAGCCTCTTTGTTTGGTACTTTGGCACCAACAAACGTTTTGAAGACGTGCCTCACCACATGATGTTGCTCGGCCCACGTTATGAGTCGCTGTTGACAGACATCTTCAAACGCCACCACCTGGCTGATGATTTCAGCCTTTACCTGCACCGGCCTACTGCCACCGACCCGGCCATGGCGCCGGACGGTTGCGATGCGTTTTATGTGCTGGCACCCGTGCCCCACCTGCAAAGCGGCACCGATTGGTTGGCCCAGGCTGAACCCTACCGCGAGGCGATTGCTGAGGCGCTGGACAGGACAGTGCTGCCGGGTTTGCGCGAGCACTTGACGGTGTCTTTCGTGACCACGCCACAGGACTTCCAGGACGAACTTTTGTCTTACAAAGGTGCGGCGTTTGGCCTGGAACCACTGCTGTTGCAAAGCGCCTGGTTTCGGCCGCACAACCGCAGCGAGGACGTCAAAGACCTGTTCATGGTGGGTGCCAGCACCCACCCGGGTGCCGGTATCCCGGGCGTGCTGATGTCGGCCAAGGCGCTGGAGACGGTGCTGCCCTCTGTGGCCTCCGTCAAGCAGCGGACTTGATGATTGGCCGCTCCCTGCTGCTGGCGCAAACGCTGGCTGTGGCGCAGCGGCTGCTGCTGGAGCAGTGGCGCCAGCGCCGGGGCTTGATCTTCTGGGCGGTTTTTCCGGCGGCAATGATGTTGTTGTTCGGGCTGGTCTATGCGCACAACGCCAGCATGCGCGCCGGCTTGGATGCCGCGGCTGCCGGCATCCTGATGGGCGCAGCGCTCTTCTTCAGCTGCCTGGGCGGCACGGTCGCGATCATCGCCGCCGAACGCGAACGACGCACCTTGCGCCGCCTGCTGGCCTCACCCCTTCATCCTTCAGCGTACTTCCTCGGCGTGGTGCTGGCGCAATTGCTGTTGGCGGCCGTGCAAGTGGTGATGCTGTACGCCATTGCCTGGTTCATCGGCGCGCGCTACCACGGCAGCCTGTGGCTGGGTGGGCTGATCTTGCTGCTTTCCGTGTTTGCCTATGTCGGCATGGGCTTTTTTCTGGGTGCACGATTTGCCCGGCGCAGCGAAGAAGTGGTGGTGGCCTTGTCGGCCATCGGCGTGCCGCTGCTGGTATTGGGTGGTACCTTCTTTCCGCTCGAAATCATGCCCGGTGCCATGCAGGCGGTGGCTCAACTCAACCCCATGTTGCACATGAACCAGGCTTTCAAGGGCGTGGCGGCCTACGCACTGGGTGTGAACGAGTTGCGGTTCGAGCTGGCCTTCCTCACCTTGTTCTGCGTCCTGGCGATGGCTCTGGGCGTCCGGTCGTACCGGCAGCTGCTGGCCCTGGAGCAGCGGGCATGAAGGCTGCCTTGCAGATTGACGGACTCCACAAGCGCTTTGGCAGCCACCAGGTGTTGGACGGATTCAGTCTTCAGGTGGCGCGTGGTGAGGTCGTGGGCCTGCTGGGGCCCAACGGCTGCGGCAAGTCCACGGTGCTGAACATCGTTTGTCAATTGCTGCAGGCCGATGCCGGGCAGGTGCAGTTGATGGGTGAGCCGCTGGCGGACCTCGGCTCTAAGGCTCGCTCGCGCGTGGGGCTGTGCGCGCAAGACTGCGCGCTGTACCCGGACCTGCTACCGGCAGAAAACCTGCATTTTTTTGGCCGCCTGTACGGCTTATCCGCTGCAGAGCGCCATGCGCGGGTCGCCGAATTGATGGAAAGTTTCGGGCTGGGTCCGCACGCACGCACCCGCGTGGGGCGGCTCTCGGGCGGCTGGCGGCAGCGGCTGCACCTGGCCGTGGCTCTGGTGCACCGGCCGGAACTGCTGGTGCTGGATGAGCCCTCGGCTGCTGTCGACGTGGCCGCCAGGCTGGACTTGTGGCGTCTGATCGAAGGCCTGCGTGACAGTGGCACGACCATCCTGCTGACCAGCCACCAACTGTCCGAAGCTGAGCGCCTGTGCAACTCGGTGGCGCTGATGCAGGGTGGCCGCGTCATCGCCCAGGGCAGCGTGCCCGAACTATTGGCCCGCGTGCAGGGTGAGGCCGTGGCCAGTGTGGCGTCGAGCGACCATGCAGCCACTGAACAGCGTGCACGGCGTCTGGGCTGGACGGTTCGCCAACGCTCAGGAGCCTTGAGCTTTTTGCTCCCGCGCCGCCTGAGCCTGCGGGAGGTGGTGGACGCGCTGGACGCCCCGGAAGTCAGCGCCGTCAGCGTGCAAGCGGTGTCGCTAGAGGACGCCTACCTGGAACTGCTCGGAGCACCCCAAACAAAAAACTATACTACTGATTAGATAGCAGAGTTTCCAGTAGCCATAGGGCTTTAATGGCTCCTCGAGTCGGTTTGCTTGGGCTGATTAGCAAGCCAGTTCTGCTCAAACCGCACCGGGCTGTTATCCACGGCCGGTATTCAAATAGCCAGCTCTAGCCCCTGGTCTGAATTCAATTGGCACAGGTGGCCAGTATTCAATTGGCGCCGAACGAAACAATCAGCAAAGCGAAGCGCCGCGCGTTCCATGCCAACACATGGTGCCCCAGAAATCGCAACCAAACCTTTTTCACATGCATCCCAAAGGCACTGCCCATAGCCCTTCTCCAAATGGCAAGACGGCCTCGCCGTCATACAACACAATGCCGCTGATGAATGCGCTGCCGCACTGGTCACGCAAACGTCGTAAACCTTTGAAGTCTGCGGCGTTGACGCTCGCCGCCGCCTTCACTTCGATACCTATGACAGTGCGCTGAGGTGATTCCAGAACGAAGTCCACCTCGACCTGGTCCTTGTCCCGGTAATGGGAAATAAACCAGGCATCGTTATCCAGATGGATCGCCTTGAGCAACTCGCCAAAGACCCAGCTTTCTAACAGCGGGCCCAAGCGCTGCCGATCGCGAATGAGCAAGTCTCCAGTGGTGCGTGCGATGGCGCCCTGCAGGCCGGCATCGATGAAGTGC
>Ga0114980_10002720_pt1 | contig 12330 bp, 8 predicted proteins | sample S_140806_EF_Meta_FD_87018 | JGI IMG/M metagenome (GOLD analysis project Ga0114980, IMG submission 87018) | Freshwater microbial communities from Lake Simoncouche, Canada to study carbon cycling - S_140806_EF_MetaG | ecosystem: Environmental > Aquatic > Freshwater > Lake | place: Lake...
CCCCGGCGAACCCGGCTACGAAACCTGGCCCAAAGACGCCTGGACCTACGCCGGCGGCACCAACTCCTGGCCCGGCCTCGCCCTCGATGAAAAACGCGGCATCGTCTACGCCCCCACCGGCTCGGCCTCCTTCGATTTCTACGGCGCCAACCGCCACGGCAACAACCTCTACGCCAACTGCCTCCTCGCTCTCGACGCCGCCACGGGCCAACGCAAATGGCACTTCCAGTTCGTCAAACACGATGTCTGGGACCGCGACCTGCCCGCCCCGCCCACCCTCGTCACCGTTCGGCGCAACGGGAAAACCATCGACGCCGTCGCCCAGATCACCAAGTCCGGCCACGTCTTCGTCTTCCACCGCGAAACCGGCGAAAGCCTGTTTCCGCTCACCACCGTCGACACCCCCGATAGCGACGTCGAAGGCGAAAAACTCGCCCGCCAGCAGGTCCTTCCGCTCCGCCCGGAGCCCTTCTCCCGCCAGCAGCTGACCGAAGACATGATCCCCCACCCGGTCACCAAAGCGCGGTTCCGCCAGGTCCGCAGCGGCCCGCAGTTCACCCCGCCCAGCAAAGAAGGCACCATCGTCTTCCCCGGCTTTGACGGCGGCGGCGAGTGGGGCGGAGCGGCCTTTGACGCCTCCACCGGCCTGCTCTACGTCAATGCCAATGAGATGCCTTGGATCCTTCGCCTCGTCCCCCGCCCCGCGGCCAAAGGCGTTACCTCCGCCCGCACACTCTACGTTCAGAACTGCGCCGGCTGCCACCGCGAAGATCGCGCCGGCAGCCCTCCCGAATTCCCGCAGCTAGCCAAGCTCGACCCCGCGAAGCGGTCTGACCACGCCCGCATTATTGCCAAGGGCCAAGGCCGCATGCCTGGCTTCGGCCATCTGAACGCCGCCCAGCAGGAAGCCATTCTCGATTACCTGTTAACCGGCAAGGATGCCGCCGCCACCGCCGTCGCCGCCAACTCCCTGATCGAACAGGCCTACCAGACCGACGGCTACAACAAGTTCCTCGACCCCGACGGCTACCCCGCCGTCAAGCCGCCCTGGGGCACCCTCAACGCCATCAACCTCAACACCGGCGAGTACGCCTGGCGCCAGCCCTTCGGCGAGTTCCCTGAACTGGCCGACAAAACCACCGGATCGGAAAACTACGGCGGGCCGCTGGTCACCGCGGGGGGCTTACTCTTCATCGGCGCCACCAACCACGACCGGCAGTTCCGGGCCTTCGACAAAGATACCGGCAAACTACTCTGGAAGGCCACCCTTTCAGCCGGCGGCAACGCCACGCCGGCCACTTACACCGTCAAGGGCAAGCAGTATGTGGTCATCGCGGCCGGTGGCGGCAAGAGCAAGGCGCCCAGCGGCGGCCTCTACCACGCCTTCGCGCTACCCTAGCCCCCATACTGTTCCCTCAGAACAATTCCACGCTACGCGGCTCGAGGAAGCGGAGGCCCTGGGAATGGTCCGTACGTTTGCGTCCTTGCCTGCGGGCAGCCGAACGGCGGAGCATTGGTTCCGCCGCTCGCCGGAAGGCACCCTGCAGCGGAAAGCTCCCCGCTATCGGCACGCTCGCCCGACAAGCAGTACCGCCGCCGGTTAGCCCGCACCGTCTCCATACCTACCCGGTCGGCGACCCGCGATAACCTCTTTAAGCCGGTTCTCCCTGTCGCCCCGCGCGCCAGGCAAGTGCTTTGTGAAAAATCCGCGTCATTTTCCCGGCGGCCCGGCCTGCGGTTTGGGCTGCGCCGTGTCTCCTGCCCCTTCCTTCTTCGCCGGCGTATCGGGCGCCAACTTCACCTTTACCCCCGAATCGAGCCGTGGCAGCTGGCTGGTGGCAATTCGGTCGCCCTCGGCGAGCCCTTCGAGAATCTCCACATCCTGATCGATGCGGTCGCCGAGGCGCACGTCGCGGGAGTCGATGACCCCGTCCTTGACGACAAAGGCTTTGTTCGAGCCGAGCACGTAATAGACGGCGCGCTGGGGAATCACGAGGATGCGTTCGTTTTTGCTGGTGGGCACGCGGGCTTTGGCGTAGGAGCCGGGCTTCAGCTCGCCGATTTTGTTGTCGATGAGCGCTTCAGCGACGAAGGTGCGCTTGCTCTGGTCCACGGTGGGAGAAATGCGCCAGATCCTGCCGACAAACTTCCGGCCCTCGAAGGCTTCGAGCGAGACGTCAGCGAGTTGATTGATCTTGATCCACGGCGCCATGCGTTCGGGAATCTCGATGCGCAGCCGGATGGGGTCGATCTTGACGAGGACGAACAGCGGGGTGTTGGTCCGCACGAACTGGCCGAGGCTCACCTGGCGCTCCTTGACGATGGCGCGGAAGGGGGACTTGACGGTGGTATCGCGCAGTTTTTTACGCTGGATTTCGAGGTTGGCGCGGAAGCGTTCGACCTCCTGGATCAGATTCCTCGTCTGATTGATGGTGGCATCGTAGGCGGCCTGGGCGGCCTGGAAGCGGGAGCTGGCCTGGTCGAGTTCCGACTTGGCGCCGATGTTCTGGTCGACCAGTTGGCGGGTGCGTTTGAAGCGCTGTTCGGCCTCGGTCAGGTCGGCCTTGGAGCGGCGGACGTCCGGGGTCTCCCGTATGTCGGCCACTTTATCGTTTTCCGCCTTCAGGCCGAGCCGTTCGAGCGACTGGCGGAGTTGGGCTTCGCTCTGCTGCACCTGATAGCGCTGCTCCTCGTCGTTAATGCGAACAAGCACCTGCCCCTTCTCGACGATGTCGCCGAGGTCAAAGCGGACGTCCTCGGCCTTACCGTCAATCTCGGCGCTGATGACGGCCTCTTCAAAAGGGAAAAGGGTTCCGGTTGTCTCCACCACGCGCGTGATTTCCCGAACTTTGACATCCGTCATCCGGACCGCGAGAGGACCGGAGTCCTTTTTGGTTTGCACCGGGGCCGCCTGCTTGTTGCAGCCAGCCAGGATCATGAACAGAAAGGGAAGAGAGACAAGGACGATGCGAGGGTGCATGGGTTAACCTAGGGATGGCGAACTGATCACAGGTTTGGTTACGACAAAATTGGTTACAAAAGCAGGGGGAATGGCGACGTCACAGAGTCAGACGCAAGCGAGTTACTCATTCAAGGCTAGCCCATGGAGCAGCCATTCCCAAATTCTTTCGTTATTTTCTCTTCATGGGGAAGGCCGTTCGGTGCTCGATGTCGGATGCTGGGACGGGAGCATGGCGGCCCGGCTGGCCGACCGCGGCTACCGGGTGACCGGTCTTGAAAGGCAGTCGTGGCCCGAGGGTCAGTTTCCGGCCAATGTGGCATTGATTGTAGCCGATCTCCATCACGGAATTCCCCCGCTGGCCGGGCGTTTTGACTATATTCTTTGCGCGGACGTGATTGAACATCTGCTCGAGGACGCGAAAGTGATGAGGCAACTGCGGGCTCTGCTCGCGCCGGGAGGGAGGCTGATCGTCTCGGTGCCGAACAGCGGCAACTTCTATTTCCGGGCCATGATCCTGCTCGGGCGGTTTCCGCAGGACGATAAGGGCTTGTTCGACCGGACGCATATCCATTTCCGGGTCTGGCCGGGGTGGCGGGACCTGTTTGCCGTCTCCGGCTATACTATATCGACTGTCCTGGTGACGCCGGTTCCGTTTACCATTCTCCGGCCCTCCCCAAACCGTCTGCTGCGTGGTTTGGAATGGCTCTTTTGGAAATTGGCCTGCGTGTGGAAGACACTGTTCGCCTATCAGTTCGTTCTTATTCTGGAATCCCCTCATGAATGAAGCCAAGCCGAAAGTAGTGGTTGTCATGCCAGCCTACAACGCGGCAAAAACGCTGCGGATGACTTATCAGGAGTTGCCGCGCGATGTGGTTGATCTGGTGATTCTGGTCGACGACGGCAGCCGGGATGAGACACTTCAGATCGCCCGCGAGTTGGGGCTGGAGATCTTCGTTCACAACCGCAACTACGGCTACGGCGCCAACCAGAAGACCTGCTACCGGGAGGCCCTGCGCGCCGGGGCCGATATCATCGTCATGGTCCATCCGGATTATCAGTACGACCCGACGCTGCTGCCGCAGGTGATCGCCCCGATTCAGGACGGGACGGCCGATGTGGTGCTGGGTTCCCGGCTGCTGGGCGGTGATGTCATGAAGCAGGGCATGCCGTGGTGGAAGTTCATCGCCAACCGCTTTCTGACCGAACTCGAAAACTCGGTCTTCGGGCTGCAGTTGGCCGAGTACCACACGGGCTACCGCGCCTATCGCCGGTCGGCGCTCGAAACGGTGAACGTGGACATGAACTCGGACAACTTCGTCTTCGACCAGGAGATCATGGCTCAGTTCGTCGACGCCAGGCTGCGAATCGCCGAAGTGCCGGTGCCGACGCGCTACTTCCCGCAGGCGTCGTCGGCCTCTTTTGTGCAAAGCACGCGCTACGGGCTCTCCATTCTTTGGGTGCTGGTGCGCTACGTCGCCCACAAAAGCGGCTTGCATCGCTCCCTGCAGTTTGACAGCATTCTGGGCCGCTACCAGCACAACCCGGCCAAGGCGCAGGATCGCCGGATTTGAAAACCCGTCTGGCGTCTCCGGCTCTTCACCTGGCCGCCGTTGTGCTGCTGGCCATGGCGCTCATCTGGCCGCTGTTCAAGACGAAGTATCTCGAAAACTGGACCTCGATTGACGCCACCTTCATCGCCGATGCGCGGTATCTTTCGGAAAACTGGCCGCATCCGGGCTGGCAGCCGCTCTGGTACGGCGGCACGCGCTTTGACTACATCTATCCGCCGGCGCTGCGCTACGGTTCCGCGGCGCTGTCGAAGTACGCTGGTCTGCTTCCTGCCCGCGGCTACCATCTGTATACTGCGATCCTTTATGTGATCGGCATCGCCGGGGTTTGGCTGTTTGTCTGGGTAGCCACGCAGGCGCGCAGGCGGGCTTGGCTGGCGACGGCCGGGGTGGCGCTGCTGTCGCCGAGCTTTCTGGTTCTCGATCATATTCGCAACGATGTGAACCCCTACATGCCGCAGCGGTTCAACGTGCTGATCCGCTACGGCGAGGGGCCGCACATGTCGGCTCTGGCCATTCTGCCGTTCGTGTTCGCGGCGGCGTGGTGGGGCCTGCGCCGGGGCCATCCGGCGCAGTTGGCGCTGGCGGCGCTGGCGGCCGCGCTGGTCGTTTCCAACAACTTCTACGGCGCGACGGCGCTGGCGATCTTCTTCCCGGTGCTCACCTGGGCCATCTTTGTAACCACGAGGGACTGGCTGGTCTGGCTGCGCGCCGGCGCGATCGCTCTGCTGGCCTATGGGTTAACCGCCTTCTGGCTCACCCCGTCCTACCTCGCCATCACCAACCGGAATCTGGCGATTGTTTCGCAGCCCGGCAACCTGTGGTCGGTAGGGCTGGCGGTTGTTTTGGCGGCCGCCATCGCGGTGGTCAGCTGGCGGAGAGCGGCCGGCAGTCCGGCCCACGCCTACTCGATTTTCGTCTGGGGCGGGGTGGCCGTGATCAGCCTGAACGTTCTGGGCCATCACCTGACGAACCACGCCTTCCGCGTAATCGGCGAACCGGAGCGTCTGGTGCCGGAGCTCGATCTGTTCCTGGTGCTGGCGGGCGCGGAGATCATCCGCCGCATCTGGCAGCGGCAGAGGCTGGCGGCTGCGCTGATCGTCCTGGCCTGCTTTATCCCCGCCTGGGGTTACTTGACCTTCCCGTGGCGGCATATCCGCCGCACGTCGGAGTCGGCCCATCGCCTGGAGTATCAGATTCCGGACTGGGTGGCCAAGCACCGGCCCGGCGCGCGAACCTTCGCGATGGGCACGGTTCGCTTCTGGTGGAACGGCTGGTTTAACGAGGCGCAGATTGGCGGGGGCAGTGAACAGGGGCTGATTAACTTCGACCTGATGAAAGTCTTCTGGACGCTGGTGCTGGGCAATGAGCCCCGGGCGGCGATCCTGTGGCTACAGGCCACGGGCAATGACCTGGTGGTGATGAACGACTCGACGTCGGCGCTGCCGATCCAGGACTTCCAGTTCCCGCATCGCTTCCGGGGAAGCCTGCCGGTGGTCTTCGACGATGGCAAGGGCAATTGGATTCATGAGGTTCCGCGGCGATGGCGGTCGCTTGCGCGGGTGGTGCGGCTGGCCGAGGTCCAACCGTTGCTGCCGGCGCGCGACGGGGAGGACATTGAGCGGCTTGCCCCCTACGTCAAAGCTCTTGAGCAGGGTCCCGACTCCCCTGCCTCCACCCGCTGGCTGAACCCGCGCACGCTGCGCATCGAGGCGACGGTAGAAGCCGGCCAGGCGCTGGCCGTGCTGGTGAGCTATGACCCATCGTGGCGGGCCCGGGCGGACGGCCGCGAGTTCCCGGTGGAACGCGATGCGCTGGGCCAGGTGCGCATCCTGGCGCCGCCGGGGGCGCACCAGATTGACCTGTACTGGGAGACCCCACGCGAAAACCAGATCGGCCGCATGCTGTTTGCCGTTGCCGTCCTGGTGTTCGCCTGGCTTTGCTGGCGGGGCCGCCGCGCATGATCCGGGCTTATGCCCCGGGGGCGATGCTGCTCCTCCTGCTGAATCTGCTGCTGAACTGGCGCCTGTTTCTGCCCGGCGTGACGCCCTACCGCGGGTCAATTGAACGCGGCTACGCCTACATGGCCAATTGGGTGGCCCACCATCCGAACCCCTGGGGTTGGGACCCGATGCAGTACGGCGGACTGCCCACCCACTATATGTACCTGCCGCTGCTGCCCTACTGGAACGCCTGCTGGCTCTGGCTGCTCCCGGGCATCGACCCGACGCAAGTGCACCGGACAACCTGCGTCGCGGCGCTCTGCCTGGGCGTGGCGTCGGTCTATGTGTTTGCCTCCTACTACGGCGGATCCCGGCCGCTGGCCCTGCTGGCCGGTTTGGCCATCACTGGTTACAGCCCGCTCTACCAGATGATAGAAACCATCAAGGACGACCAGGGCCTGTTCCGCGTCCCGTGGCGGATTCAGGTGCTCATCAAGTACGGCGAAGGGCCGCACACGGTGGGGCTGGCGCTGATTCCGCTGGCGCTGATCGCGGTGCATCGCTGCGCCGTGCGGCGGTCGTTTGGTTCGCTGTGGCTGGCGGCGGCGGCACTGGCCGCCGTGGTGCTGACCAACTGGGTGGCCGGCCTGGCTTTGGCGCTTTTGGTGGTGCTGGTGCTGGCTATCTACTTTCCGGCGCCGGAGTTCTCCGTCCGGCGGGTGCTGGCGGCGGGTGGGCTGGGCTATCTGCTGAGCGCCTTCTGGCTGACGCCGTCCTTCGTCTTCCGCATGGCGACCAACTGGCCGCAGGATGCCTTTGGCTACCAGCTGCGCAGTCAGGAGCAGGGGGCGATGCTGGGCTGGGCCGGGGGCTTGCTGGCGCTGTGGCTGCTGGCGCGCTGGCGCTGGCCGGAGCGCCGCTACTTCACGCTGCTGCTGCTGGCCACCTACTGCTTCGGCTTCCTGGTCACCTGCTTCTATGCTTTTGGCTGGAACACCCTGCCCGAATCGCGCCGCTATGCCATGGAGTACGAGCTGTTTCTGCTGCTGCTGGTGGTGGAATGCTTTCGGATGTTGCTGGCCTGGCGGCCGTGGATTGGCCGGCTGTGCCTGCTGGCCGTACTGCTGCAGATCACCCCGGCGGTGGCCCGCTTCGTCAAGCACCGTTACGAGCTTTGGACGCCGGTAGCGCGCGAACAGACGCCGGAGTTCCGCGTGGCGTCGACGCTGGGCGCGCTCGAACCCACCGGGCGGCTGTTCCTGTCGGGCGGCAGCCGGTTCCGCTTCAACTCGTGGTACCTCTATCCGCAGGTGGGCGGGGTGTTCGAGACCGGACTGCGCAACCGTATCCCGGTCGAAATCGGCTATCAGGTCCGTACCGATATCGGTTCGGCGCGGGGGCAGGAGGCGGCCAGTTCGATTCTGCAACTGCGCGCTCTGGCGGTGGAGTACCTTGTTGTGCACGGCCCGAAGTCGGAGGAGTACTACCGCGATTTCAAGTATCCGGACAAGTTCGAAGGGGTGCTCGAACCGGGGGTGCTGGAGAAGGTCTGGAGCCAGGGCGACGACCGCATCTACCGCCTCGCGCCGGTCCGCCTGGCGCATCTGGTGCGGCCCGCGGAGCTTCCGGCCTATCCGCCGCGCTATGGCCGGTTTGAAGGGATCGCCGCCTATGTGGCCGCGATGACGGACCCGGCCCGCCCCGCGCTGCAGTTCGCCTGGCAGGGTCCCTCGGCCGCCACGCTCGCGGGCCCCGCGCCGGAGGGCTACCGGATGGCCGTGGCGGTGAGTTACGAAGACGGCTGGGAGGCCTGGCAGGACGGCGCCGCCATTCCGCTGGAGCGCAATGCACTCGGCTTTTTCACGGTAGCGCCCCGGCCGGCGGCCCACACCGTCATCACGCTGCGCTACCGGGCGCCCCTCGAGACCCGTCTGGCCGCCGGGGTAAGCGCGGTATGCTGGTGCTGGTGCCTGCTGTCTTGGCGACGCTCCCGGCGAACCCATGCGTAAGTTCCTGCTGATTCTCCGTCGCGCCTTCTTTAACGCCCTGATGGATGGTTGCTTCGGGATCGCCAAGGGGGCGGCCTATTCCGGCCTGCTGAGCCTGTTTCCGTTTCTGTCTTCGCTCGCCGCCATTCTCGTGCAGGCCAACGCGGCGGCGGTGAGCGAGTATCTGGCCCGGTTTCTGCTGGAGGTGGTTCCGCCCGGCACGGCGGACCTGGTGCGCTATCAGTTCACCTCCCGCGGCCAGCGGCCGGTGTGGCTGCTGCTGGGCGCCATGCTGCTTTCGGTGTGGGCGGCCGCGTCGCTGATGGAGTCGCTCATGGAGGGCTTTCGCGCCGCCTACCGTCTGCCCACCGGCCGCGGCATTCTAAAGGACCGGATGGTGGCTATCGTCCTGGTCTTCGTCGCCGCCGTGCCGGCCGTGGGCGCTTCCCTTCTTGTGCTCTCCGGCAGCCGCCTGCAGCAGTTCCTGTTTCCGGCCAGCGGATGGATGCATGGGATCACGCAGGCGCTGACGACCACGATCAGCTTTGGCACCATCGTGCTGGTCGTTGCGCTGCTCTACTTCATCGGGCCGAATCGTCCGATGAAGTGGCGGGATGTGTGGCCAGGCGCCTGGATCGCTTCGTTCCTGTGGTTCCTGGTCACGCTGATTTTCAGCTGGTATGTGGAGAATCTGGCGAACTACAACGTGATGTACGGCACGGTGGGCGGCGTGATCGCCATGGTCGTCTGGATCTATCTGCTCTCCGCGATTGCGCTGTTCGGCTGCGAGTTCAACGCCGAACGCGAACGTCTGCTCCGCGCCCGATAGACTGGAGTCATGTCGTTTCGTGTCGCAGTTCCCTACTCTCCCAAGGGCGATCAGCAGCAGGCCATCGATGCGCTTTCGCGCGGCGTGGTGGAAGGGGCGCGGCACCAGGTGCTGCTCGGGGTGACCGGCTCCGGCAAGACCTACACGATGGCCAAGGTGATCGAACGCTGCAACCGCCCCGCCCTCGTGCTGGCCCATAATAAAACCCTGGCCGCGCAGCTGTACCACGAGTTCAAAACCTTCTTTCCGGAGAACGCGGTAGAGTACTTCGTCAGTTACTACGACTACTACCAGCCGGAAGCCTACATTCCGGCCGGAGATACTTACATAGAAAAGGAATCCACGGTAAATGACGAGCTGGACCGGCTGCGCCTGGCCGCCACGCGTTCGCTGTTTGAGCGGCGCGATGTCGTCATCGTGGCCAGCGTCAGCTGCATCTATGGCATCGGCTCGCCCGAGGCCTACTACGGCATGCTGCTGCTGCTTGAAAAAGGCCAGCAGATCTCCCGGAAAGACCTGCTGGGCAAGCTGGTGGAACTGCTCTATGAGCGGAACGACCATGAGTTCAGCCGCGGCAAGTTCCGCGTGCGCGGCGACGTGGTGGAGGTCTTTCCGTCCTATGACGAATCGGCCTACCGTATCGAACTCTGGGGCGACGAGATCGACGGCCTGTTTCAGATCGACCCGCTGACCGGCCAGGTGCGGCAGAGCCTCTCCCGGCTGCCGATCTATCCCAAGACGCACTATGTGATGAGCGTCGACATGAAGGAGCGGGCCATGGCGACCATCCAGGAGGAGCTCGACTGGTGGAAGGTGGAACTGGAAAAGCAGGGCAAGCTGATCGAAGCCCAGCGGCTATGGCAGCGGACCAAGTTCGACCTGGAGATGATGAAGACCATCGGCTACTGCCATGGCGTCGAAAACTACTCGCGCCACTTCTCCGGGCGCCTGCCGGGCGAAGCCCCGCCCACGCTGCTCGACTATCTGCCGGCCGACCATCTGATCTTCGCCGACGAAAGCCACCAGACCATGCCCCAACTGCGCGGCATGTGGGGCGGAGACCGCTCCCGCAAAGAGACCCTCGTCAACTTCGGTTTCCGCCTGCCGAGCGCCCTCGACAACCGGCCGTTGACGTTTGAAGAGTTTGAAAACCGCGTGAACCAGGTGGTCTACGTCAGCGCCACGCCGGGGCCGTATGAGCTCGGAAAAACGCACGGCGAGTTCGTCGAACAGATCATCCGGCCGACGGGCCTGATCGATCCGCCGGTGGAGATCCGGCCCATCAAGGGCCAGGTGGACGACCTGCTGCACGAGATCCGCCTGCGCACGGCCCAGAACGAACGGACGCTCGTGACGACGCTCACCAAGCGCATGGCCGAGGATCTGTCCGGTTACTACACGGAGGTGGGCGTCAAATGCGCCTGGCTCCACTCGGAGGTGACCACGCTCGACCGCATCAAGATCCTGCGCGACCTGCGGCGCGGCGAGCACGATGTGCTGATTGGGGTGAATCTGCTGCGCGAGGGCCTCGATCTGCCGGAGGTATCGCTCGTGGCCATTCTCGACGCCGATAAAGAAGGGTTTCTGCGCTCCACCGGGTCGTTGATTCAGACCATCGGCCGCGCGGCCCGCAACCTGAACGGCCGCGCGATTCTTTATGCCGATGTGCTGACCGATTCGATGAAGAGCGCCATCGAAGAGACCTCGCGCCGTCGCCGGATTCAGCAGGACTACAATGAGACCCACGGCATTACGCCGCAGAGTATCTCCAAGCCCATCGATATGACGCTCGTGCAGATCGCCGCCGCCGACTACGTGGATATCCCCCTTGAAACCGAAGAGCCGGCCGTTCCGCTCGATGCCGAACAGCGCCGGCAGCTGATCACCAGCCTCGAAGAGAAGATGAAGGAGGCCGCGCGCAACTTCGAATTTGAAAAAGCCGCGCAGTATCGGGATCGCATCAAAGCGGTGAAATCGGCAGAACCATGAAAGGTCAGCTCTGGGTCGGCTTAGTGGCCGCCGGACCGGTCAGTCCGGCGCTGGCTTGTTTGCCAGATCTGCATACGCAGCTCGGCCCTGTTACGGCCGCCAGCCTTCGCGTTGCCAGCCGAATTGCGAATCAGTTGAAGGCCGGCCGGGCGGCCAGGATTTCTGAGCTGCAGGCGGCTTCGCTACTGCTCGTCTCCGGGCCGGAAGAGTCGCTCCCGTCGCTGCTCGCTCTGGCGCGCGGGGCCGAGTGGGAGTGGAAGAACAAAGCTCTGGTGCTGCTCGATACGCGCCTCGAGAGTAAGGACCTGGCCGAGTTCGCCGCGCGGGGTGCGGCGGTGGCCACGCTCGACCCGGTGGATGGCTTTGGCGAGGTGCGATTCTGCGCTGAAGGCGACGCCGCCGCCCTGCGGCAGTTGAAGCGGTTGCTCACGGCCGTCGGTGCGCCTTACTTCACGGTGGAGCAGGGCAAGAAGCAGGTCTTTTCCGCCGGCCTGGCCTTTACCGGCACTCTGGCCACGCCTCTGTTGGCTGCCGCGGTGGACTGCTTCCGCAAGGCCGGCCTCGACCCCAAGCAGGCGGCCGCCATCGCGGAAAGAACGCTGCTGCACACGCTGCGCGCCTGGCAGAAGAGCGGGCGGCAGGGTTGGACCGGCGTGCTGCCGCAGCGGGACCTGGAATCGGTGCGGCGGCAGTTAGCCGCACTCGAGGAGGAAAACACCATTCTCGGCGCCTACTTTGCCGAAACTGCTTACATGGCGCTCGAACTGTTCGGCCACGATGCGGACTGGCTGCAGGCGCTCGAGAAGGAAGGGCAGCCGGAGGAGATAGCAGCTAAGCAGCGGGCGGCAGCGGGCGGGAGTTCCGCAGGCTGAGCAGCGCCGCCAGGCTCCAGGCCTGCGCCGGAGCCCCCCGCCGCTGGTGCGGCGCATCGCCGTCGTAAATTTCGGCCACGTGGCCCAGGCACCCCTGCTCCAACTCCTGCTCAAGCGCCGGGAAGGCGAACCGCTCGCCGAACTCCCGCTCCCAGGCCAGTGCAAACGGCGCCGCCAGC
>Ga0114980_10002724_pt1 | contig 12322 bp, 9 predicted proteins | sample S_140806_EF_Meta_FD_87018 | JGI IMG/M metagenome (GOLD analysis project Ga0114980, IMG submission 87018) | Freshwater microbial communities from Lake Simoncouche, Canada to study carbon cycling - S_140806_EF_MetaG | ecosystem: Environmental > Aquatic > Freshwater > Lake | place: Lake...
AGCTGGGCTTATTAAGCAGATGGCAGGAAGGATTAGGAGGAGGATATAATTTGTTATCAACTCCACACCAACGATGGATACTCATTTCTGGCTTAGCACTGAATCAGGAAAAAAACTATCAATCGATTTCAAATAATACCAAAGAATGGATTATCCAAAACAGTTATCAATTCTTCTCATTTAGTCAGCCTAACATTTCGTTCTCGTTTCAGCAAGGCCTTTATTTTAGCCTCTCACAGCAAGGTCGCTGGCGACATGATATTGATGTGAAATTCACTTACGAACCCCTCAAAGATTTTAATATCAACCTAAATTATTACTATAATTTTGATAAGATATCCCCCACCACCGGAAAGTCACTTACCGATTATGGCTTTGTTATGGGTATCGGCTATCAGTTCAATTAATTTCAATTAATACTGCCCTGTACCCAACATAACCAACGTACAGGCTTCCACCCCTTCGATTCCCTTTTCCTTTAGTAACTGCAGCAACTCATCATTCTCGGTTCCCGGATTAAAAATTACCCGCCGTGGATGGAGGGCTAGTATGTAATCATACTCAGCCACCTGTAACTGTGGATTCAGATATAAAGTAATGGTATCCACCTCCTCTAACTTGGGATGTCCGGATATGATAGCAGTTTCCCCAATCTTCCCCTCTTTTCTGCCGATTGCAACCACCGAATGACCCATGGACCTTAATCGCTCCACGGCTAGATAACTATACCGGGAGGGGTTTTCAGATGCACCTAATACAACAGACTTTTTCATTGCATAAAAATACTCCATTTCCTATATCTGATTCATCACTTTAACAACATTCAATCCGAGAACATAAGATTTTGTTATCCATTTATTTGGTAACTTACTTTACAAACCAAGTCAACATGCGCAGTCTAATTCTTTTGACCGCTTTATTATTTTGTATGATTACCCCCGCTACCAGCTCAGCTCAAGAAAGAATTTGGCTATACCCAGCTAACACTCCTGATATTGTTCATACCGGTTTTGATAGCATTGCCCCATTCATGGACTACTTTCCTGCCTCCAGTAAATCTGCCGGCAAAACGGCCATTGTTATTTGCCCAGGAGGAGCTTATGCCCACCTTGCCTGGGAAAAAGAAGGAACTATTCCAGCATCCATTTTCAATGCCGCCGGGATAGATGCTTTTGTGCTTCACTATCGCTTAAACAACAGAAATCAAGAAGGCCATAACTATCCTGCACAATACAATGATGTAACTACAGCACTTCAACTCATCCGATCCGGAAAAGTCGGAAAAGGAATCGACCCAAAAAAAATTGGAGTCATGGGCTTCTCTGCAGGGGGCCATCTGGCATCTACGGCAGCCACCATCCATAAAGAAGGCAATCCTACCGCTGAAAACTGGCACGAAAGATTCAGCAGTCGCCCCGATTTTGCTATTCTCATTTACCCTGTAATATCTATGGACACTGTTTTTGGACACCGCTATAGCCGAGAAATGTTATTAGGTAAAACTCCTTCTGCTGAAATGGTTCAACAACTTTCTACCGAAAAAAGAGTTAATAAAAATACGCCTCCAACATGGCTTTTGCATGCCGACAATGACAAAGCCGTTCTACCAAAAAACAGTATCGTATTTTATGATGCCCTAAAAACATTCGAAATTCCGGCAGCACTTACCATTTTCGATCACGGTGGCCATGGTTTTGGTACTGCACCCTATGACAAAGTACTCTCTCAATGGCCATGGATGTGCATCGAGTGGCTTCACAACAATCATTTTTAATGAACTAAATAAAATATATATCACATGATTTGGTGATATATAAAAAAATTTTTTCTAACTTTCATCTGTTATCTAAACCCATCTTAAACAACACGCACCATGGCAAAAGCAACTAAAAAGAAAGCAACTGCTAAAAAAGCAGCACCAAAAAAGAAAGTAGCCGCTAAAAAAGCAGCGCCTGCTAAAAAAGTAGCAGCTAAAAAAGCAGCACCAAAAAAGAAAGTAGCCGCTAAAAAAGCAGCACCTGCTAAAAAAGTAGCCGCTAAAAAGGCAGCACCAAAAAAGAAAGTAGCTGCTAAGAAAGCAGCGCCTGCTAAAAAAGTAGCACCAAAAAAGAAAGTAGCCGCTAAAAAAGCAGCCCCTGCTAAAAAAGTAGTAGCTAAAAAAGCAACGCCTAAAAAGAAACCAACTGCAAAAAAACCTGCTGCCCCTAAACCTGCTCCAGTCCTTGATGCGGCACCGGTTACAGCTCCGTTTACAATAACTGACTCAGCTCCTGCTGCTCCTGCCGAAGAGGCTAGCAACAGCTAATAGTTGCCTGGCGTATCTTGTTATCCGGAAAATTGAGCTTCAATTTTCCGGATTTTTTTTGTACTTATAACTTACCTTTCAGTTATCATTCAACTGCTTAAATTCAAGCATATGCGACGCTTATTACTTCTTTCCTTTCTACTGTTTTCTCTTTTTTCTTCGGCCCAAACAAGTTCTAAATTGGCAGAAAAAACCAGCCGATTTACCAAATATGATGGATTTTTCCCCTTCTGGTGGGATGCTACTAATGGAAAAATTTGGTTACTGGTAAATAAAATCGGAACCGAATTTTTATATGTAAATAGTTTACCTGCAGGATTAGGATCCAATGATATTGGATTAGACCGCGGACTTATTGGGGGGGCAAGAGTGGTTGCTTTTCAAAAAGTAGGCAAAAAACTATTGCTCATCGAACCCAACTACGATTACAGAGCCTCTTCATCAGACCCACGAGAGAAAAGAGCCGTAGCTGAATCATTTGCTCAATCAGCAATTGCCGGCTTTACTATAGAGGAAGAAGAGGGCGGTCAGTTTCTGGTAGATGCCACTTCCTTCTTTCTAAGAGATGCGATGAATGTTGCCGAAAGACTTAGAATGATGAAGCAGGGATCTTATTCACTTTCCGAATCCCGCTCTGCCATATTTATAAATAACACTCGCAACTTTCCGCTTAATTCTGAATTTGAAGCAACCATAACTTTTACCGGAGGAGCAGATGCAGGTAGATTTGTAAGAACAGTAGTTCCCAGTGCCGAAGCCATCACTTTGCGTATGCACCATTCTTTTGTTCAATTGCCAGATAACCAATATAAACCCCGCCGATACGATATCAGAAGCGGTTTTAATGCAATTAGTTATTTCGACTACAGTTCTCCTTTTACCGAACCTATTCAACAAATGTTCATTACCCGTCACCGCCTTGCTAAAAAAGATCCGGGCGCTGCGGTTAGCGAACCGGTAAAGCCTATCATCTACTATTTAGATAATGGAACGCCGGAGCCCATTCGTTCTGCATTACTAGATGGCGGAAGTTGGTGGAACCAGGCTTTTGAAGCTGCCGGCTACAAAAATGCCTTTCAAATAAAATTATTGCCCGACACCGCCGACCCCATGGATATTCGCTACAACGTAGTAAACTGGGTGCATCGATCTACCAGAGGCTGGAGCTATGGAAATAGTGTTACCGACCCCAGAACCGGAGAAATTATTAAAGGTCAAGTTACTCTAGGTTCCCTGCGTGTTCGCCAAGATCACCTGATTTTCACCGGCCTTTTATCACCCTATGAAACCGGCAAACCAGTTCCCAATACCATGAAGGAAGCCGCATTACAACGACTACGTCAATTAGCAGCCCACGAAATAGGACATACGCTTGGCTTACAACACAACTATGCTTCGAGCTTTAATAACCGGGCTTCCGTGATGGACTACCCACATCCACTTATTAAACTAAATACAAAAGGAGAAATTGACTTTTCGGATGTTTATACCAACCAAATAGGAGATTGGGATAAACAGGCTATAACCTATGGTTATGCCGATTTTCAAAATGGAACCAATGAAAATCAGGCACTCAATAATTTACTGGAAGAAAATACCAAAAAAGGATTGCTGTTTATTGCCGATGCGGATGCCCGCGCTGCCGGAGGGATGCATCCTAAAGCCCACCTGTGGGATAATGGAACCAGCGCCACTCAGGAGTTAGAATCAGTATTAGAAGTGAGAAAAAAAGCACTGAAGCAGTTTTCGGAAAATGCTGTAAAAAACAACACCCCCTTGGCTCAACTCGAAGATGTGCTTGTTCCCGTATATAATTATCATCGCTATCAGCTAGAGGCTGTATGTAAGTTAATCGGAGGTATGAATTATGCTTACAGCGTTAAAGGAGATAATCAGGAAAAACCTGCTATATTATCTGCTAGCGTTCAACAAGAAGCCATAAAAGCAGCCCTCCAATGCTTATCTCCAGAAGTACTTTCCATCCCCTCTACCGTTATTGACCTAATACCTCCCCGCCCGCCACAATACTACTCGGTAGGTGAACTTTTTAATAAAAGAACCGGTATGGCATTCGACGCTTTATCCGCAGCAGAAGCACTCACCGATTTTGAACTATCCTTTTTATTCCATCCCGAAAGAGCCAACCGCATGGTGCAACTAAAAGCTAGGGCCCAAACTCCAGGTTTTGACGACCTATTGGATGCGATGATAGAAAGTACTTGGAAAAGTTCTTTGAAAAGCGGACTGGCAAGAGAAATTCAATTGCAAACCCAACAAATGATGCTTACATGGATGCTGGCCTTGTATCAAAATGATTTATCAGGGTACGCGGTAAAATCCATTTGCTTCAGCCGATTGCAACAAATTAAACAATTGGCAATTGCTAAAAAATCAACTCCAGGATTAGCTGCACACTATTCTTTTGCCATTGAACGAATTGAAAAACCCAAAGACATTCCATTACCTATTCATAAAGAAATACCTCCTGGTGCCCCTATTGGGTGCGATTTGGACTATTAACCCCTTTTTGGGTATGGCTATCTGATTACTATAATTTCAACCCGCCGGTTCTGCTGACGACCGGCGGCTGTTTGATTGGAAGATACCGGGCGCCCAGCCCCCTCTCCCGAAGTTTTTACTTTTTCTGGAGTAAGCGGTAAATGGCCTAATAAGTAAGTGGCTACTGCCTGAGCACGTTGCTCAGAAAGTTGCTGGTTATATTCAAAAGAACCTAAGCTATCCGTATGTCCGATGATTTCTAATCTCCGAAACGGTCGTTGCTCTATTACTTTTACAATTTGCTGCATTCGGGGAAAAAAATTGGGATTCAATACCCCTTTATCAAATTCAAATAATACATCCGGTATTAACAAGGTATCTGCCTTTTGAGGAGGTACCACCTCGGGCATTGGAGGGTCTGCTTTTGCTATAGTTGTAGCAATCGTTGTATCTTTTACTAAAGGTAAATCATCATCTAAATAGTTGAACTCTGTGTGACGATAGTTATTGATGTATAACGCCTGTATATTTTCTGCTGCTTTTTCGCATGGCTCCCATTTGCCAACAACTGGTAATAAGGATACACTGTCGATGTCATACACGATCCTGGGATCTTCATAATTATATTCTCGTGTAAAGGGCATTTTATTGGGGGAAAGATTGCCTAATAGCAAATAACGCTCTGTTCCCGTTGCCGTAATCACAACCGACGCCTCTCGCCAATCGTTTACATACTTGCTGGGACGAGTTAATGTTAGCGAATAATTTTTGGGGTGACCGGTTAAAAATTGCTGATTTCGGTAGGGTTCGTAATTACTTAACGCAACATCTAAATGATCAAACTGATGCCCATTGGTGTATACAGAAACACGAAGGCGATAGGTTTTACCTTTCTCAAGTGGACAAATCAGCCGAGTATATAAAAAAGTTCTTCCGCCAAAAGAAGCATCGCGATTTTCCATAATTAAACTTTCATAAAAATGCCCCTTTGATAAAGCACGATTCATGTTAGATAAATTCATCCGCTGTAAAGGAAATCGAAACCAGCCCTCGGGCGCACATCCAGAACGGAACTCGATACAAATATTTCTGTCTTCAAAACTCCCATTCGCCAACATACTCTGTGCCTGGCAAAGAATAACTGCAAATAGCCCGCAAATCATGCATACAAGTAGCTTCATATAAATGAAATCACTACAATTTCCGCAAAAAAAAGTCCCCTTTTGTTAAGGGGACGATAATTAAATGATAAAATTGATAAATATATATTACAAAAGCATTCGAAGAGGCTCTTCCAGCAAACCTTTAAGGGTTTGTAAGAATGCAGCTCCCGTAGCCCCATCCACCACCCGATGGTCACAACTCATGGTGAGCTTCATTACATTACCGGGAACTACCTGACCATTTTTTACAACCGGCACCTGAGAGATACCCCCTACCGCCAATATGCAGGCATCGGGTGGATTAATAATCGCTGTAAACTGATCAATGCCAAACATTCCCAAATTAGAAATGGTGAATGTACTTCCCTCCCAGTCGGAAGGCTGTAATTTTTTATCCTTGGCTTTTTGAGCAAATAATTTTACCTCAGCACCAATTTGAGTGAGCGTTTTTGTGTTGGCAAACCGAACTACTGGAACCAGTAAACCATCTTCTACTGCAACAGCCACCCCAATGTTGATATGATGATTGTAGCGTATTCTATCACCTAACCAACTGCTGTTTACTTTCGGATTTTGCTGTAAAGCCAAGGCTGTGGCTTTAACAACCATATCGTTGAAGCTTATTTTTACGCCGGATTGTTCATTTAAACGGGCTCTGGCTGCAACCGCAGCATCCATATCTACCGACATCGTAAGATAAAAATGAGGCGCTGTAAATAAACTCTCACTTAACCTCTTCGCTATCACTTTACGCATCTGGGAAACCGGCACTTCTTCAAAACTTTCCTTACCAGAAACAACAGATGCAACCGGAGTAGCAGGTGAAATTATTTGTGCCGGAGCGGTCGATGGTTCAGCGGCTGGTGTGAAAGTTTCAACATCATTCCGAATAATTCGTCCATTATCACCCGAGCCTTTAATTTTGGCCAGATCAATCCCTTTTTCAGCTGCTAATTTTTTAGCCAGCGGTGAGGCAAATATCCTGCCGGCATGATCTGCATTCGTTTCGGGCTGTGTAAAAACGGAGCTGGCAGGAGCAGTTGCATTGGCTGGCGCAGGAGTTGAAGTAGCAGTTGCGCCTGCAGATCCTCCCTTAACGGCCGCAACAATTGCAGCAACATCCAGGGTTTCTTTGCCTATAATACACAACAAATCATTTACCTTAATAACCGAACCCTCAGCAGCTCCCTGGTATAATAGTATACCATCTTTATAGCTCTCCAATTCCATGGTGGCCTTATCGGTTTCAATATCGGCCAATACATCTCCTTTTTTTACTGTATCTCCTACTTTCTTATGCCATCCAGCAATTACGCCTTCCGTCATCGTATCACTTAGGCGAGGCATTAACACCACCTCTTCCATGGCAGCAGCATCTAATGCTTCGGCTCCAGAAACCTGGGTAGCTATGGGTGCAGCAGCTGTTTTTTCGGAAGCCGGTTCCGCAGAAACCAAGGTTCCCCCACCCGAATGCTGGGCCACCAAAGCGGTGATATCTTCTCCCTTTTCACCAATAATAGCCAACAAATCGTTTACCTGTAACTTTCCCCCATTGGGAGTACCTATATGCAAAAGGGTTCCATTCTGATAACTTTCCAGTTCCATAGTGGCCTTATCCGTTTCAATTTCGGCTAATAAATCGCCTTTTTTTACGGGTTCACCTATTTTTTTGTGCCAGGATGCTATTACTCCCTCTGTCATGGTATCACTCAGGCGGGGCATTAAAATCACTTCAGCCATAATTCCTTTTCGCTTTAAATGAGGTGTGAAATTACATTAAAATTAAGAACCGCCCCACCCCACCCGTAAAAAAAGGGGGCGGCAGCATTTTATCGGTTAACTACCCAACTGTATACGGTTACTGGCCTTGTGCCAAACTATAGGCCTTTTTGTCGCCCCATTGATTCAACAACTCAGTTGAACATATTTTAAAATCCTGCATTAGTCGTTGATATAATTCCAGTATATCTACCTGCGTTAGCGGCACATCGCCTACACACTCAAATCTGCACCCATACTGGTTTACAAGATTGGTAAAAGAAGAGCCTTTGGGCCATACCTGTGTACCCCTATTACTGATAGTCACCAGTTTAAAGAGCTCCCCAGTATGCTGTAAACATTTTTCAGCCACAGCAGTGGGTTGTAGATTACTTTCAATAAACATATCTACTCCTACAATAGAAACCTGCAAATGGTCGGCACTCTCTAACATAGGATTGGCTGCCAGTTTAAAATGGGTGGGCGTTGGTGGCTGATTAGGCAAAATAGGCTTAGGCTGGTGTACCGGTATTTTTCCAATATTATCAATGATAGCTTGCGCAAAAGCAGTGGTACTGAGTGGCTGATCTGTTTTGCTGCCAAAATCACCTGTATGCTTTCCGCTTTCCAGTGTATATAACAACGCATTTTCTAATACGGCCGCCACTTCCATTAAACCAAGGTGCCGCAACATGGCAAAGCCACTTAACAAAAGCGCAGTAGGATTCGCTATGTTTTTTCCCGCAATATCAGGGGCTGTTCCGTGAACTGCCTCGAATATTGAAATATGATCGCCAATATTAGCAGAAGGAGCAAATCCTAACCCCCCTACTAATCCGGCACATAAATCACTCACAATATCTCCTTGTAAATTGGTGAGTACCACCACATCAAATAAATCGGGGCGGCTCACCAACTTCATACACAAATCATCTACAATCACGTCATCCGCTTTCAACTCGGGATATTCTTTGGCAACCTCATAAAATACCTCTAGAAATAATCCATCGGTCAACTTCATAATGTTTGCCTTATGACCACAGGTTATTCTTCGGGCATTTTTCTTGCGAGCCATTTCAAATGCATACTTTATCACTTGCATACTTCCGGGGCGAGTAATAAACCGGCGGCTTAATGCCACATCATGGGTTAGCAAATGTTCTACACCACCGTAGGTATCTTCGATATTCTCCCGAACAATGGTAATATCTATGGGGATGCCAGCTTTGCTAAAAACAGTATCCACCCCATGAAGCGTTTGAAAAGTACGTTTGTTTGCATAGGTATTCCAGGTTTTGCGGGCGGTAACATTTACGCTTTTTACCCCCTTACCTTTTGGGGTTTCCATGGGGCCTTTGAAAAGTATACCCAGTTTTTCAATCGTTTGTTGTGCCTCTGGCGTCATTCCGTTACTAAAACCCCTATCAAATACCCACTTACCCATCTCCACCACTTCATACTCCAAGGGAACCCCTGCTGCCTGAAAAATGGTTAAAACGGCATCCATAATCTCCGGACCAATTCCATCTCCTTTGGCTATTGCAATTTTGTTCATATTTATTAAAATTTCGCTGCAAAAATAAGCATTGGCAGTGCAATCCCCCTGTTAAATTACCCCATCCGTTCATATATTTTTCAAAACTGCTTTCATAATTATCCCTACTTTTAGGGTAGATTAATAGCCGGCATCATGGTTTCAAAAATTACCGATGGAATTCAGGTTTCCGTAGAAACCTATTACCAAACCGAGTTTAGCGACCCCACGCATGGTGAATATATGTTTGCCTATCAAGTAAGTATTGATAACCACAACAATTTTCCGGTTAAGTTACTACGGAGGCATTGGTACATTTTCGACAGCAACGGAGAACAACGGGAGGTAGAAGGAGAAGGGGTGGTTGGCGTTCAACCCATATTGCAACCCGGAGAACAATACCAATATATCAGCGCTTGTAATCTGCGCAGCGAAATGGGAAAGATGCAAGGCTCTTATCGCATGATGAATGCAGATACGCATCAAATGTTTTCCGTTAAAATTCCTCCCTTCGAAATGATTGCCCCCTCGAAGCTGAACTAACTCTTTTTCTAGTTGATTTACGGCTTGTACTTTGCCTCCTGAAAAATAGCAGCAGCAGGGGTTTTCATTAATTTTTCCGGGGTAATATCTGCTTGCTTTTTCATCCACTTCTTTACAATCTGCCAGCCACAAAACTGGCCAATATTTCCCGGGGCCTGATCGCCCAATGCAGGGGTTCCAGGACCCTCATTTAAATAATCTCTAGTAAAGGAAGGATCTGTACTATACAACATATCATTCTGTACAAAGAAACTCCATATCCCCTTTTCACTGGCTCTGCATGCGGCTAGTTGTTGCCCGCTATAGCCCGTTCTCAACGTATCAGCCAAATGTGGTAGAAAAAATTCTAATAAACAAACCCGCTTGCCAGATTCAATCATTTGTTCTACCAATGGCCTGCCCTGACTCTTATTCGGAAACAAATCATCCATAATATTCTTCATACAATTAATGGGCATATAGGCTGGCTCAAATCGGCGGGATAGAAAAGGAGGATACAATTGCTGACCCTCCGAAGTCGCATACCAAGCAAAATCTTTACCCATATAAAATTGAAGCCCTACCGCTAGCGCATCGGAAGTGATTACATTCCCATATCCATTAACGGGTCCAATAAAAGTGATCAACTTACGTGGTAAGGGATAAGTAGGAAAATAATAATGTACATATTTACATCCCTCTTTAACCTGATCAAAATATTTAGTAAGTTCTTTGTCAGATTTTGCAGCACCGATCCAGTTGCGGTAAGCCCTTAAAAAAAAAGGCAGCTCAGTCAAGGCCTTATCTGGCGACGTGCCTAAGATATTAAATAAAAAATCTTGCGTAAACCCCGGATACTTCTTATTCAGCTGCCCTAAAGAAGCATCTAGCTGAAGCGTATCCATGGAAAAAAGATCCTGCTCAAACCGTTGAACTTGCCAGGTGATTTGTAAATTAGAAACGTCCGGTGCCTTGGGAGAACTTGTGCATCCAATTATACAGCTGGAAAATATTCCAACCAACCAGCTTACCTGCTTTGTTTGTAATTGCATACCTAAAAATATCAATCCCCCGGCTAATTAAGCAGGTTAGATGGTAAAAATACTGTTAAAGCAAATGGATTCACGTGAGATCCTCATTTTTATACGCTGAAAAGACCAACATAGCAAAAACTTACTGAACTTTGGAGCATGAAAATAGCACTCGCCCAACAGAATTACCATATTGGTAATTTTGAATTGAACACACAGAAAATCATTACCGCCATCCGGGAAGCAAAAGCCGCTGGTGCCGATTTGATTTTGTTCAGTGAAATGTGCGTTTGTGGCTATCCTGCACGCGACTTTGTTGAATTCAATAATTTCATTGCCCAATGCGAATACTCGGTAGATCGAATCCGGAAAGAAGCCGACACGATTGGTGTATTGATTGGTGGACCCTCCCGAAACCCCTCAAAATTGGGAAAGGATTTGTTCAATGCAGCCTTCTTTTTATACGAACAGAAAATAGTTGCAGAGATTCACAAAACCCTACTGCCTACCTATGATGTTTTCGACGAATACCGGTACTTCGAGCCATCAGCAGATTGGAAAGTAGTTCCCTTTAAAGGAAAAAAATTAGCCATCACTATTTGTGAAGATATCTGGAACCTCGGCGACAATCCCTTATATACCATTTGTCCGATGGATCGACTGTTGGAGCAACAACCCGATATCATGCTCAACCTGAGCGCTTCGCCTTTCGATTATACCCATGATGAAGACCGAAAAGCAGTTATCAAAGCCAATGTATTAAAATATCGATTACCTCTTTTCTATTGCAATGCGGTAGGCAGTCAAACAGAAATTGTATTCGATGGAGCCTCACTGGTTTTTGATGCACAGGCGAACCTTTGTGCGGCCTTGCCTATGTTTACAGAAGCAACTGCTCTGCTGGAACTTTCAGATGATGGCACTATTCATGCGCCCATTTTAGAACCCGCTAGCCGAATGCCCGACAAGGAACTCAATCCTGCCAAATTGGAACCAGAACTTAATATCGATCAGGTATATCAAGCACTTATATTGGGTATCCGCGATTATTTTACCAAAATGGGATTTACCAAAGCAATTCTGGGATCATCCGGCGGAATTGATTCGGCAGTTACCCTCGCCATTGCTTGTGAAGCCCTAGGTGCAGAAAATGTTCGGGCCATCTTACTGCCTTCTCCCTATTCAACAGAACATTCGGTTGCAGATGCCATTGCACTTAGCACACATTTACAAAACCCATACGATGTAGTACCCATCCATGAGGTTTATACTGCTATGTTACAAACAGTTCAGCCACTATTTGGCGACTTACCATTTTCACTGGCAGAAGAAAATATGCAAAGTAGAAGCCGAGGTAATCTGCTGATGGCTATTGCGAATAAATTCGGATATATCTTACTGAACACTTCTAACAAAAGCGAATTGGCTACTGGATATGGAACGCTGTACGGAGATATGGCAGGTGGCTTGAGCGTGCTGGGCGATTGCTATAAATTACAAGTATATGCAC
>Ga0114980_10002726_pt1 | contig 12317 bp, 13 predicted proteins | sample S_140806_EF_Meta_FD_87018 | JGI IMG/M metagenome (GOLD analysis project Ga0114980, IMG submission 87018) | Freshwater microbial communities from Lake Simoncouche, Canada to study carbon cycling - S_140806_EF_MetaG | ecosystem: Environmental > Aquatic > Freshwater > Lake | place: Lake...
CACTTGTGCTGCCACTCAGTTTTACACCTGTCCCACCAAACGTAGGAAGGGTGGCAAATACTAGCGAACCACTACCAGTCTCGTCTGTTACCGCCGCCGCTAAATTAGCCGATGTAGGTGTTCCAAGGAATGTTGCTACACCTGTGCCAAGACTTGTAATACCTGTGCCGCCGTTTGCCACTGGAAGCGTCCCGGTAACGCCCGTTGTAAGCGGAAGGCCGGTTGCGCTGGTAAGAACTGCCGCAGATGGTGTTCCTAGATTTGGTGTGACTAAAGTTGGCGAAGTATCTACAACAAACTTTGTCCCGGTTCCTGTTTGCGAAGCAATGGACGTTGCGTTGCCAACTGACGTAATAACACCAGTTAAATTGGCATTGGTTGCATTATTTCCATCAAGTTTTTGTATTGCTTGAAGAATTGAATCTGTCGCTGCCACCGTTCCTGCACCGCTAACGTAACCAGTAAGAACTTTAGCAATAACAGGGGCGTTAGTAAGAGTGGTGGCATTGCCTACGCTAGTAACGTCGCCAGTAAGATTTGCGTTTGTAACCACCGTTGCCGCATTTCCAACGCTTGTAACACCACCAGTTAAATTAGCGTTAGTTACTACGGTAGCTGCAAATGAACCTGTGCCAGAACCAGTAACTCCGCCTGTCAGCGTTATTGTCTGATTGCCAGTATTTGTGCCGCTAAGGTTTGAACCAGTAACAGTGCCACTTGCAGCAACGCTCGTTGGAGTAATTGCTCCAAGCGTAAGACTAATTGCTGGAGTTGTAGTTGGAGTTGCTACTGTCCCAGACACGCCATTAGCCGTTGTAACCGATACGCTAGTAACACTACCAACATCGGGGGCGGAAAGCGTAATCCCACCAGCCGAATTAGTAATCGTCATACCTGTGCCAGCCGTTAAGTTGGCTACCGTATAACCAGTCCCATTGCCTATCAATAATTGCCCATTGGCAGGAACTGTTGAAACCGCCGTGCCACCCTCCGCAATAGGAAGAGGCGAGGTAAGGTCAATCGAGGTTGCTTGTAGCGTGGTAAATTTACCAGTAGAAGGCGTAGTTACACCAATCGGCGTTCCATCAATGGAACCACCCGTGATAACAAAGTTTGCAGGCGTTTGAGCCGGATTGACTGGAATAACCTCATTACTAATACCAGAGGGGTTATTGGTCGATTGGCCGTATCCTACGTTAATTGCGTTAGGGCCGAAGGGCATGGTAATAAATTAGTAGTAAGCCTGACTTGTAACGTGAGTTGTGTAGCGGGTAGGCATTGTAACTGCCATTTGCAGTTCCTGACGCTCAAGTTCTTTAGTGAGCAATTCATCAGCCATTAGCTTCATAGCACCGGCTTTGCCCACCTGTCCTTCAATGGTTAGCCAATCTGCAAAAGAAGAGTAAACCACATAATCCAAAAATATATACGGAACTTCGAGAAGATACCACTTTTCTGGATTTGTTTCTGGGCTTTGTCCGGCAGTAGTCGTAGCAACACATTGCCAAAAATCGCTGTAACCAGTAGAATAAGTGAAATATACTTGGTCGCCAAGCGTATAGTTTGTAGCGGCACTATAATCTGAAGCAGCAAACTCAGGGCACTGCTTACGATAATACAGATAATAAACTGGAATAGGAACTGCCGAAGTATTCGTTGTAAGAACGAAATTGTTGGTGACGTTGAAGTTGGTTGCTTGGTCATTTATTTTAATGCCCTTGTCTGTGAGACGATAACCAACTCTGCGGGCAGGCTGTGCATTAAACGGCGAGTCTTTCCAAATTGTAATTGGAATGTCGATTTGGGGTGCGCCAACTTGCGAATAAGGAATAATAATTCCTCCCGTAATCGAATAGGTATCAACCGCTGATGCCTGCCAAACAAAGAAAGTAAGTCCCGCCGTTAGAAGATTTGACCCACCAACTTGAACACGGTGAAGCGTCAAGTCTAAGGGATTAAATGGAATAAGGCAGAATTGCCAAACATTCGTTAATGAGAATGTCTGAGTAGCAACTAAGTTACCATCAGACAAACGAACTACTTGAATCGGAACATCAGCATTGGTTGAAGAACGCATCCATATTCCAAAGTAGTTTTGATAAAGTGACACGGGCGTAAACGACTGCGACATATACGCATTTGTGCCCGTGGTTGTAATTGTCGCCGCATCCACCTCACCAGAGATAGGATTAGGGATAGACTCAGGAGAAACGTCCATGTTGTTCCGCGCCCATACAGCGTTTTGGAACGTATTGGGAAAGTTCAGCAAATTATTTGCGCTGACGTATTCACCATAGGGGCAGAGGTCAACCCAGTTGCTCTGCTGCCACGCATACTTCATGTTCTTGTTAAAGAAGGTATTAAGTATGACCAATTCCTGCGATTGCAGATTGGCCTGCTCGATGCCAATTAGAGCCGCAATGTTGGCATTGAATTTACTGTAAGGGACTTTTCTCATGGAACAATAATGGAGTTGCGGCTATCAGTTTTCATTACGGCTTTGAACTGGGGGTTGTCTTTTAAGAAAGCATTAACAAACCCTTTGTCATTCCAACAGCCGGGGTATTCTTGCTGCCACCGAATATAAAGATTCAAGGGAATCTTGGCCTTTAACTGTCCCACTCCGTCAATACGGAGCGACCCAGCTTCTTGTAACTCTTTACCGATTTTCTGCCCACGTTCAATGATGTCCTGTTTTTCAAAAGGAAGCATGGCATCAGCCAATGACCACATCTGTCGTGCGTTCTCGGGAGTATTTTCTAGCATGGGATTTAGAAATTGATGGGGAAGAGAAGGGCAGCGTGAACCACCCTTCTCCACCCATGAAACAGACTTAAGCCAGACGGCTTAAATCAAGTAGGTTCAAATAAACGTCAACTTCACCAGCCGTAAGGGCCGATGGAGAATCGCTTACTGAATTTGTAAACACTGCTTTAACCGTTGCAGCGGAAGTGCCCTTAGCGGACGCAACCGTATTGACCGTGTTCAAACCAGTGCTGGGCTGGATTAAACCAGCGGACAGAACCGATGTAGCGGGCAAAAACGCATTTGTTGTGCCAGTGACGCCGACTTGAATCGACAAACCACCAGTGCCAGCAAACGCTGTCTGCACGAGTGCAAACGCACGGCTAACAACCCAAAAGGCCGCTGTTGTGCCAAGGGTCATTGTAACCGTATCTGTCGAGCCGGAGCCATAAGCTACGTCCGCAGATTTGATGTTATAACGGATTGTCGCACCATTGAGACGCTCCGGGTTGCTTTCGATAAACACCTTTTTAGGTGAGATTGTAACTGCTGTATCAGCCATTGTGGTATTCTCCTATTGTTAGTTGTTATTAAGAGCTGGCGGCGAATTTGCCGAGACCCTTGGGGTTTTTGCACATCAGCGTGAGTGTAGACTCCACTGCGCCACGGCGACCGCCGCCTTGGTCAGGGAACTCTTCAGACTGCATACCGATGTAGTAGCCGATACCAACCAACTCTGGGTCGATAACATAACCGCGAGCGCGGCTCTGATTTGTAGGAGCGAACACAGCCGTCTCGTTAGCAGCAGTGGCGCAACCGTTGAACAAGTCAGGAACAACCGTCACATGATGGAAGTCACCATCATAGATTTCAACATTCAGCGAAACCTCATGCTCTTTAGCATTTTGGATAACTTGATATGTTTGGGTTGTGCCAGACGAGCCAGTGGCGCGTTGGAACTTGCTGATAGCGCGTTTCAGGTTCGGGCCAGCAAACAGCGTGTAGTTACGCTTGCCGCCATTCACTTCATAGATGCTCTGAAACACACCGTTAAAAGTGTTTTCTGTGAGCGAAGCGGTGGCCGTAGCGTCGATGCTGCCAGAGGGTGTCAGGTAGCTCGCGGGAACAGCGTTAATGCTTTGGGCTGTGGCTTGAATCCACTTGCCCAGACCACGCATAAGGTAAGGAACCGAACCGTTGTCTTGCTGCATTTCGTTGTCCGAACCAACAGCGGACTCAATGTCACGCTTCAGTTCGCGGGCAGACTTAACCTTCGCATTAGCAACTTCATTGCTAACACCAGCTACATCGGCGGCTTCCGCAAGGCGGGAGACCATCCAAGTGCGAGCAAATGTCTGCACAAAGTTACCAACACGACCACGATTAGCGGCCTTGTTCTGATAGACAGCAAAGTCTTGACCTTCGAGCTTACCCGGAAAGAAGGGAGCCGAAAGGGTGTCCATTTGCCATTCTTGGAATTGTTGACGAGGACGGACAGTCTTCGCAAACATTGATGTTTTAGGGCAATCCTCTGGTTCGAGAATTGTAAGAAAATCGGTCAAATCCTCACGGACGCCGACGAGATTGTATGTTGTTGCTTGAGCCATTGTAGTAAGTTATCGTTTCTGGAGATTTCGTTCAGTGTGGAGCAGTAAACGGGCAGCCTCATTAACTTTCAGTCCGCCTTTTTTATTCAACAACTTGTCGATTTCGCTATTGTTCCTAGCTCGGCTAATCTCTGAATCAGGGGCGCGAGTTGCACCCGATGAAGAAGAGAACTCAGCTTGTGAGGCTGGGGCTTTTGCTTTAATTGTCGGCTTCTTTTCGACTGATGCGCCTTTACGCGCTTCAACCGCTTTGAATCCTTCAACGAGGAGTCCCACTACCACATCACGGTCAGCGCGGCCAGCAACAGAGGGGTCATTCATAAACCTCTGCGCCATGACATATTCCGTTGAGTTCTTGTTAGAAATCCACGGAAACATATCAACCGCTTGTTGTGAACTTTGGGTTCTCGCTTGCAGATATTGAGCTTGTTGGGGGGCATAGTCCTCAACAACGCGCTTGGCGTTGCGCATGGCGGTCTTTACAGACTGCCGTGTGAACTCTTGACCACCATACTCAATGGAAGACATATCATTGTCCTCCATCTGGGCGATTAAGTCTTCGGAAGTGCGTAGGGCTTCTTTCGCTTTAGTAAACTCTTGATTAAGAGATTGAATGTCAGCGATGTGGCCTAACGGGTTGCTTGGGTTAAGCACTGGCGGGGGCGGCGGCGGAGTAGCTTGCTGTTGTGATTGAGATTGATTCTTAATCTCAGTAAGCTGCTCAGAAAGAGATTGAACCTGTTGGTCAATGCTCTTCCGCTTCGACACTTCCTTGCCAATACGTTTCTCAAACTTGCCAACTAACCGTTCCTTTTGTTTATTAAGGGCGGCTCTGGCAATTTCCTTAGCTTTAGGGTCTAGCGTATCTAGTTGTGAAAGAACGTCCTCAGAGTCCGATTCTGCCTGCTCCTGTTCGGGGGCATTATCGGTTTCCTCTTCGGAATCCTGAATGTTGACTGGGTCTGCCTGTTCTGTATCAGGCGTTTCTTCCTGCGGCATTTCTGCCGGAGCAATAACAGAAGAGTCTTCTGGTTTTGCCGTCTCCACTGGACTATGCTCTTTTTGAGTAGAGAGCTTCATCAAGTGTTGAGCAGCTTTATCCACAGACATATTGCTCAGTTTGTCATCGCCAGTTTGGGCCGGAGCCTCGGTCGGTGAAGTTACCGTATTATCGTCAGACATGGTTTATAGACTCCAAGAAACTATAACTAACAACATGGGTAAACGACCCAAGACGTTGAGGGTAGAATTACCCTCGGAAATTGAGTGTCAAGATTGTTCTTCATTAACAACTTGCGTATATAGGTCAGTAGCGTCGGCAATGCGGTTTAGGATGTCTGCATAGACACGGGCTTCGACCGAATAGGCCAAAGACACTCGTTCATCTGCAATTACATCATCATGCCACATTCGAGACAACGCGACCTCTCGCAAATTGTTTAACGAATCACAAAACTTAACAAAGGAGGCGTGCCCCTTGAGTTCGCGGATAGCTTGGTTAATGTCGGCATCCGTGCATCCGACAGGTTTGTATTTCAGTTGTTTGACTTGTTTCATGGGAAGTCGTTATTACTGAGCAGGTTGCTGGGGCATCTGCTGTGGTTGTGCGCCTTGCTGTTTCTGCATCACTTGCTGGAAGGATGCACCTAAGCGGCCAGTCTGAGCATTTTGTTGCTGAGTAATGGTCTGCTGAATTTGTTTGGCGCGAGTATCAACGCGAGCCTTGAACGTTTGGTCAGCTTGGTAACGCTGTTGAACGTCAGGCATTTGCATCCATTGTTGCATGACTTGCATAGCAACATCTGGAGGCGTCTTCGGGTCAAAGTCCTCCATAAAGCCAGAAAAGATTCGGCTAAGGGAGTTCTTTTCATCCGAAACAACTTGCTGAGTAGCATTGCTGCGCGGCTGAATGACGGCTTCTGCAATCGTTGGGTCAATCGAGGATAGACCAATCGTAAGCATCTTTGTCCAATCAACCTGCCCATGTTTGTCTGCTTGTGTAGCAATACCAAACAACTGCGTAAGTTTCTTTTCAACCTGCTCGGCGTTCATGGACTGAACATCAAAGTTCATAAAGAACTGATATTCTTCCGTTGGCTCGCCCTTACCAAAGCGCGTGGGTTGGGCAGAGTTCTGTCCAAGCACACGGTAGTAAGTGTTATCATCGCCAAACTGCTGATACAGTTTCCAGACTTGATTAAATGCCCGCGACATTGAGCCAAGGAATTTATTGATTTGATGCTGGTTCATCAAGTCACGGCTCATTGGGTCGCCCTCACGCGAAGCAATAGCAAAGTATTCGCGCAAGTTTTCCGTAAGGATACGCTCAGAGTTTTCTGTATTAGAATCTCCGCGAGGCTGGTCAGCGTAATGGTATTCGCCCGGACGCCGTTCAGGAATCTTTGCACCCGGCCCCCAACGAGAAGGAGAACGCCCAGCGGGATACATCAGCGGTGGGATAATAGCAATCGAAGCAGCGTCGATACGAGAATCGCGGTGCGCCTTAATCATGTTCTGATAAGGCATCGCTACTTCTGGAATACCACGGGTGTCGTGCATCCGGCGAGTAAGTTGCTCACGGCGGAATAAAGTAAACGGATATTGGCCGTGCTTGTAACCAAGCAAACCAAACTTCGCATAACCCGGTTGCTGCTCATCGGCAGGCATCATCGGATTAAAGATAGTTAGGTAGATACCGCTAACGCCGTCTTCATCCGTCAATCGTTGATACGCATACACCACACCAATAAGGTCGTGATAGCGTTGATAGCGGTAAATAAAGTTACGGCTAATAGGGGCAAGATTCTGGTCAGGAACTAATGGAATCATGCGCCCCCGCAATTTAAGAATCGAGTTCTCTACCCATGTCTCATCCCAGCCCTCACTGTGAGCAAAGCTACGGAGCTTATCAGCGGTGAAGTATTGAACACGGAAAATATAAGGGCAGAGTTCAATGTCTGTTGCAAATGGAGGAACAAAAACATCTTCATCCAAATTGAACGCACGCAGAACAGGACGAGAGATAGCGCGACCAAGAACAGGAATGGTGCAAACACCAGTGTCCTTCAAGTCTTTCAGCATCTGATTAGCTTTCTTGTTAGAACAATCATAATGCTGTTTTAATGTTTCCTTAAGTTGTTCAGCAAGGATGGGGTCATCCATCAATTCTAGAACATTCACTTGTGGGAACTTGGCTTGGAAGTCTACAAGACGAAGTGTATCCAGAGTCTTTTCTTGGGTGGTTTCCCAGAACGCACCCATCATCGCAATGCCCTTCTCGTTAATAAACTGAGAAAGCATTTCAATCTCGCGGTCTACTTCAGGAACCTGAGAGTAAACCAACCACTTCATAAAGTTGGTAACATCACGAGCGCGGGTAATGTCTGCTCCTTGAATCGGAACAGCTTCCAGATTCGCCCGCTTAAAAGACATACATTGCATTGCAACCTTCTCGTTCACGATTTGGTCGGCAATATAGTTCTTCATATCGCTCGCTCCATCCCACGGAGTCGGGTCTAAGTCTGCACCTTCGCGGGCGTGCTTCTTACCATCAGCGGCTTGACCATTCCAAATGGCGTAGCGTGTTTCAAAATTAAGACGGCACTGCGATACGAAAGCCGAGCAATCACGCACGGTGTTTTCAAACGCTAAACGAAGTGCAGGAAGGTTCGGGCCATCGCCCTCCTTCGGTGCTACCATCATTGTGTAGTCCGTGCGAGGGTTCTGGTTAATGCTATTGATGCGCTCTTCCATGATTATTTACGCCGTAGCGATTCGATGTATTGCTGAAGTTCAGTGTTAAGGTCGCGCCATTCTTGACGCAACTCGGTAGCGGAAGGGTCGCCAGACGACTCGGCGGCATAAGCTGCTTGAGCAGCGACATTAACTTCCAACTGCATCTCAAGTATCTTATTGCGATACTCGGTATTCTCGTAGGGGTTCATTGCTAGTCTTAGATGTGTAACGGTTTATGATATGTAAAGTAAAATGTGAGACTAAATCTCAATAACTAAATGTCCGGCCTGTGTCAACTGTGCCATCTTCAGTGTTGTTGCACGCCCCAGACACCAGTAAATAACGCACGCAGTCGATAGGGTCTTTCCAGACTTCCTCACGACTAAAGCCAGAATAATTCTTAAATGCGTCTAAAACATTCACGCAGGATGCGGATATAAACAATTTAGGGCTGTTGGTGCTGGAGATAGGCTCGGTGGCGTTATAGTTAAGCCTGTCGTTAATAAGGGCTATACCATCTTCTATATCAATGCCGGGAGCGGGTATAAAGGTAAGTCCAATGCTTTCTAGTTCCGTAAGTAAGGTAGTTGCCCCATCTCTACTGGGTGTTTTAGCCTGCGAAAGTCTAGGGTCAATCAATCTTTCAAAGATTTCATCCCCTTGTTCCGCTTCTTCGATAAGCTCCTTATAGTCATCAAGCCCATACCCAAGTGGCTTCTGTGCCTGACCTGCCTTGCCTTCTGGTGTTTCCGCAGGCTCCGCCCACATACCGAACGATTCATCCGGCCATTCCTTATAGATGTAAATACGATTAAAGGCATCAATCGCCGCCCAAATAATAAACCACGGCTTATTACCAGCAGGGTCTACTACCATGTAGCGTGTATAGCTCTTACGGCTGTCTGGGTCATCCTGCCAAGGAAGTTTATCCAAAACATGAACAGCTTCGTCAAATTTAGGAAATTTACAAGTAGCAGCCTTCGTAGGTATACCATGTGCGCGGGCTAACTGCTCCTCCGGCGACCTGCTCTTCAAGTCTTCTAAGAATTGTTTCGTAGGGATAAAGGGGTTATCCTCAGTCCAAAAGTAATACAAACGCATTCCTGAACGACTTAATGACTCCTCTTCATACGGTATCTCCTTACCAATCAACTTACTATACCGTTTCTTCAATACTTTCTTACGAGAACATATATCTGCCACCAATGGCGTCCATCCATTTAACGTGGTGAATGTCAGCAAGATACGTCCGTTTAAGTCTACAATACGGTATTGCAATGTCTCAAATAGCTTCTGGGGACACTCTTCATCACACCAGATAAGGTGGCTAGACCACCCTTCCGCTATCTGCATATCATTCCTATATTGCTGATAGAAATTAAATTGTATCTCTGAACCCTTGGTGTAGCCGGGTAACGGAGGCAAGATTAGCTTAGAACCTGTGAATCCGTTCTTCTGGCTATACTGGATGGAGAAGTTTACACCCTTCTTCTTGCCCATGTCCTTAAAGCGTTGGGGCAAACAGTCCCAGATAAGAGCCTGCTGCTCCGCCACACTCTTCTCCTCATTAACGTGCCAGCACCGAATCTTGGCTTCTGGTATCTTCAAAGCTGCATCCACAACTAACCTAGCAGCAAAGGATGTCTTTCCTGCTCTATTCCCACCTAAGATACAGTGCTTGTTATACTTAGGCCAGTTATCCATGACCATTCTCCAGCTAGGTAGGATATACCCAAACTGAATAGGGTCTACCTTAGACGCCTCCTCCACCCTCAGTCTAATAGCGACATGAGCCTTCAACTCCTCATCCGATAACTGGGATGGGTCTATGTCCGGCCACGGTATCCCAAAGTCAGGCTGATACTCGTCTGCGTAAACTACGTTCTTAGCCATTAGTGGATTCTGCCGCCTTTACGGCCATACTCCCCACAAAGCCTATACCCAGCCTCCCCTTCAACATTAGAGGGCTTAACAGAGACTCTAAAGCCTACCATCGGTATTAAATTACGGTCTACCCACAGAATATGAGTGTTATCCCCATCCTCTGGCCCATCTTCTGGGAATCTAATCAACCGCATAGCCGGATTCCTCGGAGCCGCTACTATCTCAGCCTCCATAGCCCCTTCCCCATCTATATGCCACACTATCGGCACTACCTCTGGATTAAACATCACCGGCTTCTCCTCCTCCACCTCCACCGGCCTAGCCTCATCCCTAGCCTTCAAATGCGCCCTAATCCTCTTATCCACTAACGCCACTACCTCATTATATAACTCAGCATTAACCTCTAACACCCCTCCTGAAAACCCTTTATCAATACTTTTTAGTAAGTTAGGTGTAAGGATTTCCTTTACTCCACCCACGGGCATGGCAACCCCCTCCCCCCCTAGCTGATGGCCAGATTGAGACTCTAGCTGAGACTGAGTATCAACAGCCTCTCCTGATTCTAGCCTAGCTCTGAGCCTTGCCCGGTGCTTCGCACTCCCCTTAGACTTGCCCTTTGCCCTACTTTTCCGGGGCTTCCTAGGGCTATGCTTTACCAATGTATCCGGCAGGCTATGCGCTGCGCTAGGCTCTACGGCTTCAGCTACTAGGTTAAGGGGCTGTTGAGGAGTTGAGGGGCGGGCCGGAGCCTCTACTGATTCCCCTACCTTGTCCTCTAGGGTTTCTGACGTTGGGGGCGGGGGGGTTTGATTTAGAGGAATAACCTGATTCTCCTCTAGTGGAGTAAGTGTGTTTTCGTTCATGGTGTGGGGCAGGATTCACTTTAATTACTTGTGATTACGCAAGCCATAAAGATTTATGACACGCGCAAATCGTTGATGATTCCAGTAGCTTACGCATATTCGTTAATACTTTTAGAAAATAAATATCGACATTCGAAGCCGGGTAGTATTCAGTAATTACATCGAAGGGAATTACCCCTGAGACAAACAAACAAACATCCAATGAAAGATTTATCCAACATTGAAAAGTCAAACTTCCGCAAAGGTGAATATGTAGGCTATGCAATCGGCTGTTGGTATATCACTAAAGCAAACACCTCTTATGGTAATTGGGCGGCTAGGAAACAGAGCAACACGAACGAGCAACTGTTTGCCCACAATTTAGAGGAAATGTCACGGAAGTTGAGCGCCTATGAAAAGCAATTTTGTCTTTCTTGTTAAACCTCAACCGAACATAAATATGAACACGCCATTCGCTTTGGAATTATCCCGTCAAATGCGCCTTAAAAAGCGCCAGTTAATTAAGGATGATATAACTGGAATCTCTGTTGTCAATTTTATGCAAATGGTGCGCTCCCCATCGCCGAGCTTAGAGGGCGCACCGAAGTCTGCTGAAGAATACAAGGGGCTTTTTCGTTCGCTGTGTGACAATAAAGACTTCCTTACGTTTGCATAAAGCTACCAAAGCCCCGCTCACAAGCCCGCTCCCTTTAGCTAGGGGCGGGCTTTCGAGGTGAACAGTAAACCATTAAATAAACAAATCCATGCAAGCAATCACTACTAAATACCTGCCCGCAACCAATACAAAATGCAGTCGCATTAAAGCCATGTGTGAACGTGGCTCAGTTACGATTCCATTTAATCATTCAGGGGATAGCGAAAACGCCCACCGCTTAGCCGTTGAAGCATTGGTTACCAAGTTTGTCGCCGAAGATTCAGACCATATTGCAATGTATCCTGAGAGCAACCCGTGGAGCCGTCCATTTGTAAGCGGGCAAACCCATAATGACGGTCTTTACGTTCACGTCTTCCTTTCCTAAACCTCAACCAATATAAATAAAATGAAAACCACGATTCAAACCTCACGCGGGCCCGTCCGCTTTCACTCAGTCGGCGAACCTATCGCTGGCATCCCGGCTGATACTGACGATTTTGCAAAGGATGACTCAAATTCTCTTATTTGGAGAATGAAATATGCAAAAAGCAAGATTGCATTACTTCCTGCATTTGGCGACTCCATTGGCAAAGACGTAAGCAAAGCAGAATTAGCCTTGGCAAATATATACATCGGCGAAGCTGCCAAAACTGTTTCTGATTTGCTAGCCGCAGCTATTGCCGCGCTGACCATTGTAAACAGAGAACAACCTGACGGCAGTATTGCCGCTGACTTGCTTAACGCTATTCGTAAGGCAACTAAGGGGGCCGCATGAACGCCACCTTGACCTTTCCTGACAAACAAACAGCGCAATTTTTTGCCACCCAATGGTCAAGGGCAACCTTGCGG